>Ga0074044_10000977_pt1 | contig 26288 bp, 11 predicted proteins | sample BogForMeECP23OM1_FD_94443 | JGI IMG/M metagenome (GOLD analysis project Ga0074044, IMG submission 94443) | Bog forest soil microbial communities from Calvert Island, British Columbia, Canada - Bog Forest MetaG ECP23OM1 | ecosystem: Environmental > Terrestrial > Soil > Wetlands ... | reverse complement strand
TATGAAAACGTTTCTTAAGTGCTTTACGCTGGCCGCTCTGATGGCGGCCAACGGCCAATTGCCGGCACCGGCCGCCAACGAATCGCAGCAAAAAAATCAGGTTGAGCCGAACCGGTTGGCGGCGCCGGAAAAGCTCTCCGACGGCATCGTGGTTCCAATCAATGGCACTTTCCTCAAGGTGGAAGTTTTCGCCGGCAACGTCATCCGCATCGCCGCGGCGAAGGACCGCGCGTTCCTTGCCCACAGCACGCCCGCAACGGAAGTGCGCCGCCAGGAGAAGACCCGGTGGAAGCTCGACACCCGGGATGGGGTGGCAACGCTCTCGACCGCAAAACTCCAGGTGCGGGTGAATCTCGTCACCGGCGCGGTTGCATTTTTTGATTCCAATGGCAAACCCATTCTGGCCGAAAAAGCCGCTGGCCGGACGATCACTCCCGCCGAGGTGCAGGGCGAGCAAACGTCCCATGTGCGCCAGCAGTGGGAACCAAACGCCGATGAGTCGCTCTACGGCCTCGGCCAGCGTCAAATCGGCATCCTTGACATCAAGGGCTGGGACCTCGATTTGTGGCAGCATAACACGCACGTCGTCGTGCCATTTCTGGTATCGAGCCGCGGTTACGGTGTATTGTGGGACAATCTCTCCTACACGCGCTTCGGCGATTTGCGTGAATTCGAGCCCATCCCCGCCGATTGCCTGATGGACGTTTCCAACCAGCCCGGCGGGCTCACGACCGGCACGTTCACCGCGGCCAATCCCGGCCAATTGGAAAATGCGCACCGCACCAATGAAATCTCCTTCCAGTCCCGCGGTCGCGGCGGTGCCGGTGGCTGGACGCGCTGGGCCGGCGAACTCGTCCCCCCCACGACCGGCGATTATCAACTTAAAACCTACTCGAACGGCCGCATCAAAATGTGGCTGGACGGAAAGGGGGTCATTGACCACTGGCGGCAGGGCTGGCTGACGGACAATGATCAGATTAAAGTCCACCTTGAAGCCGGCCATCATTACGCTATCAAAATCGAATCCGGCGGGGACGAGCGGAGCACGATGCAATTGACGTGGAAAACGCCCACGCCGGATGGCAGCACGTCGTTGTGGTCCGAGGTCGCCGACGGCGAGGATTATTATTTCGTTTACGGTCCGGCGCTCGACCAGGTCATCGCCGGTTTCCGCCAGTTGACCGGCCAGGCCTCGTTGATGCCGGAGTGGGCGTTCGGCTTGTGGCAGTCGCGCCAGCGCTACGAAACCGACAAGCAAAGCCTCGACGTGGTGGATGAATTTCGCCACCGCGCCATTCCTTTCGACAACATCGTGCAGGACTGGCAATACTGGCCGCGCAACGCCTGGGGTTCCCATGAGTTTGATCCGAAGCGCTTTCCGGATCCGGCTGGCTGGCTCAAAGCCCTTCACGAGCGGCACGCCCACGTCATGATTTCGGTCTGGGGCAAATTCTACCCGGGCACCACCAACTTTGGCGCGATGCAAAAGGCCGGGTTCCTCTACCAGGCCAATCTCCGGGAAGGGTTGCAAGACTGGATTGACTACCCCTACACCTTCTACGATGCGTTCAACCCCGCCGCCCGCAAGCTCTTCTGGTCGCAGATCGATACCGCCCTGTTCAACAAGGGCATTGATGCCTGGTGGATGGACGCCAGCGAACCCGACCTTACCCCCTCGCCGCCCACACTCGAAGGACAACGCACCCACATGAATCCCACCGCGATGGGCACCGCGTCGCGCGTGATGAACGGTTATGCCTTGATGAACAGCAAGGGGATTTACGAAGGACAGCGCCGCGTCGCGCCCAACCAGCGCGTCTTCATCCTCACCCGCTCGGGCTTCGCCGGCATCCAACGCTACGGCACGGCCACCTGGTCCGGCGACACGACGGCAACGTGGACCGGATTGGCGAAGCAGATTCCCGCCGGCCTGGGCTTTTGCATCTCCGGCGTGCCGTATTGGACGATGGACATCGGCGGCTACACCATGGAGCAAAAATTCTCCACGGAAAATCCCACGCCGGCGAATGCCGAGGAATGGCGGGAGCTCAACACCCGCTGGTTCCAGTTTGGGACGTTCTGTCCGTTGACGCGCTTGCACGGCGAATTGAAACCGCGCGAACCGTGGACCTTCGGCGGCGATTCGCATCCCGCTTATCAAACCATCGTCAAGTTTGACCGCCTGCGCTACCGCCTGCTGCCTTATATTTATTCCATTGCCGGGGAGGTGACCCTGGACGCCGGCACGATGATGCGGCCATTGGTCATGGATTTCCCAGGCGACACGAAGGTCCGTGAAATCACCGATGAATACATGTTCGGTCCGGCGTTCCTCGTCGCGCCCGTCACCACCTGCCAGGCGCGCAGCCGCGGCGTCTATCTGCCACCAACGACCGGCGATTGGTACGACTTCTGGACCGGGGCGATTACTGCGGGCGGACAGACCATTGACGCCCCGGCGCCCTACGACTCGATGCCGCTGTTCATCCGCGCCGGTTCCATCATTCCGTTCGGCCCGGAACTGCAATACACCGGCGAGAAACCAGCCGACCCGGTCACGCTGTATGTTTATGCGGGCGCGGACGGCACGTTCACGCTCTACGAGGACGATGGTTTGACCTGCGGCTACGAGAAAGGCGCCTTTGCGCGCATTCCGATTCATTGGGATGACGCTGCCAGGACGCTGACCATCGGCAAACGTGAGGGCAGGTTCCCCGGCATGCTGGCCAAACGCACCTTCAACGTCGTGCGGGTGGCCAAGGACAAGCCGGCCGGTTTTTCATTCACCCCGAAGGCGGACCGGGGCGTCGCTTATCAAGGCAAAGAGGTGAAGGTGAAGTTTGAGTGATGCGTTGATGCCGCCTTGTTCAACTGTTCTGGAATGAGAATCATGAAATTCATCACGGGCGGCCTGCGTCGTTTGTCGTGTGTCCTGGGATTGCTCCTGCTGGGACTGGGAACCGCATTCCTCCGCGCCCAGCAGGACGAGCCGGCCCCACCGCCGCGGGTCCAGGTCCAGCCGGCCCCGCAACCGCCGCCCCAGGTTCAACCCCCTGAGAACCAGCCGGTCAAGATTGAGCCGGTTCAGGAACCACCGCCGCTCTATCTCGACACCAACCAGCCCGTCGAGAAACGCGTCGAAGACCTGTTGGGTCGCATGACGTTGGAGGAGAAGATTGCGCAGGTCCACGCCGACTCGAAATTCTCCACCGCCGCCATTCCGCGGCTGGGCATCCCGCGCCGCTGGATTGACGACGGCCCGCACGGCGTGCGCGAGGACGTCGGCCCCTACTCGTGGAACGCCGCCGGACGCAACGACGATTATGCGACCTGGATGCCGGCGTTGAGCGCCCTGGGGTCCACCTGGAACGTGGACCTGGCGACGGCCTACGGCAACGTGCTCGGACAGGAATCGCGGGCGCGGGACAAGGACATCCTCCTCGCGCCGATTGTTGACATCGCACGCACCCCGCTCTGCGGGCGGATTTACGAGTATTTCGGCGAAGACCCGTTCCTGAACACGCGCATGGGGGTGAACTACATCGAAGGCGTGCAATCCAACGAAGTCGCCGCCTGTGTGAAACATTTTGCCGGCAACAACCAGGAGGACGGGCGGGGAAGCATCAACATGGACATGGACGAACGCACCTTGCGCGAGATTTACCTGCCGCCGTTCGAGGCCGCCGTCAAGGAGGCCCACGTCTGGGCTGTCATGGGCGCCTACACCAAATTCCGCGGCGAGTATTGCGCCTACAACGATTATCTCATCAATAAAATCCTCAAGGGCGAATGGGGTTTTCCGGGGCTGGTGATGTCCGATTGGGGCGGCACCCACAGCACGCGCGAGGCGGCGTTGGGCGGGCTGGACGTGGAAATGGGCACCCTCGTCGGGTCGGAGGACCAATCGGCCTACACCAATTTTTTCCTGGCCAGCGCATTTCTGGATGCCATTCGCACCAACGGGATTCCGGTGTCGGTCCTGGACGACAAGGTGCGGCGCAGCCTGCGCGTCATGTTCGCCTCGCACATCTTTGATCCCGTCCGCCTGCCCGGCGCGCTCAACTCGCCGGAACATCGGACCACCGCGCAACGCGTCGCCGAGGAATCCATGGTCCTGTTGAAGAACAACAACAACGCGCTGCCGCTGGACGTGTCCAAAATTAAATCGGTGGCGGTGATTGGTGAAAATGCCGTGCGCCACAATGCGGCGGGCTTTTTTGGCGCCGGCGTCAAAACCATGTATGAGGTCACCCCGCTCGACGGCATCGAGCAACTGGTCGGCGGCAAGGTGAACGTCACCTATTCGGCCGGTTACAGCAAGGAAGGCGGCGACTCCAACCTGGTCAAACGCGCCGTCACGGCGGCGCGCCAGGCGGATGTCGCCATCATCGTCGCCGGCCTCAATCATTCCCGCTATCTGGACGACGAAGGCAGGGACCGGACCAATCTCAGTTTGCCGTACGGCCAGAACGAATTGATTCAGCGGATCGCCCGGATCAACCGGCACACGATTGTGGTCCTGGTCTCGGGACCCGCCATTGAAATGGACCCGTGGCTGGACCGGGTGCCGGCGGTGCTGCAGGCGCACTATTCAGGAATGGAAGGCGGCCATGCGCTCGCCCGCATCTTGTTCGGCGACGTGAACCCGTCGGGCAAGCTGACCGTCACCTATCCGAAACAACTGCTGGATTCACCGGCGCATGCGCTGGACACGTATCCGGGCACGAACGGCACGCTGTTCTACAAGGAAGGTCTGCTGGTCGGCTACCGCTGGTTCGATGCGAAAGACATCGAGCCGCTGTTCCCGTTCGGTTTTGGTTTGAGCTACACCACGTTTGAATATTCCAATCTGAAACTCGTCCCCGGCCACGACACCAACGGCCCGGTCGTCACCGCCGAATTCGACCTTGCGAACACCGGCCCACGCGCCGGCGCCGAAGTGGCGCAACTCTACGTGCATCAGGAAAACCCCAGCCTGCCGCGCCCGCTGAAGGAGTTGAAAGGCTTCAAGAAGGTTTTCCTGAACCCCGGCGAAAAGCAAATCGTCTCCATCCCGCTCGACGTTCGGTCCTTCGCCTTCTACGACCCGGCAAAAAGCACCTGGGTGGCACAATCAGACGATTTCAAAATCGAAGTTGGCAGTTCCTCCAAGGACATCCGTTTGACAGATAATTTCCACTTGCGATAAGGCAAAAGCCGGCTGTGACACCATCTGTGCCGGCATTGTCATCAGAACAGACCGGGTCCCCCGGCGACACGGCTCCTTTCCTCGGTGCGGCAGATTCTTTTGCAGGAGCTTGCGGAGGCGCAAACCGGGAGCCAGGTTGCGGAACTTCTCGAAGTGTCGAAATCTCAAGCCAAGGCGTGGTTGCTTCAGTTGGTTAAAGAGGGAACTTTGAAAAAGCTTTCCAAGCCGGTGCGCTTCCACGCGGCCAAAGCTTCCGACCAGCTTCTCTGAGAGTGATCGAAAAACCGGTTCAGTCCCCGGTAAACCATGTAAAAGACTTCCGTCTCCGCATGGCTTCGCCGCGACAAGTCGTCTCACGCGGCGAGGGGAAACATCGAACGTTGAACATCGAACATCGAATTAAGGAAAGCGGACGTCGCAGCGCGGCATCCCCTCCTTTCGCGGTTAATGGAAGTTTTCCGTCTTCTTCGTGCCCTTGGCGTCTTGGCGGTTAAAGTTCATTGTTCGTTTCCGCTGGACATCCGGTTGATTTTGGACCAAGCCATGCGCGGTGAGTTATGAAAGACAAATCGCCCGCAAAACCAACCCCGGGCCGGCCAGAAGGCGACGTGGCTTCTGACATCCTGGGTTACCTGACCAAACATCCCTCAGCCGAGGACACGCTGGAGGGCATCGTCCAATGGTTGACATTGGAAAAACACATCCAAACGACGCCGGGCATCGTGGCGCACGCGCTGGCGCAATTGATTGAAAGGAGGCTCGTCACGACGCGGCCGAGCGCAGGCGGCCCGACGATTTATCACCTCAATGCCCCGTCGGCGAAGGCCGCGTAAAGCTGCGCCACGCGGCAGGCAGCGTAAAAAGTGTCGAGAGACGAGTGTCAAGTGTCGAGGGCAATACGCCGCGGCACGGCGTCCGCCTTCGCACCGCTGCGGCGAGACAAAGCGCAGCGTCCCTGCCGCTTGATTCGGGTTTCGTGTCTGGCGTCTCGGATTTCGGGCTTCGGTTTATCCGTGTCCATCCGTGTTCATCCGCGCTTAAAAAAGGTTTTTCGAGGACGAGCCGTCTTCGTTACACTTCCGTCTTCGCACTGCTTCGCCGAGACAAGTCGCCGCGCCAAGGGAACGATCAGTCTTCGCCAAGGCTTCGACGCGACAGGGGGACGGAAGGCGGATTTTATCAGCGTCCATCAGTGCGGATTAGCGGTTTAATTTGTGGTTTCGAGGCAGGCGGCCAGGGCGTAAACCAACGCGGAATTCCAGTTGATAGCGATTTCGTTGGTTCGGTAATCCTCCGGTTCATCATGCCAATCGGTTGCCTTGGGATGAGGGCCGCCGACGAGATAACCGGGCCACGGGTCCGCCCCGTTGTCGCCGCCGGAGCGGCGGTCGTGCGGATGCAGCGGCGGACGGAAACCGATTCCCGTGACGAATGACCGGCCGTAGCAATTGCGGCCAAACAAGTGATTCAGGGTGTCCAGGCAGGTGGCGCGATATTGCGTTCTGGAGAATGGCTGGCGCGATGGCCGCATCAGAAGTTCCGCGCCGTGCATGCCGAAGGCGGGCGTCGTTTTGCGTGAAAGACGGTCGGCAGCCATGAGCAGGAGCGTCTGCCGGGCCACGCCGCCGTTGCAACCCCAGTAGTAGCGCGAGCCCAACGGGCGCGCGTAGCCGTCGTGGTTGCCGGTTTGCACGATGTCGTCCGCCACGGACAGCAGGTTGCCGTGGACCAGTTTCACCAGGGCCGGGTCGCGGCCGGGTCGCCGGGAAAACAGGTAGGTGATGAGTCCCAAATCCTTCGTTTCATCCCAGTCGAAATCGCTGTCCACCTGGCCATTCACCGCCTTCACGCGGGTTTCGAGGTCAAGCAAGACGTCAGGCGAGCCGGTGGTTTCCCAAAGTTCCGCCGCCGCCCACAGCCGGTTTTGCGGAATGCCATTCTGCCGGTGGTTGGGCTGGTTGACTTCATAACTGCCGGTGCTGAACCCGGTCTGATCGGCCTGATGATATTCCGGGTGGGCTTTCAGGAATTGATAGCTCAATTGGGCGGCTTGCAGGCAGCGGTCGGCAAAGGCCGGGTCGTATGGCCGGAAAATCCGCGCCGCCTGTGCCGTCATCCCCACAAAATCGGCGGTGGCCTCGCTGCCCCAGGGAGTGAAATAGCGGTCCTCCGTCTCAGCTTCCGGCAGGATGAACCCGCCGAAGCTGTGCGTGGTGAGTTTGTGATACACCGAGCCGTCCGGCGCCTGCATGGTCAGCAGCCAGTCCAGCTCCCATTTCAATTCCGCCAGAAAATCCGGCAGCTTGCCGCCGGACTCCGGAAGGTCGAGCCGGACTTTGCGGAGTTGCGGACCGAAATCCTCCCAGGCCCGGAACAGTGTACCGACCGTGACGCCGGCGTTGACGGTGTATTTGTTGTAATCACCGGCGTCGTGCCAGCCTTTGGTGCCATCCCGGTTCGTGTGGCCGCCGCCGACGTAATCCAGCCACGCATCGTTGGTGTGGCAGGCCGCGTGCGCGAAGGTATGGCCGTGATGCGTGGCGCTGACGGCGGTGCCGCAGCGCCACAAATAAAATCCGAGCATGGCGGTGTGGAAGGGTTCGCGGTAAACGTCCGCCGCGATATGGAACGGCGCGGACCGGCCCACGGACGGCACGTCGAGTTGGTATTCGCCGGGTTGTTTGAGCTTCGAAAAATCAGCCGTGTAGAGCTGCTCCTGCGTGTCCGGGTCCAGAGCCGGGCCGGTGGCTTTGCCTTTGAAGGCTGCCGAGCCATCGGTGACGCGGACCACGGTAAAATTCGCGCAAGGCGCAGCGATCGTTGCCTGTTTCTCCGCGTTCGGCAGGTAACCCACCGTGTTGAAGCGAATCTGGAGGGATTCGGCGGCGGCCTGGACGGAAAGCGTCAGAATAAAAACCAAGGAACATCCAACAACCAATCCCGCAAAGCGGGACCGAACATCCAACAGACCATCGGCCGGCCATTCATTGGATGTTGGATCTTCGACGTTGGATGTTCGATGTTTAACGCCAAAAGCCAGACAGGAACTACGCGTCATTATTCAACAGCCAAGCAATTTCCCGGCGCGAAAGCAAGCCTGCGGGGCTGGCCGCCGTGTCATCTATTTCGCCGACAAGCCAGGGTCTCCGGATTGGTCTAATTTGTTCCCCGATTTAAACCGGGCGGGATATGATTTTCCGCGTTCCGGCGTGCGTGCCAGGCGAAAAATGATTGTCTGTAAGCGTCAACAAAGCCATTATTTGTCAACTCTATGCAATTACATTGGATCGACCTTAGCATCATCATTCTGTATCTGATCGCCACGATTTTTGTCGGCTTTTGGGTTTCCAAACGGGCGTCCAAGGACATGAAGTCCTATTTCCTGGGTGGCAACAAGCTGCCCTGGTACATGCTGGGCGTTTCGAATGCGTCGGGCATGTTCGATATCGCCGGAACCATGTGGCTGGTTTATGTGACGGCCACGTATGGAATGAAAGGGACCTGGTTGCCGTGGCTTTGGCCGACATTCAACCAAATCTTTTTGATGGTCTATATGTCCATCTGGCTGCGGCGTTCCAACGTCATGACCGGGGCGGAATGGATCCAGACGCGGTTCGGCAAAAACGCCGGCGCCACGGCGTCGCACATCATCGTGGTGGTGTTTGCGCTGGTGAGTGTGATCGGATTCCTGGCCTACGCGGCCAAGGGCATCGGCAAGTTCGCCGGCGAGTTCCTGCCGGGGCATCTCTCGGATGACACCTATGCGTGGATCCTGATGGGCATCACGACGTTCTACGTTGTCAAGGGCGGGATGTTCAGCGTGGTGTTTACCGAGGTCATCCAGTTCTGCATCCTGACCGTTGCTTCCATCGCCATCGGCATCATCGCCATGGTCAAGGTCGCCCCGGACATGCTGGATAAAGTGGTTCCTTCCGGCTGGCATGACCTGTTCTTCGGCTGGAACCTCGGTCTGAACTGGACCTCCATTCCCGAAATCAACAACCGGATTGCCGCGGACGGCTATTCGCTCTTTGGAATTTTCTTCATCATGATGTGTTTCAAGGGAATCCTGGTCAGCGCGGCCGGCCCGGCGCCCAATTATGACATGCAGCGTGTGCTTTCGACGAAAGGCCCCCGGGAGGCGGCGCTGATGAGTTCGACGGTCAATGTGGTGCTGTTCTTCCCGCGGTACATGATGATTATGGGCCTGACGGTTTTGGCCCTGGCTTTCTACACCCCGGATTTGGCGGCGATGGGCGACAAACTGGACCTCGAAAAAATATTGCCGCTGGCCCTGGCGCGGTTTGTGCCGGTCGGCATTCTGGGTCTGGTCATAGCCGGCCTGCTGGCGGCATTCATGTCGAATTTCGCGGCGACCGTCAACGCGGCACCGGCCTATCTCGTCAACGACATTTACAAGCGGTACATCAATCCCAACGCCCCCGCCAAGCGCTATGTGTGGCTGAGCTATCTGGTCTCCTTCGCGGTCGTCGTCGTCGGTCTCGTCTTCGGCCTCTTCACCAAGTCCATTGATTCGATCGTGCAATGGATCGTGTCGGGGTTGTGGGGCGGATACGTCGTCTCGAACGTGCTCAAATGGTATTGGTGGCGGTTCAACGGCTGGGGCTATTTCTGGGGGATGGCCGTGGGAATTACCAGCGCGGTGGTGATGGCCTCGCCCTATGTCCTGCCCGGCGTGCATGACATCAACAAGTTCCCGATCATTCTCGGCGTGTCGCTCCTGGCGGCTTTGCTCGGCACCTTCCTGACCAAACCGGAGGAGGAGGAGGTCCTGAAGGACTTTTACCGTCGGGTGCGGCCCTGGGGTTTCTGGGGGCCGGTCCATGCGCAGGTCGTCAAGGAAGACCCGGGCTTCCAGCGGAACAAGGATTTCTTCCGCGACATGTTCAACATCGTGATCGGCACCATCTGGCAGACCTGTTTCATCGTGCTCGCCATGTTCCTGGTGACGCGCCATTTCCGCAATGCCGCCATCACGCTCGTCGTCCTCGTCACAACCTCGACCATCTTGAAATTCAACTGGTACGACAAACTGCCGGCGCCCACGCCCGACCCTGTGGCTGAGCCTCAGGTCCAGCCCGACGCCGCCCCCGCTGCCAGGTAAACGTTCTCAAAATTTCACATCAAAAAACCAGCCATGCGTTACGGACACTTTGACGACCAACAGCGCGAATACGTCATCACCCGGCCCAACACCCCGCTGCCGTGGATCAATTACCTCGGCTGCGAAGCGTACTTCGGCATCATCTCGAACACGGCGGGCGGCTACTCCTTTTACCGCGACGCGCGCCTGCGCCGGCTGACGCGCTATCGCTACAACAACGCGCCATTCGACGTCGGCGGGCGCTACCTCTACCTCCGCGACAACGAGAACGGCAAGTTCTGGTCGCCGTCCTGGCAGCCGACGCGCACCAAGCTGGACAAATACGAATGCCGCCATGGCATGGGCTATACCACCATCAGTTCGAGCCACGGCAAGATCGAAGCGCAAACCTGCTACTTCGTGCCGCTGGGCGAGACGCTCGAAGTCTGGAAATTCTCGGTGACGAACCGGCGCAAAAAAGCGGCCCGGCTTTCGATTTTTTCCAGCATCGAGTTCTGTTTGTGGGACGCGCAGGACGATGCCACCAACTTCCAGCGCAACTTCAGCATCGGCCAGGTCGAAGTTGTGGACGAGGTCATCTATCACAAGACCGAGTATCGCGAGCGTCGCAATCATTTCGCCTGGTTCGCCTGCTCGGAAAAACTCGCCGGTTTCGATACGCAACGCGACACGTTCCTCGGCGCATATCGCAGTTGGGACAACCCGGCGGCGGTGGAACGCGGCAAATCATTCAATTCCATGGCGCACGGCTGGGCGCCGCACGGTTCGCACCACGTCAAAGTGAATTTGAAGCCCGGCGAAACGAAGGAAATCATCTTTGTCCTTGGCTACCACGAGAATCCGGTGGATAAAAAGTTCGACCCGCCGGATTCGCAGACGATCAACAAGCGGACCGTCAAGCCGGTCATCGCGAAATATCTCGACGGTCGGACCGTCACGGCGGCTTTTGAAAGACTGCGGCATTACTGGGACGACCTGCTGGGCATTTACCAGGTGCAGTCGCCCGACGTCCACGCCAACCGGATGGTCAACATCTGGAACGCCTGTCAGTGCATGGCCACGTTCAACCTGTCGCGCTCGGCGTCGTTCTACGAATCCGGCATCGGCCGCGGGCTTGGCTTCCGCGATTCCAACCAGGACCTGCTCGGCTTCGTCCACATGGTCCCGAGCCGCGCCCGCGAACGCATCCTCGATCTGTCGGCGACGCAGCTCAAATCCGGCGGCGCATTCCATCAATACCAGCCGCTGACCAAGCGCGGGAACAACGACATCGGCAGCGGCTTCAACGACGACCCGCACTGGCTCATCCTCGGCGTCGGCGCTTACATCAAGGAAACCGGCGACTGGGGCATCCTCGACGAACCGGTGCAATTCGAGAACGAACCCGGCTCCGAGCAGCCGCTTTACGAACACCTGCGCCGCAGCTTCAATTACACGCTCGAACGCATCGGCCCGCACGGCCTGCCGCTCATCGGCCGCGCCGACTGGAACGATTGCCTGAACCTGAATTGTTTCTCCGACACGCCGGGACAATCGTTCCAGACCACGACGAACAAGGACGGCAAGGTGGCCGAGTCGGTGTTCATCGCCGGTCTGTTTGTGCTGGCCGGGAAGGAACTGGCGACCATTGCGAAAAAGCGCGGGTTGAACAAGGAAGCTGAACGCTGCCTGGCCGAGGCGGCCAAAATGGAAAAGGTCATTTACCAGCACGGCTGGGACGGCGCGTGGTTTGTTCGCGCCTACGACGATTTCGGCAAACCCATCGGCTCGAAGGCCTGCAAGGAAGGGAAAATTTTCATCGAATCGCAGGGCATGTGCATCATGGCCGGCATCGGCCTGAAAGACGGCAAGGCGGAGAAGGCGCTGGAATCGGTGAACCAGCACCTGGCAACGAAGCACGGCATCGTGCTGCAGCAACCGGCCTTCTCGAAGTATTACATCCACATGGGCGAAATCTCCTCGTATCCGCCGGGCTACAAGGAAAACGCCGGCATCTTCTGCCACAACAATCCGTGGATCATCATTTCCGAAACCATGGTGGGCAACGGCAACCGCGCCTTCGACTATTACACCCGCATCAATCCCTCGGCGCGCGAGAAAATCGGCGACTTGCACCGGTGCGAGCCGTATGTGTTTGCGCAGATGATCGCCGGCAAGGACGCGCCCACGCACGGCGAGGCCAAGAATTCCTGGCTCACCGGCACCGCCGCCTGGACCTACTTCACCGTCACCCAATGGATTTTGGGCATCCGAACCGAATTCGACGGCCTGCGGGTTGACCCCGTGATTCCGGCAAAATGGAAGGGCTTCACCGTCACGCGCCGTTTCCGCGGCAACACCTACGTCATCGAAGTCAGGAATCCGAAAGGCAAACAACGCGGCGTGAAAAAGCTGCTGGTGAATGGCAGGGAAATCGCGGGCAACATCCTGCCCGTGCGCCCGCCGCAGTCAAAGCCCATCCAGGTCGAAGCCGTGCTCGAGGGCTAGCCGCAAGCCCGCGGGGAAAGGAATTGCGAAATGAAGAAAATGTTTTCGTTCACAGCGAAGGCGACGGTTCTATTTTTGGTCCTCTGCCTGGATCTTCTATTGGTGTCCTGTCAGACGCAATCTTCCGTGTCCAAAGTCCTGCCGGGGAAACAACCGCGGCCCCAGGTCCAACGCATCCCAAACGGGGTTCAACTGAACACCGCCGCGCTGAACGTGAAGGTGCAGTTCTATGCCGACGACATTGTCCGCGCCATCAAGTGGGTGCCCGGTGGAACATCCGAAAAATCGAGCCTGGTCGTGATTCAAACGAACCTGCCGGCTTTGAACATTCAGGTTGAGGAGAATGCCGAAACCATCACCCTCGGTTCCGGGAAAATCACCCTGCACCTGTCCAAGGCCGACGGCGCGATTCAATATCTCACCGGTGACAACCGGATCATTTTGCAGGAGCAGGGGGAGGCCATCATCACCCCGGTCAGGATTGCACATGAGACCAACGCATTCAGTGTCCGGCAAAATTTCAAACTCACGCCCGACGAAGGGATTTACGGCCTGGGACAGCACCAATCCGGTTACATGAACTATCGCGGACGCACCGTCAAGCTGGTGCAGGCCAACACGCAGGCGGTCACGCCATTCCTGATTTCCACGGCGGGCTACGGGCTGCTCTGGGACAATTATTCCAAAACCATTTTTGCCGACGACCCGGAGAACACGTCGCTTTGGTCGGAGGTGGCCGACAATATTGATTACTATTTCATCTGCGGCAAAAACATGGACGACGTCATTGCCGGATACAGAAATCTTACCGGCCAGGCCCCGATGTACGGCAAATGGGCTTATGGCTACTGGCAAAGCAAGGAGCATTATGCGACCCGCGATGAGCTTTTGGCCATCGCGCAGGAATATCGCCAGCGCCAGATTCCCATTGATGGCCTCGTCCAGGACTGGAATTACTGGGGCGGCAACACCAACTGGAGTGGAATGTTTTTTGACAAAAAAACGTATCCCAACCCGAAGGAGATGATTGACATCCTGCACCGGGAAAATTTCCATCTCATGATTTCCATCTGGGCGGGGCTTGGCCCGGCCACGCCGATTTACAAGGACATGGAACAAAGGGGCTATCTGTACCCGCCGGTGGGTTGGGCCGGCTTCAGATTCTTCGATGCCTGCAATCCGGCGGCCAACGACCTGTACTGGCAATACGTGAGCAGAGGCCTTTTTTCCCGGGGAATTGACGGATGGTGGATGGACTCGACCGAGCCCGACATCGTCAATGCCCTGACCAAGGAATCGGAGGAGTATGAAATGAAACGGGTGGGGACCAACCACCTGGGTTCTTTCGCCCGCTATCTCAACACCTATCCGCTGCTCGACACCGAATCGGTCTATGAACATCAACGGCAGGAAAACGATCAGAAACGCGTTTACATCCTCACCCGCTCGACCTTTGCCGGCCAGCAGCGGGCCGCCGCCACCACGTGGTCGGGCGACATCGGCGGGAACTGGGATGTTTACCGGAAGCAAATCTCCGCGGGCATCAACCACTGCATGGCCGGGATTCCGTATTGGACATTTGACATCGGCGCTTTCAACATCGGCAGCTATGAAGGGGTGTTTTCCAACGGCGGCAATGACCCTGCCTATCAGGAGTTTTACACCCGCATGTTTCAATTCGGCGCTTTTTGTCCCATCTTCCGTTCGCACGGTTCGGAAACGCCGCGGGAAATCTGGAGGTTCGGCGAGTTCACCAATGTTCTGGTGAAATTTGACAATCTGCGCTATCGCCTGATGCCCTACATTTATTCACTGGCCTGGCAGGTAACGGACAACGGCTACACCATCATGCGCGGCCTGCCCATGGATTTTACGTCGGACAAAAAGACCCATGCCATTGACGACCAGTTCATGTTTGGCCCGGCCATCATGGTCTGTCCGGTGACGGAGTACATGCTCCATCGGCCGCCGGAGAACAGCATCCTCATAACGCCCGAACATTTCAGAACGAAAGACGGCCGGCCGGGCCTGACGGCCAGATACTATGGCGACGCGGAGTTCAAAAAACTGGTTCACGAACAGGTCGAGACCAACATCAATCTTTTCTGGTACACCGGCTGGCCTGATTATATTACCAGCCCCAAATTTTCCATGCGCTGGGAAGGCAGGCTGATTCCGACTGAAACCGGGCTGTATCGCTTCCACATGAAAAGCTTCGGGCCAAAACGGGTTTTTCTGGACGGCCAGCAACTGACCAACAACTACACATCTGTGGAATCCTACACTGTTCTCATGGAGCTGCAGGCCGGCAAGGAATACGACTTTGCCTGTGAGACGGCCAATTCGGTCCTCGGCGCTTTCCGGGCCAAACTCTTCTGGAAGACTCCGGAAATCTTTGCCCGTGAAAAAATCGTTGAGCCGCGGCAGCAAACCCGGACGGTTTATCTGCCGGACGGAAATCAATGGGTGGACTTTTGGACCGGACAGGTTCTTCCCGGCGGCCAGACCATCAACGCGGATGCTCCCATTGATAAAATCCCGCTTCTGGTCAAGGCGGGTTCCATCATCCCCATGGGCCCGTTTATTCAATATGCGGCTGAAAAACCGGCCGATCCCATTGAATTGCGCATCTATCCCGGCGCCGATGGAAGTTTCACGTTGTATGAAGACGAGAACGACAATTACAATTATGAAAAGGGTGTCCATGCCACCATTGCTTTTCACTGGGATGACGCAAACCGCCGGCTCACCTTTGAGGACCGGAAAGGATCGTTTCCCGGCATGCTGAAGGAACGCAGTTTCAACATCGTCATCGTGGGAAAAGACCATGGAACCGGGGTGGAAAGCACCGGCAACCCGGACAAGGTCATTTTATACCAGGGCGAACGGCAAATCGTTCAATTATAAACGGGAGCCATGTGGTGTGAAGAAACTCATCGTGGACGGAAAGGATTGATTCCGACGATTGCCGTGATGAGCCTCGTGCCTATCGTTTATTCCTACATCGTTTGTGCCCATTCGCGTCCGAAATAATCCCGGCCAAACGGGAATGGCGGCCAGGCCATGATCAGATTGTCCCGGCGTTGGAATAAATTTTCACGTCTGTCACCGCCGTCACCAGAGCTGGTCGTCGGCCAGCCGGCGGGGGGGATCAAACCGTCCAGTTGGGTTGCTGGGCTTCCAGCCGTTTGACCTCCAGGCCCACAACGCAAACATCGTCCTCGAATTCAGAACTGGCGGAGAAATGTTTGATTTCGTCAAGCAGTCCCGTGAACAATTCGTTCGTCGGCAGTTTGGCGCGCTGGCGGACCGCCGCCAGCAGGCGCTCGGCGCTGAACGACTCGTGGTCTGCCCCTTCGGCTTCGATCAACCCGTCGGTGAAAAGCGCGATCAGGTCGCCCACCTCCATCGGACACTGGCGGGTGGGAAACTGTCCTTCGGCAAAAAGCCCCAGGGCCGGGCCCTTTTTTTGTTCCGGGCCATTCCCCAGCCATTCGGCCGTGCCCCGTTGCCGGTGCAGGAGTATCGGTTCGGGATGCGCCGCGCTCGCATAGCGCAACTCCGCGCGGGCCACGTCGGCGATCAGGTAAAAGGCGGTGGCATACATGGTGGAGCCGGTTTGCTTGAAGACGCCCGCCACTTCGCGGTTGATCTGGGCGAGCAGCTCGCCGGGCTCGGTCGTCGTGCCGCTCAGGTCCACCACCAGGGCGCGCATCATGGCCGTCACCAGCGCCGCGCGCACGTCATGGCCCATCACGTCGCAAATGAACAGGCCCACGGCCGTGTCCGAAAGCCGGATCACATCGAAGAAATCCCCGCTGACCGCACCGGACGGGAAAAAGTAGCTGAAAAATTCCAGATCGCTTTCCGCGCGCGGCCGGTGCCGCGGCACGCAGGGGAATTCGTGCGGCAGCATGGCCAGTTGCAACTCGCGCGCCATCTTCAATTCCTCCACGGTTTGCTTGTTCTTTTGTTCCAGTTGCTGCGTATACTCGGCGAGCTTCTCTTCAGCCTCCTTGAGGGCCGTGATATCCCGGGAAACGCCGAACGTGCCGATGATGTTTCCGTCCTTGTCCCGCCACGGCATCTTCGTGGTGATGACCCAGTTGACCTGGCCGTCGGGCTGAACGCTGCGCTCCAGTTTGCCGATGCTCGGCTGGCCCGTGCGGATGATTGCCTGTTCGTCCTCATACGCCGGACGGGCGCGTTCCTCCGCGTAAAAATCAAAGTCCGTCTTGGCCACCATATATTCGGCGAATGGCTCGGCGCCCGCCAAATGCGGCGGCAGTTCTTTCGGATCGGCTGATGAATGGGAGGCGCGATGATGGTGCCGGGCGGACGCCAGTGTCTTCTCCACCTTCGACCGGCTCACCCGCATGAAATGGGACTCCCGATCCTTGAAGTAGATGGCATCGGGCAAATTGTCCAGCAGCGTCTGGAACAGTTCCTGTTCGTGCGCCAGCTTGTCTTCCGCTTCTTTGAGGGCGGTCACGTCCCGGGAAACGCCGAAGGTGCCGATGATATTCCCATCCTTGTCCCGCCAGGGCATCTTCGTGGTAATGATCCAGCCGACCTTGCCGTCGGGCTGGACGGCGCGCTCCAGTTTGCCAATGCTTGGCTGGCCCGTGCGGATGATTGCCTGCTCATCCTCATACGCCGGACGGGCGCGTTCCTCCGCGTAAAAGTCAAAGTCCGTCTTGCCCGGCATGTATTCGGCGAACTGTTCCAAGCCCGCCAGATGGGGCGGCAGTGCTTCCGGACCGGCGGCCGGATGGGCGGCGAGATGACGGTTCCGGACGACCGTCAGCGACTTCTCCGCCTTCGATCGGCTCACCCGCACGAAGCGGGACTCGCGATCCTTGAAATAGATGGCGTCGGGCAGATTATTCAGCAGCGTCTGGAAAAGTTCCTGTTCGTAGGCCAGCTTGACTTCGGCCTGCTTGTGCTCCGTGATGTCCCGGTTGATGCCCACCAGACCGGTGATCTTTCCGTCCTGATCGTGCAGCGGCAGTTTGCTGGTCAACAACCAGTGTTCCCGGCCTTCGTCGTCTAGGAAATATTCCTCCCGGTTGATGACCGAATGGCCCTGAATCACCTTCTCGTCGTCGGCGTGAAGTCTTTCGGCCAGTTCGCGTGGAAAGAGGTCGAAATCGGTTTTGCCGATGGTTTCGGCTTCGGTTTTGCAGCCGAGATTTTTCTGGTCGGCGAGGTTGGACAGCGTCTTCCGGTCGGCGGTATCCTTGGCGTAGATGGCGTCCGGCAGGTTGTCGATCAATGTGCGCAGCAGGCGGCGTTCCTGGTTCAGCGTCTCTTCGGCTTGTTTCCGTTTTGTGATGTCCCGGCCAATGCCCACCAAACCGATGATCGTTCCGTTCTGATCGCGCAGCGGCAGCTTGCTCGTCAACAGCCAGCGTTTCCGGCCGGCGGCGTCGAAGAAATGCTCCTCCCGATTGATGACCGGCTCGCCGTGAATCACCTTCTGGTCGTCGTCGTAAAATTTTTTGGCAACGTCCGGTGGAAAGAAATCGAAATCGCTTTTGCCGATGGCCTCGGCTTCGGTTTGGCAGCGGAGATTTTTCAGGTCGGCCGGATTGGCCATGGTCTTCCGTCCGGCGGTGTCCTTGGCGTAGATGGCATCCGGCAGGTTGTCAATCAGCGTGCGCAGCAGGAGGCGCTCTTTTGAAAGCTCAACCGTGCGCTCGGCCAGCACCTGCTCGGTCCGCCGGTGTTCCGTGATGTCCCGGGAAATGCCATACGTGCCAAAGACCCGCCCCGCCCGGTCGCGCAACGGCATTTTTGTTGTGGACACCCACGTCACCCGGCCATCCGGCCAGGTTTCCTTTTCTTCGATGCCCACCAGCGGCTGGCCGGTCTGCATGACGCGCTGTTCGTCGGCCAGCGCCTGCTGCGCGTGATCCGATGAGAAAAAGTCCGCGTCCGACTTGCCGGCCGCCAGATGGGGATCGGCCAGGCCGAACCGCTTCGCCTGCGCCCGGCTGATCATCAAAAACTGGCTGGCCTTGTCCTTGAAATAAATCGAATCCGGGATGTTGTCCATGAGCAGTCCCAGCAGATGCCCGGCCCGGCTGTGTTCTTCGCGGATCAGGTGGCGTTCGCTGGCATTGTGGATCGCCTTGGCCAGCATCGGGCCGGTCAACTCCGGCACGAGCAAATAATCCTGCGCCCCCAGCGGCATCAAGCTGGCCGCCAGCTTTGCCTCCGCCCGGGTCGCCAGCACAATGATCGGCAAATGCGGCGCCGCCTCGTGGACCTTGACGAATGCCTCCGTGCCCTGACTGTCCGGCAGCGACAACGTCACGAGCACCAGGCCGACGGGGGAGGTCTTCAGTTGGGCCAGACCGTCCGCCAGCCGGCCGGCGCCAACCACCTCAAACTGTTGCTGGCGCAGCAGCCGCAGACACTCGGGCTGATCGCCGACGAGCAAAACCTCAAAGGATGGGTTTGACATAATGTTTAGTGTTATTTGTTTGTCAGTCCAACCAGCATTTTCCAAACCATCCAAGCCGGCCGGGAGCGCGGTGTTCGGCGTGGTGATGATTCGTTTACCACTCTAAACCCTGGCCCGCGGTTGTCCAGCGCGTAGAAATCCGGCCGGCCTTCACCCATGCCCGTCCGGGTTGGTGGCCGTGAAAGTCGGCCGGCGAGCCGTTTCTTTCAACCACGAAAGACGAATTTCACGACTTGAGCGTATCCGGCTGACGCAGCACGTCTGGCTTCAGGTGTCAGACACGTTGCTCCACGCAGCTCAAGGATGGGACAGGCGGAAAAACAAATTACCCGTGGGCGGTGTGATGGTGATGCTGTTCGTGCCGTTGGCGGTGGAGATGGCATAGCCGCTGGTGGTCCAACCCGCTGCTGCAGCGAGGTTGCTGTTCTGTTGCAAGGTGTAGCTGCCCGTGTTGGGCCACGAGATAATGACACTGTTGCCCGAATGAGCGATGGTCAGGTTGGGCAATCCAGCCGTTTGCACCACGGCAATGAGGCTCCAGAAACCGCCGGTCAAGGAATAACTGCCGCCAGTCATCGCACCGCTCGCATCGGGCTGGCCAATCGTGCCGGTGACTTGATACGTGCCGCCGGTGCTCGTGCCGCCGCCGCCGGCGACCTTATACCAGTCAATCGAATAATTCTGCGCCGCCGCATTCCAGGCGAACAAGGCAGCGCAGACGATGCCCGACCATTTAATCATTTTCATATTGGCCTCCTACTTGCCGGCAAGCTTTTCGACCATTGCCTTTAACTCCGCGACGCTCTGTTTCAAGTCCTGAATCTCCGCATCCTTGGCTTTCGTCTCGTTTTCCAGTTTCTGGTTCAAGCCCTGGATGGCCGCCAGTTCCACGCCGTCGAACTCCAGCGTGCTGATGCCCTTGTCGTCCCGGCCCGGATAAAACGCCGCTTTGAAATCCTGCGCCATCGGCCCGATGTTGAGCGTGTCGGTGTCCTTTTCCCATTGGTAATGCCATTGCTGGATGGGCATGGCGGCGAGTTTCTCCAAGACGGCCCGGCCATCCACCGGCGCGAAATCCTTCTTGACGTTGCGGTCGCAAATGGACACCCACGCGCTGGAGTTAGCCGGCAGTTTGACGCCGGCGGGATAAGGCCCGGAAAAAATCCAGAAGCCGCCCGTGGCCAGGACATTGAAAGTATTCGCCCCTTGGGAAACGGATTGGCGCGAGCTGTCCCCCCAGACAAACGAGTTGTTGCAGTTCGTGCCGTTAAAAACATCCGTGGCATTTACGCCAGCGACAAAACTGCCCTGACCACGAGCCACATTCCCACTCCCTCCGGGTATCGTCGCATCTGCGCCGCCGGCGGTGTTGCTGCTACCGCCGCCCACGGTGGCGAAGTTGTTGGTGGCCTGATTAGAGAGGCCCCCGCTGATCGTGGCCGCGGCGCCGCTGGCAGTATTGCCAGAGTGAGTATAGCCATCATAACCGCCGCCGCCGACAAACGCGCCCGGGCCACTGGCAGTGTTGCCAGCACCGCCGCTGACGGTGGCATAGTTGCCGCTGGCCCAGTTGCCAGCACCGCCGCTCACAGTGGCATAGTTGCCAGGGGTTTCGTTTTCTGCGCCACCCCCCACCGTGGAGAAAGAACCGTATGCAATATTGAAGTCACCACCGCCCACGGTGGCATAGTCAAGGGTGGCAGTGTTGTTAAAGCCCCCGGCGATCGTGGCAGCAGTGCCGCCGGCCCACTGGCTCCAACGCCCCCCACCGTGGAGTAATCACCGGTTGCCCCGTTGAGATATCCTCCGGCCACAGTGGCACTGTCGCCCATGGCGCCGTTGTATATGCCGCCGCCCACGGTGGCGTAGTTGGTGGTGGCATGATTAGAGAGGCCCCCGCTGATCGTGGCCGCGGCGCCGCTGGCAGAATTGCCAGAGTAAGTATAGCCATCAAAACCGCCGCCGCCGACAAATGTACCCGGGCCGCTGGCAGTGTTGGCAGCACCGCCGCCCACGGTGGCGTAGTTGGTGGTGGCGAGATTATGGATGCCCCCGCTGATCGTGGCCGCCGCACCGCTGGCAGTATTGCCACTGGAATTGATGCCATCATAACCGCCTCCCCCGACAAACGCGCCCGGGCCACTGGCAGTGTTGGCACCACCGCCGCTGGCGGTGGCATAGTTGCCGCTGGCCCAGTTGCCACCGCCGCCGCTCACAGTGGCATAGTTGCCAGGGGTTTCGTTTTCTGCGCCACCCCCCACCGTGGAGAAAGAACCGTATGCAATATTGAAGTCACCACCACACACGGTGGCATAGTCAAGGGTGGCAGTGTTGTTAAAGCCCCCGGCGATCGTGGCAGCAGTGCCGCCGGCCCACTGGCTCCAACCGCCTCCCACCGTGGAGTAATTACCGGTTGCCCCGTTGAGATATCCTCCGGCCACAGTGGCACTGTAGCCCATGGCGCCGTTGTATATGCCGCCGCCCACGGTGGCGTAGTTGGTGGTGGCTTCGTTGCTGACACCGCCGCCAATGGTCGCACCGTAACTGCCGGCGGCCACCCAATTGTTGGCTGCCCCGCCAATCACATTGGGGCCGCTGGCATTCGGCTCCAGCCGCAACGCCCGTTGGCCGTTGACCCGCAATTCCAGCGGCTGATTGTCGGTGGTGCCGACAAAATTGCCCGCCGCCGGGCTGGTGTCAGCATTGCCCGTCAGGCTCCAGGCGTTGCTGCTGCCGGACAGAATCGTGCTGGTGGCGGCAATCGTCAGGGTGTTGCCGCTGGGCGTGATGCTGATGTTCGCTCCCGGCGACAACGTGACGGCGTCCTGCAAAGCATTGAGACTCTTGACCACCTGACCGGAGGCGATGCCTGCGCCCGTGACCGAACCGGCGGACACGCCATTGGCGGTCGTGGCCGTGGTTGCGGAACCGGCTGTGGCGGCAGTCGTGGCCGCGCCGGCGCTGGACGCATAAATCGCATACGGCGTGGGCGTGAGTGGTTGCAGCGCACTCAAGAGGGTGAAGTTGCCGCCACCGCCATTGGTCTCCACGCCGATTTGCAGCCACAGGTTTGTGCCGTTGAAAATGCCGGGGCCGAAATCGAGCGTGACGGTGAACAGCCCGTTGTTGACTGGGATGGCGCTGTTGGTGAAGGTGGTGCCGGTTTGGTACACGCCATTGCTGTCGGTGAACAGCGCAAAGGTCAGGTCATAACTGCCGGTGGCCAGATTGGTGCCGTCGTTCAACTGGCCTTGATAGGTGAATGCCGTGCCTTGTGCGAAGGCGGTTGAGGGTTGAGGGTTAAGGGTTGCGAGCGCCAGCAGGGTCAACCCGCTGACGAGGAGGTTTAGTGGAGTTTTCATAATGGATTTCTTGCAGTTGTGACATTTGCCGTTGGGAAAGAAGTGCGTAGATAACCTTGCAGCGTGGCTCCAGAGATTGCGGCAACAGTCCGGGATTTTGCGGATAGCGGAGAGGTTTCGCTGCCGTAAGCTGCCCACGACCCGGCCTGTCGTTTCTGATTCATGTTGTTTCAAGAAACAACCTGACGTGGGCTAGATTATAGGCTTATCGCCAATGAGTGCAAGATAAATTTAATGAATGATGAAACGGAGGCGGCGGGGGAGTGGAACTGCATCCTGGCCTGGCGCAGAAATTGAAAGCGGGGTGATCCCGACCAGTGGCCGGTTGGCTCAAGCTACGCGAAAGAATGTAGCACGATTGGTGAAGTGGTTAAAATTCTTCCTTAAAAATAATGAATAACTTTGACGCGAATGACGCCAATTAGCGCAAATTAGTGAAATTAGCGTAAAAGATTTTTTGCGGCTTATATGCCTTTTTTCCGCTTTCACCAGCTACGGCGCGACAAGTGCGGCAAAGAAAATCCGTGTCTGGGTTTGTGTTTATTGAGCCGGCTTCAACGTCCACACACAACTGTCACTCAAACCTTTGCCGTTGCGCCCGGCTTTGGCTTCGACGCGGTTTTCGCCGGGATTCAGTTGAACGTCCTTCCAAATGAACACACCGTTCGTTCCGTCACTGCGTTTGCCCTGTGATTTTCCGTTGAGCAGCAATTCCACTTCCTTGGCGTTGGAATAAATTTTTACGTCCGTCACCGCATTGGTGCGTTCGGTAAAACGGCGGCTGGTGATGTAAACCATTGGTTCATCCGACCAGTTGGCCTGGTAGAAATAAAATGCGTCCTTTTTTATTTTGCGGTCGTAGGTCACCAGCCCCTTGTCGTTGCGGCCCGGCACGCCGCCTTCGTGGCGCGTGCTGACGGCGAAGTCGAACATGTTCCAGACAAACGTGCCCCAGACGAACGGACGCGCCTTCATCGCCGGCCAGGCGGTCTCGTGGACGAGGGCCTGCCATTCCTCCGGATGCCATTGGCCGGTCGGGACGGGCTGTTTCGGATTTTGTTCGTGCTGGGTTACGTTCGCGCCCGCGCCGTATTCGCTCACGCAAAACCCGCCGTGCCGGCTGTCCTGGCGGCGTGAGTCCAGTGACCTGCCAAAGTCGTCCTTGGTTCCCCAGCCGGAATACCAGCCGGGATAAATGTTCCAGCCCAGCAGGTCCGGGATTTTGTTCATCTGCGGCAATTTATCCGTGCAGGTGGCGGCGATGGCCGGACGCGTCGGGTCTTCGCCGTTGGCAACGATTTTCAAGTCCTGCAACAAACGGTGCGGGTCGGGTTTGTTGGCCCCGAGTTCGTTGAACAGGCTCCAGACAAAAATGGAAGGATGATTGATGTTTTGCCGGATGAGATCGAGCAACTGGTTGCGCGAAGTTTCTTCAAATTGCTCCGACGCGTTGATTTCGTTCACCTGTGGAATTTCCGCCCAAACCAGAATCCCGGCCTTGTCGCACAGGCTGTAAAAATAATCGCTGTGTTGATAGTGCGCACAGCGGATGACCGTGGCGCCGATTTCCTTGATGAGTTGGATGTCCTCGTCCATGTCCGCCTCGGAAATTGCCCAGCCCTGGTTGAAGCGGTCCTGGTGCCGGTCCACGCCGTGCAGATGATAGGGCTGGCCATTCAGGAAAAATCCCTTGTCGGGATCCACCGAATAAAACCGCAGGCCCAGCGGTTGCCCGACCGAATCCACCACGCCGTTCGCCGAACGCAATTCCACGACCGCCTGGTAAAGATACGGGTCCTGGCGCCCGTTCCATAGACGCGGGTTGGGCACCACCACCTGCAACGGATACGGCGCGGTCACATTGGCCGCGAGCTGGACGGGTTGTTCGTTCTTCGCCACCAGCTTGCCGCCGGCATCGAACACGCTCGCGACCAGCGTCAGCGGCTGGTTCCGCCGTGTGCCGTTGGAAATTTGCGCCGTCACATCAATCACCGCCTGTTTTTTTGTGACGCTCGTCTGGAGCCAGGCGACGCCGGGCGAGCCGTGGTCCGTGAGCGTGAAATTTTCACCGCCGGTCACAATCAAATGCACCGGTCGATACAACCCGCCGTAAACCGAAAAGTCGCCGCTCAACGGCGCGAGGTCCGGCTCCGGCGCGTTGCTGACGCGCACCGCGAGCACATTCGTGCCGGTGGCGGACAAATTGGTTGTGATTTCAAAACCAAAGGCGCCGAATGCGCCGCGATGTTCACCCAGAAGGTGGCCATTCAAATAAACATCCGCCACCGAACTGGCCGCCTCGAACCGCAAAAAATATCTTTTGCCGGATTGCGGCGCGCCGGGGTTCAGGTCGCGCCGGTACCAGCCGGGTCCGCGATAAAAATCCTTTCCCTGTTGCGCCTCTTCCCAGCCCCAATTGTGCGGAATGGAAACCGCCGGCCAATCGCCGTCATTGAAGTCCGATTGCGCGGCGTTGGCGGCTTCGCCCGATTTGAAACGCCAGCCGGAATCGAGCCGCGTGCTTTCGCGCGCAAACAGGTTGGAGGCGAAGATGAGTGCGAAACTGAAAACGGAAAACTTGCGCATGAACTTCATATTGCCGATGGCCTTTCCGGGAAACAAGGCTGGATACGGAACAACGTATCCGGCTGACGACGGGCTACTTCTGGTTTTCGGCGCTGAGTTATGAAACCATGGCGGCATGGATTCTTCAAAAACTCGACCAGGCCGGCCGGCGAACGCAGCGCGGTGGTCTACACGCTGCTGGGCAGTTGCCGGCGGCATGGCCTCAATCCATTCGATTATCTGAAAAATTTGTTCAACCGCTTGCCAACGGCCAAAATTACCCGGATCAGAGAGTTTACGCCAACGGCTTGGGCCAAGGCTAAAGCGAATGAGCAAACGGTCGCTCGGGCCGCTTGAACAAGCCGAAGCGCAATGCCGCAGTCAAACCACGGCGGCGATCCGTCCTGTTTCACAGCGCTATTTCTTGAAATTTAATGCTTGCATTTAATTAACCTAATTTGTTATATTAAAGGCAATTTAGGTCAGAGCCGGTTTGCGCAACGAGGGAGGTGGTTTATGCAAAGCAAGAAATCATTTGAATCAAGTCGCGCCACGATGCGCCGTTTCGGCGTGAGTTGGCCTGGTTCATCGGTCTGTCCACGCGTCACCGGGTCTTCCCGCAACCCGGTTTTATTTCCCGTTCGTCTTTCCCTTAATCCCTCAAACTCTGAAAAGGCATCAATATGAAAAAACAAATTAAACCCCTCCTCATCGCGCTGGCCTTGCTGGCGTTCGGGCCGCCGGGTGCGCGGGCGGATACGCTGTATGCGACGTGGGGCAACGGCCTGTACCGGTTCAACTCGGCGGTTGGCGCGGGGAGCCAGAGCACCATCACCAACATCTTCGGCTCAGTCACCACGGCCGTGGCCGTGGACAGCCAGGGCAATGTGTTCCTGGCGACGGGCGGCAACTTTAGCACCGACTTTGGCGACATTTATGAAATCACCACCAATGGTTCAATGCACACAGTTGCCACCGGCTTGAATTACCCCGCCAGCCTGGCGGTGGACAGCCAGGGCGACGTGTTTGAGGTTGATGCGAATGGTGACAATACCAGTATCAACGAGTTCATCAACACGGGTGGAATTTTGT
>Ga0074044_10000976_pt1 | contig 26308 bp, 22 predicted proteins | sample BogForMeECP23OM1_FD_94443 | JGI IMG/M metagenome (GOLD analysis project Ga0074044, IMG submission 94443) | Bog forest soil microbial communities from Calvert Island, British Columbia, Canada - Bog Forest MetaG ECP23OM1 | ecosystem: Environmental > Terrestrial > Soil > Wetlands ... | reverse complement strand
GCCGGGAAGCTATGCAGGAACAGCGCCGGCACCGCGAAGTTGTTGCCGAACTGCTTGAAGCCGGCCGCGTATTCGGGCAGGCCGCCGACCCCGGCAGCGATGGCGAAGAAGCCGACCAGCGCCAGCAGCCCGAGCATGAAGGAGTAGCCCGGCAGCATTGCCGCATTGCGGCGGATGGCGTGGCCGCTCGATGCGCTCAATATGCCGGTCATGGAATGCGGATAGAGGAAGAGCGCGAGCGCCGATCCCAACGCCAGTGTCGCGTAGACGCCGTAGGAGCCCGTCGTGTTGGCTCCAGGAACGGCCAGCAACAACTTCGCCGGCGGCACGGCAGCGAAGATTTTTCCAAAGCCGCCCAACTGGATCGGAACAACGATCACGGCGGCGAAGGCCGTGAGATAGATCAAAATATCCTTGATGATTGCGATCGACGCCGGAGCGCGCAGGCCGCTCGAATAGGTGAAGGCGGCGAGAATGACGAAAGCGAGGACCAGCGGCAGATCGGCGGCATAACCCGTACCCGAAATGCCGAGCCCACCGATGACAACCTGCAACCCGACCAGTTGCAGGGCGATGTAGGGCATGGTCGCGACGATGCCGGTGATCGTCACCGCAAGCGCCAGCCAGCGATTGCCGAAGCGGCCGCGCACGAAATCGGCCGGCGTGATGTAGTTGTGCTTGTGGCAGACATTCCAGAGCCGCGGAAACACCAGGAACAGGATCGGGTAGATCATGATCGTGTAGGGAACCGCGAAGAAAGCGATGGCGCCGGCGCCGAAGGCGAGCGCCGGCACGGCAATGAAGGTATAAGCCGTGTAGAGGTCGCCACCGACCAGGAACCAGGTGACGACCGTGCCAAAGCGCCGGCCGCCCAGTCCCCATTCGTGCAGCAGGTCGAGGTCGCCCTTGCGCCACTGCGCGGCGGCGAATCCCAGCCAGGTGACGAAGCCGAACAGCAGCACGAAGATGATGAGAGCGGTCCAGTTCACGTCCGGCACGGCATTTCTCCCCCGTCGTTTTCTTTTTTATTCCGATTTTGCGCCGGCGTTTTGGCGCGGCTGATTTGGCAAAGGTCCGTCGTACTAATCCTCGGTCGCGAAGTAGACGATCGCGGTGAGGATGGCCCCGATAATCACCCAGAGCATCTGATACCAATAATAGAACGGAATTCCCGCCCAGGACGGCTCTGCCGAGTTGTAAAGCGGCGGCCACAGCACCGCGAGGAATTGAACGACGAAGAGCAGGTACCACCAGCTCCAACCCGACCGTTTTTCGCTTTGCCGATCCATTTGTTTCCACCCCCGAGTTTCCACTCCCGAGCAAGCCATTGCAGGCTCTTAACGCGGAAGATAGCCGGTATGCCATTGCCAATCAAAGAAAAAATATACGCCCAACGGGCCCGGGCGAAAATCCCGTTCGCTTTTAGTGCACAATTGTTTCAGCCGAAACCACTGTTGCGGGGCTGCAGCGGGCGACGGGAATCGAACCCGTATATACAGCTTGGGAAGCTATCGTTCTACCACTGAACTACGCCCGCCGCGGGGCCGCATGACCCGCAGCGGGCCGCCATCAATAGTGATAGCGGCACTGGGCGATTTCCAAGACTTGCTCGCCAGGCTTTCCCGATACGCGATAAACCAACCGATGCTCTAAAGTGATGCGGCGCGACCACCAGCCGGACAGTGCGAATTTAAGCGCTTCCGGTTTGCCGAGACCGCGAAACGGATTGCGCTCAATGTCCTCGATAAGCGCGTTGATCCTCTTCAGGGTGTCAGGATCGTTGCGCCGCCAGTGCAGGTAATCTTCCCAGGCCTTTTCGGTCCAAAGAAGCTTCATTCCTACGGCTCGATGAGGCCACGCTCACGAAGCTTCCGAGCATTGGCAGACCCAATCGATGCCAAAAGCCGCCGCGCATTGGCAGGGCTGCGCAACAGATGGATCGTCTCCATCCAGCCATCGAACTCTTCCTCGGAAATAACGACAACGGCCCGGCCGCCCTGCCGCGTCACATGAAGCGGCGCGCGGCTGTCCCAGACCTGATCCATGTAAGCGGCGAGCCGCTCGCGGAAATCGGTATAGGTCACGTGACTTGCCGCGGGCTTTGGCCGCCGATCGATCTTGGGCATGGCGGGTGCTCCTTGCGGTGGTTCGCGGTGTACAGATATATGTACAACGAAAGGCGGGGTCAACCCGAAAGACCGTCAACGCAACGGCCCCGCGCGGGCCAAACCCGAAGATGGCGGCGGACGGCAGCCGGCAATTAAATGCACTGTCACCGTAACTCCGACTTGAGTCGACCGTCGCTCCGTGCCGAAGTCGCCGACGCATTCGACAGGTGGTCGGCGCACGTCACGTCATTTGTTGCCTATTAAATCTCATCAAGCATATGCACCAACTCCAGAGCCTGCCCTTCTCGTCGGGGGGTTCACCACTTCGGTTACCTATTTTGCATTTAACCTGTTTCCAGCCGCGTGGCTTTAGGCGCTTTGAAAGCGTCTGAATGCGGTCTTTTATTTTCGGGCGTCTATTCGAGCCGCTAGCTTCCGAGTAGAAGAGCAAATATCCGGTTCCATGTGCGCCTTTCATGCTTAAGTATTTTTTGAGCTTGTCGGCGTCCTTAGCAACCTGTGCAAAGACTTCGGGGCCGCCTCGCTTGATTTCTATGATTGCCCGGACTTTGTTGCTTGTTTTTTGCCATACTACAACATCAAAACGCTGGCGCTGCCTCTCCTTTCTGGGAGGGCGGCCTCGCAAAGGCTTGTCGTGCTCATATTGAATCTTCACAGGAGACGTTTCAGTAAAAACCTCCCTTCGATTCCTTTGACCTGAAGGACGGCGGGCTATCGAGCGAGCAATTTCATGTTGCAGAAATGATTCAGGTGCATGCCAAAGCCACCAACCTCCGCTCATCTCCTGATAAGTCTCATGTGCCCGAAGGCTTCCGTTAAAAATCTTTTTCTCCAAATCATTGATAGGCATTGTTTCCCCTCCCCGCTGCTCTTTTTAGAATTACAGTGACAGTGCATTTAATCAACACATCTTCGGCACCAACGTCGTCATGGCCGGGCATGTCCCGCCTGCGGGGCCATAGCATCGCCTCCGTCGCGCGTAGTAGACCCTTCGGCGTGGCGAAGGCCCGGCCATCCACGTCTTTGGTTCGACCCGGATTTTAAGACGTGGATGCCCGCGACAAGCGCGGGCATGACGAGTCAGAATATGAGCCGGAAGATTTGGAGCGGGCGGCGGGAATCGAACCCGCATATACAGCTTGGGAAGCTGTCGTTCTACCACTGAACTACGCCCGCAATTGCATCAGCATAGCGAAGCTTGGCAGCGCGCGGCAAGGGCGGTGGGCAAGGACGAATTAGCGCGCGTTCGGGCGGCGGAGACGACTCCCTATTCGCGCCCGAACTGCCGGCGCAATTCGGTTTTCGCCTGTTCCAGCGTCCGGCGCCGGCCGGCGGGCAGGTTCTTGCCGGCGCGATTGATGTAGAACGTCAGCATCGACACCGCCGAACGGAAGGGGTCGGCCTTGCGCCGGCTGCTGCGCTCGGCCGAGCGTTTCAGCGACGCGGCGATGCGCTTGGGGTCGCTCCAGGTAAAAACACCGCCTTCGAGATCGAGCGCGTTGCTCGCTTTGGTCACCCGATTGGACCAGTAGTGTGTGCCCTGACGGCGGGTCGCCGGTGCGCGAGCCGACTTTGGACGTGTGGTCTTGCGGCGAGCGGTGGCCATCTGAAAACCCCTTTTTTCGCGCGGTCCATCGGGGAAAATGGCGCGAGGGGCGTATTTGTTCCGCGCTTCTCCGGTCCGCGGCCGACGCGACCGGCTATTCCGCCGCGAGCCTGCGGTTCGACTGCGATGCGATCTCGGCAAGACATGCGATCTCGGCAAGGCACTTGGCGAGCGCCTCGCCTTCGGGGTCGAGCAGCGCCGCGGTGCGGGCGTTGGTGATGGCCTCGGCGGCCTGGCGCGGCGGCAGGCCGCCGGCGAGCGCAGGGAGCATCAGCTCCGTCTCGATCAGGCGGTAATTGGCGCTGCCGCGCTTGTGGGTGTCGCCATAGCCCTTGATGAGGCGGGCGCATTCGGCGATCTCGATGGCCAGCTCGGCGGACAGCGGAGCGGCGCGCGCGATGAGGCGCAGCCAGCTTTCGATGTCGCGCTGTTCTTCCTGGTAGCGCCAGGTCCGCGGTCGAAAGCGGCGCAGCTTGGCGAGGACATAGAAGCGCAGAAAGCCGAAGACCGATGCGGTATTGACCGCCATGCCGCAATGCGCGCGGCCGAGCGCCGCGTGACGTTCGGCGAGCGCGAGAATGCGGCCGGCGAGCCAAGGCGGCAGGATCGAGCAAAACTCCTCGACACCGGGTTTCAGGAATTCCGTGACCGTGAACGTCTGGTTCGGCTTGACGTCCAGCTCGCCGGCGATGCGGGCAAACCGCGCCGGGTCGATCTTGGCCTGGGCCACGCGGATCACATCCTCATACGACATGCGCACGGCCAGATGCCGCGCGGTTTGCGCGAGCAAGCGTCCTTCGGCGGCGGCCTTGGCATCGGCATCCCGGATCGGCGCCAGGCGATCGAGGTAACGGCGCGCATAGGCGGGGTCCTGATAGGCGGCGAGGCGGCGCACGCCTTCGGTCATGAACGCGCGCGCCGGCTCGGGCATGCGTTCAATCTCGCTTTCGAGATCGGCAAGCGAGGCGGAGGGTGCTTGGTGGCGCTTGAGGGGATCGGAGCGCAGGCGCGAGCCGTCCCGTGCCGCGGCGAAGCCGGCGCGGAAACCGCGCAGGTTGGCCTCGACCGCCTTGCCGTCGGCGCGAATCGCCGCTTCGAATGCGTCCGCCGGTATCGGCAGCGTGCCGGCACCGGCGATGGCGCCGAGCATCACGGCATTGATCATCGCGCCGCTGCCGCGCGCGATCGCCTCGAAGTCGAGCAGCAGCGTTTTTTGCGAATTGTTCTCGACCGCCTGCAACAGCCGCTGCTGGTCGTAGCGGCCGTCGGCCATCGCCATCTTCTCGACCACCAGATAGGAGCGGCTGGTCGAAGCGATCGTCATGGTCCGATTGGGCGTGACGTAGCCGCCGGCGATGGCACGGCCGGCTTCCATCAGCTCGCTCGCAACCACGAGGTCGACGTCGCCGACGCCGGGCGCCAGCGCCAGGATCGGACGCTGCCCCCTCCCTAACCCTCCCCCGCTTGCGGGGGAGGGAAGGGTGGGGGCCGGCGCCGGCACCAGCTCGATGTGATAGGTGGTCGCGCCGGTACGCTGCGCGACGCCCGGTATCGAGGTCGATTGCACGGGAAAGTTTTGGCTCACCGCCGCAGCGACGATCCAAGCGGTGAGCACGCCGCCGCCTTCGCCGCCAAGCGCGGCGATCAGAATCGTCAGCGGGCGAACCGATGTTTGCGCGTAACTCCCCCCTTGCTCAGAGCGCTCCCTCCCCCCTTGCGGGGGAGGGTTGGGGTGAGGGGTATTGGCTCGCGCTTGAGTTTGAGCGTCACCCCTCACCCGCCAAGCTTCGCTTGGCGACCTCCCCCGCAAGGGGGGAGCTGAAGAGGTGGTGCCACCAAGCCATCCGATCACGCTGCTTCGCACCCGAGCCAGCGTGCGGTCCCACCAATTCGGATTGCTGATGACGTCGGCGCGGTAGAACGATGGGCAGAGCACCGCGGCATGGGCCACTTCCCCGCACAGCCCGCAGCCGACGCAGCTCTCGATCACGGTCGCCACCGGATCGCTGCGCAACGGATCGGGATTGGGTTTGACGGTCAGCGACGGACATCCGGAGAGCCGGATGCAGGAGTGATCCCCGGTGCAAATGTCGTCGTCGACGCCGTAGCGTGTCTTCACCACGCGCTCGCCGCGCTTGAGCTTTTCGGTATCCTCCGCGCGGATGCGGCGCTGGCGCGCCAGCATGCATTCGCCGTCGGCGATGATGACCTTGAGTCCGCGCTCGGCGGTGCGCATGGCTTCCTTCAGGGTCGCCGCCATCTTGGCCACGCTGTAGGAGTGCACCGTGCGCAGCCATGTGATGCCCAACGAGCGCAGCGTTTTCTCGATGCTGATGCCGGTCGGCGTGCCGCTGCGATTGGCGGTGCTCGACGGCAGGTATTGCTGGCCGGTCGCGGAGGCGTAGCCGTTCTGCATCACGATCAGGACGCCGTCACCCTTGTTGAACATGTTCGAGGCGACGCCGGTGATCAGACCGTTGTGCCAGAACCCGCCGTCGCCCATGATCGCGATCGGGCGCCTTGCCATGTTCGGGCCGACCGCGGCGGCGCTCGCCAGCGACATGCCGTAGCCGAGGATCGAATTGCCGAGCGAGAACGGCGCGAAGGTCGCAAAAGAATGGCAGCCGATATCGGCGCTGATATGGGTCGGACCGATCTCACGTTGCGTGAGCTTGATGGCGGCGAACACCGGCCGCTCCGGGCAACCGGTACAAAAATTCGGCGGTCGCGGTGGAATGTCGCCGACGGCGGCCGTGACCGCCGGCTTGTGCGCGAGGCTCTTTGCCGCACGCGCGGCGATGGCGTCACCATCAATGCCGGCCGGGCGCGTTGCAGACACGAACGCCGCAATCCCCTGCAGCAGCGCCTCGGAATTGTAGTCGCCGGATCGCGGCAGGCACCCCTTGCCGAGCACGCGGGCCGCGATGCCGGCAGCGCGCAGGATGACGTTGACCTGCTGCTCGACATATTCGGGCAATCCCTCCTCGACCACGAGCACGGCGCGTTTTTGCGCGCAAAAGTCCTTCACCTCCTCGGGCACGAGCGGATAGGCGACGTTGAGGACATAGATCGGAATGCGCGAGGTGCCATAGAGATCGGCGAGATCGAGCCGCGAAAGAGTGCGCAGCAAGCCGTTGGTGAGCCCGCCGAGAACGATGATGCCGACGTCGTCGCGCTCGCCCGGGATCACCTCGTTGAGCTTATGCTCGCGGATGAATTTCTGCGCGGCCGGCAGGCGCTGCTCGACCTTGAGCCGCTCCTGGGTAAAGATGGCGGGCGGATGCGAAAGGCGGCCGTATTCGAAACGCGGCGGACCGGCGAGGCGATGCTGGCCGCTATAGACACCGCTCTTGTTGTCCTTGGCGGTGAACTCGCCGGTGACGTGGCAGGCGCGCACGCGCAAGTCGAGCATGACCGGCGCGTGGCTCGCCTCGGAAAGCTCAAATCCTGTTTCGACCATGCGCACGATGGTCGGCAGATCGGGCCGCGGATCGATGAGCCAGATCGAGGACTTCATGGCATAGGCGTAGGAACGCTCCTGGATGACGCTGGCGCCCTCGCCGTAATCCTCGCCGAGCACGATCAGCGCGCCGCCGATGACGCCCGGCGACGCGAGGTTCGACAGCGCATCGGCGGCAACGTTGGTGCCGACGATCGATTTCCACGTCACCGCGCCGCGCAACGGATAGTTGATGGAAGCGCCGAGCATGGCCGCGGCGGCGGCTTCGTTGGTGCTGGTCTCGACATGCACGCCGAGATCGGCGAGCAAATCTTCGGCATCCACCATCACATCGAGCAGGTGCGACACCGGCGCGCCCTGGTAGCCGCCGACATAGCTCACGCCCGATTGCAAGAGCGCCTTGGCGACCGCGAGGATGCCTTCGCCGCGAAAAATCTCGCCGGCGCCAAGACGCAGCTCATCCACTTCCTTTTTGAACGAGCGTTCCATCGGGTTGCTCCCTGCCAAGCGCCGGCACATAATCATGATATCCGCTTTTATGGAAACCTTCCAAACGAGCAGCCCGGCGGTCCCGCCGCGCCGAGGGCTCTTGGTGCCGCGCGCCGGGCCGGCTAGGCTGCCGGTCCACCGGCGTGGCGATAGACGTGCCGGAATGCATGGGGACGCATGGACGGCCAGGCGCAGATCGTCATCGACCGGGTCAGTCATATCTATCGCCCGCCGCGCGGGCGCACCGTGCTCGCCTTGTCGGATGTATCGCTCGAAGTCCGCCCCCGGGAATTCCTTGCCCTGCTCGGCCCATCGGGTTGCGGCAAATCTACCCTGCTCTATCTCGTCGGCGGTTTTCTGCCGACCGAAGTCGGCAGCATCCTGGTCGAGGGCAAGCCGGTCACGGCGCCCGGGCCTGACCGCGGCATCGTCTTCCAGCATTTTGCGCTGTTTCCTTGGAAGACGGTCCGCGGCAACATCCTCTATGGCCTCGAACGGCAGGGCCTGCCGCGCGCCGAGCGCGAGAAGCGCGCCCAGGCCTTCATCGATCTGGTCGGCTTGAGCGGCTTCGAGGACAGCTATCCCTCGCAGCTTTCGGGGGGCATGAAGCAGCGCACCGCGCTGGCGCGCACGCTGGCGTTCGATCCCAGCATCCTGTTGATGGACGAGCCGTTCGGCGCGCTCGACGCGCAGACGCGCGCGCTCATGCAGACCGAGCTGCTCAGCATCTGGCAGCGCACGCCCAAGACCGTGATCTTCGTGACCCACGACGTCCAGGAGGCGGTCTATCTCGCCGACCGCGTCGCGGTGATGTCGGCGCGGCCGGGTCGGATCAAGGCGATCGTCGAGACCAAGTTCGGCAATCGCGATCCGAGCATCCTGCGCAGCAAAGCGTTCGTCGAGAAAGCCGACGAAATCTGGAATCTGGTCCGCGACGAGGCTATCAAGGCACAGGAGAAACCGGCAACGTGACGCGAACCGCCCTTCGTTATCTGCCGCTGTTGCTGTTGGCGCTGGCGTGGGAGGTGACTGCGCGGCTCAACATCGTGGACACGCTCGCTCTGCCGCCGTTGAGCGCTGTGGCGACCGCGTGGGCCGATCTCATCCGCGACGGCGAGCTCGTCGACAATGGAACGGCCTCGCTTTATCGCGGATCCGTCGGCCTGCTGCTCGCCGTTGTCGGCGGCGGCGGACTGGGCATAGCGATGGCCCGCTGGCGGCTGCTCGACGTGTTCGTCAATCCGCTGGTGGAGCTGTTCTATCCGCTGCCGAAGTCGGCGCTCATTCCGGTGACGGTGCTCTGGCTCGGCTTCGGCGATGGCTCCAAGATCCTGCTCATCTTCCTCGGCTGCATGATCCCGGTCACCATCGGCGCCTACAATGGCGCGCGCGGGGCCGATCACGCGCTGATCTGGTCGGCGCGCAGCATGGGGGCGAGCCGGCTGCGCATGATGTGGGACGTCATCATGCCGAGCGCGCTGCCGGAGCTGCTCAACGGCATCCGCACGGCACTGGCGCTGGCCTTCATCCTGCTGGTCAGCTCCGAACTGATCGTGTCGCAGCAGGGATTCGGCTACCTGATCGGCTATCTCGGCGCCACCGGCTCTTACGAAGGCATGTACGCGGTCGTGCTCACCGTCGCCTTCCTCGGCTTTGCCGCGGACCGGCTCTATCAGCTTCTCATGCAACGGTTGCTGCGATGGCGCGAGTAGAAGACCACGCCTCGCTGGCGGCTGCGCAGGCCGACATTGCGCGGGACGCCGCGCGCCGCCTCGACGTCGTGTTCCGCAGCGGCGCCGGCATTTTTTCCATCCTGGTGCTGCTGATCGCATGGGAGGCCTTTGCCCGCAGCGGCAGGGTGACGCCGTTCATGCTGCCGCCGTTTTCCGCCGTCGTCGAGCGTATCTATACGGACGCCGCCGGGGGCGATCTTTGGATCAATCTCGGACTCACGCTGTATCGTTCGATGGCCGGTTTTCTTATTGCAACTTTCGGCGGCATCGCGCTCGGGACGGCGATGTCGCGCTCAAGGCTCGCATACTGGTGCTTCGATCCGATCATCTCGGTCGGCTTTCCGATGCCCAAGATCGCGTTCTTGCCGATTATCATGCTCTGGCTCGGGCTCTATGACGTCTCCAAAATCTCCATCGTCGTGTTCGATGCGATTTTCCCGGTGGTGACGGCCACGCTCGCAGGTATTGCGAGCGTGGAGAAGGAGCTGCTGTGGTCGGCGCGCAACATGGGCGCAAACGAGCGCCAGCTCATGTGGCAGATCGTGCTGCCGGCGGCGTTGCCGCAAATTCTCACCGGTCTGCAGGTGGCGCTGCCGATCTCGCTGATCGTCGCGATCATCGCGGAGATGGCGATGGGCGGCTACGGACTCGGCGGCGCCATGATGGGCGCCTCGCGCTTTGCCGATTCGCGAGGCGTGTTCGCCGGTATCGTCGAGATCGCGATCGTCGGCTATGTCCTGATCAAGGCCATGGCGCTGCTCCGCCGCCGGCTCTTGGTGTGGCATCAGGAGGCAACAGATCAGAATATGAATTGATTTCAATACCTTGAAAATTTTCTTAGGGCCAAAGGCACTGGATAGGCACTTGGCGGCCAGCAGTCTTCCGTTCTGCGGACACATGGTCGACGTTTGGCCACCCATGCTGGCCCCGGGCACGCACGCATCGCGCGACGGTATCCGCTTTATTCGGGCTTGATGTTCGCGGCCTTGATGATCGGCCACCACTTCATGATGTCCGCCTTGAGTACGGCACCGAGCGCTTCCGGCGTTTGCTCCTCCGGCGGCGGTATCTCCTGTCCGAGATCACTGAATAGCTTTTTGACCGCAGGATCGGCCAAGGCCGTGACGGCGGCGGCATTGAGTTGTGCAATAATGTCCTTCGGCGTGCCCTTTGGCGCAAAAAGAGAATTCCAGGTCGAGACATAAAGTCCGGGGAGACCGGCCTCGTCGACGGTCGGGATTTCAGGGGCCGCCGCGATGCGCTTTATGGAAGTGACGGCGTAGCCTTTGATCGTGCCGGCATGCACCTGCGGCACCGTCGTCGTCGGGTCGGTGATGACGATGTCGATCTGCCCGGCAACGAGATCCTGGATAGCCGGCGCCGCGCCACGATAAGGTACCAATTGAGCCGCGGTGCCGGTGAGCTTGAGGAACAGCAGCGCGGCAATGTGCGGCGGGCTGCCGACGCCCGCTGTGCCGATCGTGAATCGGCCCGAACGGTCCTTGGTCCAAGCGATCAGACTTTCGAGATCGTCGACCGGCAATGTCTTTCTTGCGACCACAACCTCCGGCGCTCGCGCACATAAAGCGATCGGCTCGAAATCGGTCTTGAGATCGTAATCGAGATCGTAGATCGCGCCGTTGACGACGTGCGCGCTCCAGTTGCCGACCTCGATCGTGTAACCGTCCGGCTTCGCCCGGGCGACCCGACCCAGGCCGATGCTGCCGGCCGCGCCGGCAACGTTTTCCGGCACGATGGGTTGCCCAAGCACCGTCCGCATACGCTCGGCTACGGCGCGTCCGACCGTATCCGTTGGTCCGCCCGCGGCATAAGGAACGATCATCGTGATCGGGTGCGACGGATACGTGTCAGCCGCCGCACGGCGTAGGGTCGCCGACGCGACGACGGCCGCACCTGCGAGCTCCAATAAGCGACGACGAGCTATCTGCATGACGCTGTATTCCAAAATATGGCGGTAACCGACCTCAGGTTTCCAGCGTTGACGGCCAAAACATCTCCTCGGGTTTATGTCGGCGCGCCGTCAATCCAAGACGATGAGAGTAATCGAGCAATGTATCGACCTCGGCCCGCGTCTTTTCGAATCCCCACTTGTAGATGTCCGGCCCCGCGACGGCCTGCTCCTCTTCCCAGAGTGCCCGGTACCACAGGGACGTTTGATGCATGCGCTGCCATTCTAGCCACTTATAACATTCTCGCTTGGAGTCCTCCCACGCCTTGAACAGGCTCATCGCCACCCAGGGATGCTGCTCCAGAATGGAATTACGAACGAGCAAGACGTGCATGATCGGGAAAAATCCGGTCCGGCGAAAATACTGCCGCTCGAGTTCCGCGTAATTCGGAAACAGGAATTCTATGTCCGGATGCCTGCCCGGCGCCATCAGCTCGGTCGTCATGCAAGCGTCAATCTCGCCGGCGACAAGCATGTCGAATTGCGAATTTGCCATTTTCGCATATTCGAGTTTCAACCATGACGGCGGCGACCAGCCGTCGATAGGCTCCGGCCGGTCGGCAACCCAGGTGATCGAGCTCAAATCGACCCCGTATTCGTCGGCAAGCATGCCCCGTACCCACAGCGCCGCCGACGTGAACCAGGTCTGCAAGCCGACGCGCCGGCCGTTCAGATCGGACGGCGAACGCATGCTGCGGCGCTTATTCACGTAGATGGAAGAGTGGCGAAACGTCCGCTTCACGAAAATCGGAATCGCAGTGAATCCGAGCGCGCGAAATGGCAGGTCGGCGATATAGCGGCCAATGAAGAACTCCGCGACATCGAACAAGCTGCGCGCAGCCTGCGACTGGCGCGACACGTCATCGGCGTTCACGGTGATCGCCAAGTTGATGCCGTCAGGCTTTATCGTGCCGTCGATCAAAGCCTTGCTGCGGTCGTAAGGACCGCACGTCATGCTGAGTTCCAAGGCCATAGATGGTTCTCACTTAATGGCTATGTAGGGTCTGACTCACAATTTGATCCGGTAGAGCACACTGACGAGCGTCGTGGCGGCAGGAAGTTGCGGGCGAGTTTGTCGTGTCGGGTTGCGATGCGCCGCCAATTCTTGATACGGCACCAGGAGGCGGAGGACAATTCTTGATGCCAGATTGAGCATCGCGCCGCGACGCCCACCCAAAAAATTGACGATCACTAATCTCGTGCAGCCGCGTCGGGATCATGGACGGCAACGCCGTCCATCGGATCGAACCGGTGCGGCACGCAGCAGCCTTGCGCCGGATCGGCTTTTGCGCCCACAATCGGCCTCGAGACAAAGCCGATAGTGCCGGACTTTCGGCAGGACCGCAAGGAACCTGGAGGAAACAATGCGTGGAAGAATTGGACTGGCGAGTTTCGCCGTGCTGGTGCTGGGTGTCGGCGTTGGCCATGCCGAGCCGCTGAAGATCCGCGGCGCCTGGGTGGCACCGGTCGCCAACTGGAATTCAATCTGGCTGGACAAGAAGGACCTCGCCCGCCATTTCGGCCAGTCCTACGTGTTCGAATCCGTTCACTATGCCGGCACGCCGCCAATGATCACGGCGATTGCCAATAACGAGCTGGAGATTGGGGACCTCGCCTATTCCACTTTGCCAATCGCGATCGTGAACGCGGGCATGGACGATGTCAGAGTGATCGCCGACGAGTTCCAGGACGGCGCTCCCGGCTATTGCGACGATGCTTTCCAAGTCCTCGCCGACGGCCCAATCACGAAAGTGGAGGACCTCAAGGGCAAAGTCGTTGCAACGAACGCCGTCGGCAGTGGTGTGGACGTTGCGATGCGCGCCATGCTGCGCAAGCACGGACTCGAGGTCAACCGCGATTACACGATTGTCGAGGCGCCGTTCCCTGCCATGCGCGCGATGCTGGCGGAAAAGAAGGTCGACCTCATTCCCAGCGTGCTGCCATTCTCGCTCGATCCGGAGCTGAAAAAGGTCGCGCGACCACTGTTCTCCGTTCACGACGCGATCGGCGTCTCTCAATTCATCATGTGGACCGCGCGCAAGCCATTCATCGACCAGCATCGCGCCGCCCTCGTCGATTTTCTTGAGGACTCAATGCGCATCGAGCGCTGGTACCTAGACCCCAAGAACCACGATGCGGCCGCGGCGATCGCCGCGCAGCTCACCAAACAGCCGCCCGAGCGCTTCGGCTGGCTGTTCACCAAGGCCGACTATTACCGCGATGCCAATATGCTGCCGAACCTCGACGCATTGCAGAAGAACGTCGACATGACGAAGGATCTCGGCTTCGTCAATGCGAGCTTCGACGTTAAGGCCCACTCCGACCTGAGCATGGTCGAGGAGGCGGCGCAGCGGCTGAAGTAAATCCACCACAACGCGAGGCGCCGGTCCAACGGCGCCCCCATCACATCCTGAGGAAGCGATGCGTGCCATAACATTGCGTGCAGTAACATTCGCATGGGCGGGCCTGTGCGGCTTGGCCTTTGCCTTGAGCTGCACCGGCGCGGCCAATGCCCAGCCGGTGAAAATCCGCAGTTCCTGGGTGGCGCCGGTTACCAACTGGGCGTCGATCTGGTTGGAAAAGAAGGATCTCGCCAGGCATCTCGGACAGTCCTACGTGATGGAGCCGGTGCATTTTTCCGGCACGCCGCCGATGATTACGGCGCTCGCCAACAACGAGCTCGAAATCGCCGACCTCACCTATTCGACGCTCGGCATCGCCATCGAGAATGCGGGGCTCGATGACCTGCGCATCGTCGGCGACGAGTTCGAGGACGGCGTCGCCGGCTATTACTCGCAGGAATTCATGGTGCTCAAAGATGGCCCGATCCAGAAGGTCGAAGACCTCAAGGGCAAGGTCGTCGCCACCAATGCGGCCGGCAGCGCGGTCGACGTCGCCATGAAAGCCATGCTGCACAAGCACGGCCTCGAGGCCAACCGCGACTACACCGTCATCGAGGCGCCGTTTCCGGCCATGAAAGCCATGCTCGCCGAGAAGAAGGTGGACCTCATCACGGCCGTCGTGCCGTTCTCGTACAATCCGGAGCTGCGCCAGATCGGCCGCGATCTGTTCGTTCAGCGCGACGCCATCGGCATGGCCGACATGGCCGTATTCACCGCGCGCAAGCCCTTCATCGACAAAAACCGCGCCGCGCTGGTCGATTTCATGGAGGACACGCTGCGTATCACGCACTGGTACCTCGATCCGAAAAACCACGACGAGGTCATGCAAATCGCCGGACGCGTGACCAAGCTGCCGCCGCAGGCCTTCGACTGGCTGTTCACCAAGAGGGACTGCTTTCACGATCCCGACATGCTGCCGAATCTCGATGCGCTGCAAAACAACGTCGACCTCACCCACGACCTCGGCTTCACCAAGGCGAGTTTCGACGTCAAGGCGTATTCCGACCTCAGCATTGTCGAGGAGGCGGCGCAGCGGCTGAAGTGAGGCAGACTGCGCACTCACGTTTCCCGGGTCTGCAGCGCACCACCATAGCGCGCGCAAGACGCGCGTGAACGCGCTTATGGTGCTGCGCAGCGCCCGGGAAACGCATTTGCACATCAATGCATCGACATCAATGCATCGACATCAATGCATCGACATCAATGCATCGACTTGCCGCCGTCGACGTTGATGGTCTGGCCGGTCATGAAATCGCTCGCCGCGGATGACAAGAACATCACGGCGCCGACGAGATCGGCCGGAACCTGCACGCGCTCGATGGCGCGGCCGGCAATGCGCGTGGCGAGATAATTGCCCGACGACGAGGCGACCTGCGTCTCGCTCTGCGTCATGCCGGGCGTCAGCGCATTGACGGTGATGCCGAATTCGCCGACCTCGCGCGCCAGCGCGCGGGTAAAGCCGATGACGCCCGCCTTCGACGTCGTGTAGTGCAGACGGTTCGGCGCTCCCTCCCACACCCGCGACGAGGAGATGTTGACGATCTTGCCGCGCTTTTGCGCCTTCATCACCGGGAACGCCGCGCGGCACGAGAGGAACATGCCGCGCAGGTTGACCGCCATGACCCGGTCCCACTCCTCGACCGGGATTTCGAGCCAAGAGCGGCGCGGCAGCACGCTCATGAGCGAGGCATTGTTGATGAGGACGTCGATCGCGCCGAAGCGGTCGAGCGTGGCCTGCGCCATGGCCTTGGTCGCCGCTTCGCTCGCGATATCGACGCCGAGCCCAAGCACCTCGAACCCCGCTTTGCAGAGCGACTCCGCGACATTCCGGGCGGCATCGACATCAATATCGGCGGCGACGACGCGGGCGCCCAGTTTCGCAAATTCCTCGACGTAGACCTTGCCGATGCCTTTGCCGCCGCCAGTAATAACGACGCTGCGCCCGGAAAAATCAAATCGCTCGTTCACGGCCATGGTGTTTGCCTCTATCGTGGTGCCCGCATGGTGATGCTCGCATGAATAGCCCCCTTTACGAACGCTATTTGATCGGCGGCGGTACGCTCGCAGTTTTCCTGCTGGCCTGGGAGTTCTGCGCCGACAGCGGCGCCGTCGATCCGCTATTCATATCCTCACCATCCCGTGTGGCGCTCGCCGGCGCCACCCTGATCGTTGATCCGGATTTCTGGAAAGACGTCAGGGTGAGTGCGAGCGAATTCATCTTCGGCTATGTTGCCGCGACCGTCATCGGCGTTCCTCTTGGGCTGGCGATGGGTTCGTCGCGGCGCCTGTCCTACATTCTGGGCCCGTTTGTCGACATGCTCAATGCCGTACCGCGCGTGACCTTGCTGCCGCTCTTGATCATCTGGCTCGGCATCGGCATCTGGTCGAAGGTCGCGGTGGTGTTTCTCGGCGCCGTCATTCCCATCGTCATCAGCGCGCTCTCCGGCGTAAAGACCAACGAAGCGCGGTTCCTCACCATGGCGAAGAGCTTCTCGGCCTCGCGCGGAAAAATATTCGGCAGCATCATCCTCCCCGGAACCGTGCCCTATATCTTCACCGGCCTGAAATACGCCGCCGGGCGCGCGCTCCTTGGCGTTGTCGTCGGTGAGCTTTACGCCGCAACGGCCGGTGTCGGCCACATGATCGCGGATGCCGGCAATATGTTTCAGACCGACACGCTGTTCTTCGGCGTCTTCGTCTTCACCGCCACAGGTCTTGTCGTGGTCGCGCTGCTCGATCGGCTCGAGCGGCGGTTCGAGCGATGGCGGCCGAAGGTCGGAGCGGCGTCGTGACGGCCGAAACCCGAGCGGCGGCGCCGATGCGGCTTTATCTGGCGCACGAACGCGCCATCCTGGGCGCCATCGGTATCGTTCTGTTCCTGGTTCTGTGGGAAGGTTTCGAGCGCGGCTGGTGGGCGGACATGCTGCACCCGCTGCTCGGTCCGCAGGCGATGCGATTGGCGTTCAAGCCAATTTTCTTTTCATCGCCGACGCGCATCGTGCGGGAGGCATTCCGCATGGTCTTCGTGACGGGCGAGATCTGGAAGGATCTCGGCTGGAGCAGCCTCGAATTCATGCTTGGCGTTTCGTTTGCGCTGGCGATCGGCATTCCGCTCGGCCTTGCCGCCGGCTGGTACCGCCGCTTCTCCTACGCGGTCGAACCGTTCCTTGCCGCGCTGAACGCCACGCCGCAGGTGGCGTTTCTGCCGCTGCTCGTTCTGTGGATGGGGACCGGTCTCGCCTCGCGGGTGCTCATCATTGTCCTGCTCGCCGTGCTGCCGATCGCCATCAGTGCGCTTGGCGCCGTTCGCACCGTCGACGTGCGGCTCATCCGTGTAGCAAGGAGCTTTTCCGCCGGCGACTGGCTGCTGTTCCGCAGCATCATCGTGCCGAGCGCGGTGCCGTTTCTCCTCGCCGGCGTGCGGCTCGCCGTCGGGCGCGGCATGATCGGTATCGTGGTCGGAGAAATTTACGGCTCGGCGGCCGGCATCGGCATGATGATCAACCAGGCCGGCTCCCGCTTCGAAACCGACAAGGTGTTCGTCGGCGTGCTGGCCATCGCCGCCGCCGGCGTCGCTCTCGTCGAGGTGATCCGCTGCGTCGAGCGCCGCGTCGAGGTCTGGCGTCCGCCGGTCGGGACATGACCATGCGCCCAAAACTCGAAGCGCAAGACATCCGGCTCAGCTATGTCCAGCCGCGCACCAACGCGCAATTCGCCGCGCTTGACGGCGTCAATCTTGCGGTGATGGAGGGCGAGTTCGTCGCCATTGTCGGCCCGTCGGGCTGCGGCAAGACCACGTTCCTGTCCGTGGTCGATGGCTTGATCGCGGCGACCGGCGGGCGCGTGCTGGTCGACGGCGAAGCGGTGACGCGGCCTGGTCCGGACCGCGCAGTCGTTTTCCAGGATGCGTCTTTGCTGCCGTGGCGCACGGTCCTCAACAACGTGCGCTACGGTCTCGAATGCCTCGGTGTCGGCGCGCGCGAGGCCGCAGAGCGCGCCGGGCGGCTCATTGCTCTGGTCGGCCTTTCGGGCTTCGAGCACCACTACCCGCACGAACTGTCCGGCGGCATGCAGCAGCGGGTGAACCTGGCGCGTGCGCTGGTCGTCGACCCGAAGATCCTGCTGATGGACGAACCGTTCGCTTCGCTCGATGCGCAGACCCGCGAACTGATGCAGGAAGAACTCACACGCATTTGGGCGAAGGCGCAAAAAACCGTGCTGTTCGTCACGCACCAGATCGACGAGGCGATCTATCTCGCCGATCGCGTCGTGGTGTTCTCAGGACGCCCGGGCAAGGTCAAGGAGAGTATAACGGTCGACATCGAGCGCCCGCGTCCGATCGGCGTGAAGCGGCAGGCGCGCTTTCATGCGATCGAGGACCGCATCTGGGGGCTGATCGAAGAGGACGTGAAGGGGAGGATCGCTGCCGATGGCGCCCAGGTTGACCATCGTACATGAAACTTTTAAGGCGTCACGGCACCAGGAATTGCCGGATCAAGCCCGGCAATGACAATGAAATAATGCTTTGAGACGGTGCGGGGAGGACATGATGCAGGCTCATATTTATCGGCGCGGCCTTGCCGCGTGGCTCGGTCTGGCGTTCGTCTTCGCGGGGCTGCAGGTAGCGGCCGCCGACGATCTCACCCCGTTCCGGATCGGCATCTCCGCGCCGGTCGTGACCATCTTCCCGGTCTGGATGGCGCAAGCCGCCGGCCTTGATGCCAAGGAGGGGCTGAAAGCCGAATCCATCAGCATGGAAGGCGGCAGCCGCGGTGTGCAGGTGCTGTTGTCCGGCGAAATCCAGGCGATGCATGTTGGTCTCGCGCCGGTGGTGCAGGCCAACAAGCAGGGCGCCGATCTGCGGCTCGTCACCTCGACCGCCAACACGATCCCGATCACGATTTTCACCTCGCCCGCGATCAAGACCGCACAAGACCTCAAGGGCAAGACCATCGGCATCAGCACCTTCGGCTCGGAAACCGACGTTGCCGTGAGCATCGCGCTGCAGCGACTCGGTTTGTCGCGGCAGGACGTCACCATTTCGCAGATCGGCGGCAGTTCGCAGCGGTTCGGCGCGCTGATCGCCGGGCGCATCGACGCCGCGCCGCTCCTTGAACCCACCATCACCGCGGCGAAGGAGAAGGGTTTCAATCCGATCCTCGATCTCGCCGCCACCGCCACGCCATGGATTTTCGACGGCGTCGTGGTGGCCGACAGCTATCTGAAAGAGCATCGCGACACGCTCACGCATTACGTGAAGGCCTACGTCGCCGGCGCGTATCTGGCGCTGTCCGACGTCAAGCGGGCAAAGGAGGTCATCGCGCAGAAATACAAGACCAGCGATCCGACGGTCGTCGACGCCACCTATAACGATTTCAAGCGGCTGCTGCCGCTCGACCTGGCGCCGTCCATCGCCGGCGCCAACAACGTCATCGCGCAGCTTGGGGCCATCGGCTTGGAGGTCGGCAGCAAGAACGTGAACGACTATGTCGACTTGAGCATCATCGAGGGCCTGAAGAAAGCCGGCTACTTCGACGAGATGGCGAAGGCGTATCCGATTAAATGATGAACCCCATCGATCTTGAAGTCATCTACCAGTCGACGCTGCAGATCGCGCGCGAGCTGACGCTCAACATGCTGCGCACCGGCTACTCCACCATCATCAAGGAAAGCCAGGACTTTACCTTCGCGATCTTCGACGCGCAGGGCCGCATGGTGGCGCAAGGTATCCCGCAGCCGCTGCATATCGGACCGCTGGCCGCGCAGGTCAACGAAATCCGCCGCCGCTTTGCGGACGCCGCGCCGGGCGATGCCTTCATTGTCAATCACCCCTACCAGGCCTGTCAGAATCATTCGACCGACGTGACGATCATCACGCCAATGTTCGTCGACGACCGCATCGTCGGATACATCGGCAATACCGCGCACAAGCCCGATCTTGGCGGCAAGGTGCCCGGCACCAACGCCGGCGATGCCACCGATCTGTTTCAGGAAGGTCTGCTGATCCCGCCGCTGCGAATTCTCCGGCGCGGCGAGTTGATCGCCGCTATCGAGGCCGTGATCTGCGCCAACACGCGGACGCCGGAGGTCACCTGGGGCGACATCAGCGCGCAGGTCAACACCAATACCTATGGGCTCACCAGGTTCGACGAGCTTTTCAAAAAGTACGGCACGGCGAAAGTGCTCGCCTGCTGGCAGAGCTGGATGGACATCTGCGAGAGCGAGCTGCGCAAGGAAATCGCCAAGGTGCCCGACGGGCTTTACGGCCCGGAGAGCGATTACCTCGATGACGACGGTATCGATCTGACAAAATCCTACCGCATCACCGCCTCGCTGGAAGTGAAGGGCGACACGCTGCACTTCATCCTCGATAGCGATCCGCAGGCGCGCGGGCCGATCAATTTGCGGCCATGCGTGTCGCGCAACTTCATTCAGTGCCTGGTCAAGATGGTGTTCATCCCGCACCTGCCGGTGAACGACGGCTTATCGCGGCCGGTGCAGGTGTCCTATCCGCCGGAAGGCTCGCTGCTCAATCCGCGCTTTCCGGCGCCGGTGAACATGTATGTGCGGCCGAGCCAGGTCACGACGTCGGTCGCCATCCGCGCGCTGGCGCGCGCCGTGCCCGGCCGCGTGCCGGCGCCGGGCAGCGCCGCGGGCGGCTCGATTTCGAGCGCCGGGCGGCATCCGCAATCGGGCCGCTGGTATTCGCAATACGAAATCTTAAGCGGCGGCACCGGCGCGCGGCCCGACGCCGACGGCGTCAGCGCCATGGATGAACTCGTCGTCAACGTGATGAACACGCCGGTCGAGGCGGTCGAGAGCGAATTCCCGGTCCGCGTCGAATGCTACGAGCTGGCGCAGGATTCGGGCGGTGCCGGCACTTTTCGCGGCGGTCTCGGCGTGCGCCGGCAATGGCGGATTCTCGGCGACGAATCGGTCATCAATCTGCGCACCGACCGTTTCAAATTCTCATCGCCGGGAATTTTTGGGGCAAAACCCGCGCGCGCGTCGGCCGCTTTGCTCAGTTCCGCCGGCGCCCAAACGCGTCCCCTCACATCCAAGGTCGCCGGACTGCGGCTCAAGAAGGGCGATGTCCTATCGATGGAATTTGCCGGCGGCGGCGGCTGGGGCGATCCGCGCGCGCGCGCTCCCGAGCGGGTGCGGCAGGACGTGGTGTGCGGCTACGTCTCGCGCGACGCGGCACGCGATGATTATGGCGTCGCCTTCACGGCAGACCTTAAGGTGGACGCGGCGGCGACGGCGCGGCTGCGCGCCCCCTCCCCTCCCTTCCCTCCCCCGCTCGCGGGGGAGGATAAGGAGGGGACATGAAATTGCGCATCGGCATCGACGTCGGCGGCACCTTTACCGATGTCACCGCCTTCGATGAGGATACCGCCGCGCTCGTCGCCGTTCGCAAATATCTGTCCGATCCGGCGCGGCCCGCCGCGGTGATGGACCAAATCACGCGCGATCTTGCCGGCGAATTCGGTGCGGATTCGGTGGCGCTGATCCTGCATGGCTCGACCGCGGCGCTCAACACCATGCTCGAAGGTAAGGGCGCGCGCGTCGGCCTCATCACCACGCATGGCTTCCGCGATGTCTACGAAATCGGCCGGCAATGGCGTGGCGACGACGTGTTCAATATCTTCGCGCCCGCGCCGAAAATGCTGCTGACCCGTGACCGCATCCACGAGGTGCGCGAGCGCCTCGATTTTACCGGCACTGTGATCGAGTCGCTCAACGTGGACGATGTCGCGGCAGCGACGCGCCGGCTCATCGCCGATGGCGTCGAAGCCATCGCCGTGTGTTTTCTATTTGCTTACGCCAATCCCGCACACGAAACGGCCGCGGCAAAAATCATCCACGGAATCGCGCCGGACCTCTATGTTTCGCTGTCGCACGAGGTCAATCCGGAATGGCGGGAGTACGAGCGCACCGCTTCGACCGTCGCCAATGCCTATATCGGCCCGCCGGTCTCGCGCTATCTGCGCGAACTGGAGGAGCTTTTGCTGCGGCTCTTCCCGCGATCGCGCGCGCTGATGATGAAGTCCGACGGCGGCGCCGCGAGCGCGCGCATGCTCGCGCGCACGCCGATCGCGACCGTGCTGTCCGGTCCGGTCGCCGGCGTCATCGGCGGCCGCCACCTCGGCGACAGCAAGGACATCGAGAATGTCATCACTTTCGACGCCGGCGGGACGAGTTCCGACATGGCGGTGCTGCCGGGGCGGCCATTGTTCAAATCGGAAGTGTCGGTGGCGCGCCATCCGTTGCGCACGCACACGGTGGATATCGAAACCATCGGCGCCGGTGGCGGCAGCATCGCCACTGTCGATCTCGGCGTCCTGAAAGTCGGGCCGCAAAGCGCCGGTGCCGATCCCGGGCCCGCCTGCTACGGCCGCGGCGGCAGCGCGCCGACGCTCACCGACGCGCTGGTCGTGCTCGGTCATCTCAGCCCGACCGCGCTGCTCGAAGGTGCCATGCCGATTTCCAGCGCCAAGGCGCACAACGCCGTGGCGTCGCGGGTGGCGCAGCCGCTTGGGCTTGCGCCGGTCGAGGCGGCATGGGGCATCCTCACCGTGCTCGCCACCAATGTGACCATGGCGATGCGCACGATCACCATCGAGCGCGGCTACGACCCGCGCGAGTTCACGCTGGTGCCGTTCGGCGGCATCGGGCCGACGATCGGCGGACGCATCATTGCCGAGCTTGGCATCGGCCGCATCCTCGTTCCGCGCGACCCCGGAACGTTCAGCGCCTTCGGCATGCTGGTCACCGACGTGCACCAGACCCACAGTATCACGCGCATTACGCGCCTCGATGACGCCAAGCCTGCGGAGCTGGAAAAGACATTCGCCGACATGGAACAGGCTGCTCTCGCCGAGCTGATGCGAGAACAATTCGCTCGCGAGCGGCTCGCGACATTGCGCAGCGCCGGCATGCGTTACCGCGGGCAGTCCTATGAAGTGAGCGTTTCAGTTGGCGGACTGAAGAGCGATGCCGATATCGCGGCGCTGGGAAAACGCTTTCACGAGGCGCACCGGCGCCGCTACGGCCACATGGCCGAATCGGAAGCGGTTGAAATCGTCAACTTTCAGGTCACCGCGGTCGGGCAGATCCCAAAACCGCAGTTCAACAAGATCGAGCCGCTCGGCCGATCGCAACCGCCGACGCCGCTCGAGATGCGAACCGCGTATTTCAGTCCGACCGACGCAACCCAAGTCGCGGTCTTCCGCCGCTCCGCGCTCGCACCCGGCGCGGTCATCGCAGGACCCGCTGTCATCGAGGAAAAGACCTCGACCATTGTGCTCTATCCCGGCCAGCGCGCCGAGATCGACGGCTATCTGAATATTGAGATCGCGTAATAGAACTCTCGTTTCCCGGTTGCGGTGCAGCGCCCGGGAAACGGGCATCAATTCACCAGGACGTTGCTGAACTGCCAGGGATCGTCGCGATCCACCGTCTCCGGGAATAATCGGTTCCGATCTTTGAGCGGTGTCCAGTTGGTGTACTGGCCGACCACCGGCCCCAGATAGGGCCGCTGGATAGCGAGGCAGCGGCGGAAGTCCATCTCGTCGGCCTCGACGATGCCGCGGTCCGGATTCTCCAACATCCACACGATGCCGGCGAGGACCGCCGAGGTCACTTGCAGCCCGGTCGCATTCTGATAGGGCGCAAGCTTGCGGGTCTCCTCGATCGAGAGCTGGGAGCCGTACCAATAGGCGTTCTTGGCGTGGCCATAGAGCAGCACACCCAGTTCGTCGATGCCGTCGACGATGTCGTCCTCGGTCAGGATGTGCCAGGTCTGCTGCGGCTCCCACTCCGCGCCCGCCATTTCGTGCAGCGACAGCACGGCATCGTCACAGGGGTGGTAAGCGTAGTGGCAAGTGGGCCGATAGACGACCGTTCCATTCGCACGCAACGTGAAGTAGTCCGCGATCGAGATCGACTCGTTGTGCGTGATCATCCAGGCATGTTGCGCCTGCGCGGTCGGCGTCCAGGAGCGGACCTGGGTGCCGGCGCCGGGCCGGTTCAGGTAGATCGCGGCATCGCAGCCGAAATCGTGGTGGCGGCCGCCGGGCGGCAGCGCCTTTTCGTGCGTGCCCCAACCGAGTTCGGACGGCTGCGAGCCTTCGGAGATAAAGCCTTCGACCGACCAGGTGTTGACGAACTGGCCGCGCGGTTTTGGCGTGCGTGCGCGCTGGGTATCGCGCTCGGCAATGTGGATGCCCTTGACGCCGGCGCGCTGCATGAGACGCGCCCAATCCTCGCGTGATTGCGGCTCGACGAATCCTAGCTTCAGCTCGGATGCAATATCGGTCAGCGCCTTCTTGACCATCCAGGACACCATGCCCGGATTGGCACCGCAGCAACTCACGGCAGTGACGCCGCCCGGCCGGCGGCGGCGCAGGTCGAGCACGCCCTCGCGCAGCGCGTAGTTCGAGCGCTCCGAGATCGACCGATTGCGGTCGGTGTAGAGGCCGGGCCAGGGCTCGACCACGGTGTCGATGTAGAAGGCGTCGATGTCCTTGGCGAACTCAATCAGGTCGACGGAAGACGTGTCGACCGACAGGTTGACCATCAGGCCGCGGCCAGGCCCGGCCGTAAGCAGCGGCGTGAGCACATCGCGGTAATTGTCGCGCGTAATCGCCTGATGCAAAAACCTGATCTGGCGCTCGTCGAGCAGGTGGCGGTTGCGCTCGTCCGGCGCGATGACGACGAATTGCGCGCGATCGAACGCGATGTGTCGCTCGATCAGCGGCAGAGTGCCCTTGCCGATCGAGCCGAAGCCGACCATCACGATTGGGCCGTCGAAGCGGGCGAGCGGGCTTGAGTCCTTCATCTTCGTTACTCCAAGCTCAAGTCATTATGGACTGCAATCAGGCCGCACGCTGCACCAGCGTGCGCCGATGGCCGTCGTTGGCGGCGATCAGCATGTTCAGGTCGAGCTTTGCTCGGCCTTTCCAGTGGCGGCGACGAGGAGGTCAAGCTGCTGACGTCGTCAGATGTGGTAGGTCCGCAGCGGGTGAAAGCCGTTGAAGGCCACCGCGGCGTAGGTTGCGGTGTAGGCGCCGGTGCCTTCGATCAGGACCTTGTCGCCGATTTCAAGGCTGATCGGCAGATCGTAAGGTCGCTTCTCGTACAGCACGTCGGCTGAGTCGCAGGTCGGGCCAGCCAGTACGCAAGGCCCGACTTCGCCGCCATCGTGCGGCGTGCGGATCGGGTAACGGATCGACTCGCCCATAGTTTCGGCGAGGCCGCCGAACTTGCCGATGTCGAGGTAGACCCAGCGCACGTGGTCGTGCTCGCTCTTGCTGGAGACCAGCACGACTTCGGCCTCGATCACGCCGGCATTGCCGACCATGCCGCGGCCCGGCTCGATGATCGTCTCCGGGATGCGGTTGCCGAAATGCTTGCGCAGCGCCCGGAAGATCGAGCGGCCATAGGCCTCCACCGCCGGAACGTCGCGCAGGTACTTGGTTGGAAAGCCGCCGCCGAGATTGACCATCGACAGGTTGATGCCGCGGTCGGCGCAGGCGCGAAAGATCGCCGACGCCGACTTCAGCGCCTCGTCCCAGGCCGCCGTGCGGCGCTGCTGCGAGCCGACGTGGAACGACACGCCGCAGGGCTCGAGCCCGAGCCGCTGCGCATGGTCGAGCACGTCGACCGCCATCTCCGGATCGCACCCGAATTTTTTCGACAACGGCCATTCCGCGCCGGCGCAGCCGAACAGGAAACGGCAGAACACTTTCGCGCCGGAGGCAACACGGGCGATTTTCTCGACCTCGGCCTTGCAGTCGCCCGCGAACAGGCGAACGCCGAGCGCGTAGGCGCGCGCGATGTCGCGCTCCTTCTTGATCGTATTGCCGAAGGAAATGCGCTCGGGCGTGGCGCCCGCAGCGAGCACCATCTCGATCTCGGCGACCGAGGCGGTGTCGAAGCAGGAGCCCAGCGCGACCAGCAAGGCGAGCAGCTCGGGCGCCGGGTTCGCCTTGACGGCATAGAACACCCGGCTATCCGGCAATGCCTTGGCAAATGCGCGATAGTTCTCGCGCACGACATCGAGATCGACGACGAGGCAAGGGCCATCGTCCAGCCCTTCATCGCGGCGGTGGCGCAGGAAGTCGCGGATGCGCTCGGTCATGGGAGCCGCTCCTTCATCCAGGTTCAAAGGGGCCCAGCTACAAAGAGCCGTTCGGCCCGGCGTTGAAGTTCAGCCGCCCGCGTTTTTGCGCGCAGACGACCGGCGTCAGCGGCTAAAGTGCGCAGCGCTTGCCGTGCGTTGGGGACACGGTGGAAGCGCGCGGCTCTTCGCCGAGATGCTGCCTTGGATTGGAGCGGGAGATCCCGTTCCGCACGGCCGGCAAGATGGACAAGCCTCTTCGGTGCTGACCTGTGGACGGCCAACGAGACCAAAAAAGCCCGCTCCGTCGTTGCTTTAAGCCGCGTCCCCCGTTGAGCGCGGGGTGCGCCGGTTTCGCCTCCGGCTGCCGATCACGTAGTGAGGTTGCAATTCCAACCT
>Ga0074044_10000975_pt1 | contig 26324 bp, 17 predicted proteins | sample BogForMeECP23OM1_FD_94443 | JGI IMG/M metagenome (GOLD analysis project Ga0074044, IMG submission 94443) | Bog forest soil microbial communities from Calvert Island, British Columbia, Canada - Bog Forest MetaG ECP23OM1 | ecosystem: Environmental > Terrestrial > Soil > Wetlands ... | reverse complement strand
GTCGATTCAACTCTACTGAGGAGATTGGATCTTTCAGAGTCCTAGGACGCTTGCGATTATCGCACGCTGGATCTCAGATGTGCCTGAATAAATCGTCCCAGCTACTGAATCACGAAGGTCGCGTTCGATTTCAGATTCAGTCATGTATCCGAATGCACCATGAATCTGGATGGCGTCCAAGCTGGATTGTATCCAGGATTCGCTCGTAAATATTTTCGCGGCAGCTGCTTCAGCCAGTGCCGACTTATCTTGTTGTTTGAGCCAAGCGACTCTGTAAATCAAGAGCCTCGCGGCCTCAAGTCGCAAATACATGTCAGCAATTTTGTTGGAAATACTTTGGAACTTCCCAATAGGTTGCCCAAACTGCTGACGAGTTCGAGCGTAAGATACGCAGGTCTCCATCTGTCGCTGCATTGCGCCCACAGCGCTTGCGAGGATGCAGCTGCGTTCCCATTCCATAGACGAGTTGAATATTGCCATTCCGGCGCCCTCCTTGCCCAATTGATTTTTCGCTGGAACTTCACAGTCGGTGAGGACGATCTCTCCCATGGGCGAGGTACGAAGACCCATTTTGTCGAGACCACGGCTTACGGCAAAGCCTGGTGTTCCTTTCTCCACGAGAAATGCGCAGGCTCCAGAAAAGCCACTACCTGGCTTAAGCGTGGCAAAAACGATGACCACATCGGCAACTGGTGCGTTGGTGATATACAGCTTAGAGCCATTTAGGATATAGTTGTCACCATGGCGCTCGGCCCTCGTACGCATACTGAAAGCGTCTGATCCAGAATCAGCTTCGGTCATTGCGTGTATTCCGATTAGATCGCCAGATACAAGCCCAGGCAGGTAAGCGCGTTGCTGTTCCAGTGTCCCGAACTTCAAGAGAGGCAGTTCAATGCTCCACATTTGGGCGTTGAGAGAGAATATGAGACCGTTATCGCGGCAACCATATCCAAGGCCTTCCATCGCCAGAACGGTCGTAAGAATATCAGCTCCGGCGCCACCAAACTCTCTAGGTATGGGAAGTCCCTGAATCCCGAAACGAGCGCAAGCACGCCACGCTTCCAAAGGAAACTCACCGGCTTTCTCGCGTTGCTGCAGATTGCGATTTAATTCTTGATTAGCGAACTTAATGACAGAAGCTTTCAGTGCTAGCTGATCATCGCTTAATGAGAAATCCATATCGAAGGCCATGGTCGAATCGGGTAATTAATGATTTGCGAATCATCTGCATGTCTGGAAAATGCTTTGAAGGAGACATGATCCATTTGTAGAGGGTACCAAATTTGGATGACCGCGTTCACTTCAGTCGCGGCGCGACATACCTCGTAATGCAGAGCCTAGGCATTAATGCGGTTACCGTCGTAGCATTCGTTATCGTGGCTAGGCTAATCTCACCGACGGAGATGGGAATTTGGGCTATCCTTATGTTGCTTAATGCCACATGTTTAGCCTTTGTCACCTGGTTCCCTCAATCCATAACCAAGTATGTTGCCGAGAATTCTTCAAAAGGCTCGATGTCCGCGGCGGCTGCCGCTTTCTATCAGGGCCTACGCGCAAACTTAATTCTATATTTGCCGGCAGTTACCATAATTTATGTTGGTGCAAGTTTCCTTTCCTTTCACCTGATTGGTGACGCATCCTACGCCCCTCTGTTTCAGATACTGGCTCTTGATGCTTTCTTCTTCGGAGGCATCATTCCGATAGCTGTGGCGGCATTGCTCGGACTTCGAAAGTTCCGAGAAACCGCCCTTGTCGGCTTAATAATGCAAGGAGTTTTTCGTCAAATTCTGATAATCTCACTTCTGTTTCTGATGAAGAGTTTTATCGGGTTGGTAATAGGTTGGCTGCTTTCAGACATGGCGGCCGCCGCCATATACCTCGTAATTGTAATTCGCGCTTTGGGTGGTCCAAGATTTAATTTTCCTCTGATCAAATTGTTCCGTTTCTATCTGCCGCTCGAGGTGCAACAAATTGTTGGTTACGCGGCGACTTGGTTTGATCGGGCAGTGCTGGCCTTGTTTGTTCCACTGGCTACGCTTGGAATTTATAATGTAGCGGCGACAGCGTTTGGAGTCTTGCTCGGCGTTTCCGGTAGCTTAGTGAATACGCTCTTTCCAGCCTTTTCATCGATTCAGGACAAGAAGGTTAAGTTAAGTGATGCGATCCGTTGGGCAACTCGATATGCATGTTTGACCTTAACTCCTATTGATTTTGGTCTCCTAGCAACCGCTAGGCCTGTACTTGACCTATTCTTTGGCCACGCGTACCTTGCCGGCGTTGTACCTTTAATGATATTTTGCGCAATCGATGGCATCACTGTCTTCTCAACCGCATTTACCCCCGCTCTTTTGGCGCTGGAGGAAACCAAAGAATTAACTTTTGTATTTGCGATTTGTGTTGGGATAAGTTTCACGATTGCTTATTTGATTGTTCCGCGGATGGGAATTGTGGGAGCCGCGCTTGCGCGTGCGTTGGTACTTTGTGCTGCACAATTTTTCTTTATCTTCGTACTTCGGAGAAAGGTAACATTGCAGATTGACCTTACGATGGTTGCGAAGACGCTTATAGCAGGAACGGTGATGGCCGTCGTTGTTCTTGCAGCTCAGCACGTTCACTATAGCAAGTTCTTTCTGCCCGCCTACGTACTCATTGGAGGTGCAGTTTATCTTGCGGCGTTACGCTTGCTGAAGGCTGTGGATGTTGCCGATATAGACTTGCTCCGTCGCTATCTCGGCAACCGAATGTTGCTGATCAGCGGCATATTAGGCTGGATCTTGCTCCCTACAATCTCTTCGAATTTGCCACACAACTCACCTCAAATAGGCGACTCAAATGTATTGCAGCAGGACCTGAGATCTTGCCCCAATTGCAAAAGCTCGCAGCCGCTAACTCACAGGTTTTGTGATAATTGCGGAAAGGAACAGTGAAGAAAAGTCAGAAGCGACTTAGAAACCCAAGTGAATGGAACACTAGCTTAACGAGTTCTCGAGATCTTTATCTACATTCTAAACCGTGACTCAAATTATGAGAAGTGTTAAGAGAGTAATATTGACGACCAAAGTTATAGTTCTAATCGTTGTGATCATCGCGATAACAGGAGCGGGCATTTACTTTGCAAGTCGTCACTCAGCGCCACGATCAACGACGACCACTACAGCGGCAGTGCCCACGACGCTAGTCGTAGATGATTACACATGGCCGTTGCGAAACCTTAATCAGCTCTACGGATCGCAATATCAGCCTTGGCCAAACTGGATGGAACATGCTACTTACCAACCGCTCATTACAACGAACATAACAGAACAATACCAACAAAATATCATAAACTGGATCCCTGACCTTGCCACAAGCTGGACAACATCTCAAAACGCCACTGTCTACATCTACAACTTGCGACAAAATGTCGACTTTTCCAACGGCGACCCATTCAATTCCTATCAAGTCTGGACTGAGTTCATGGGTTTCTACTATCTAAGCGGAAACTCCTCAAACTTCTTGGGAGGCCTAAACCTATTCGATTTCTCACACGTAAACTTCGGCCCAGCAACGTTAGCGCAACTGACCTCTGCTAGCCTAGCAAACCCGTCGAGCATAGCACTCGCGATAATGCAAAACGAATCATGGCCAATATACACATCCGGACCATACCAAATTATCTTCCACCTCAGAACTCCCTTTCTGTTCTTCAATGGGCTAATTGGTGGTGGTGGAAATACGGGACTGATCTTCGACGCGCAATACGTGCTCAACCACGGAGGTTTCGGTACCCCAGCACAAACCAATCCGTACTTCGACGACCAGCCAATACCGGGAACAGGCCCCTACATGGTTACTGAAGTAGTGCTGAACTCCCAAGTTACATTCGTTAAAAATCCGACATACTGGGGTAACTCGTTGACGCCGATCGAAATTGAAGCGAACCCAGTCCTCAACCCAGGATACGCGGATACAGCTATCATCTACACGAAATATAACGACATCGACAGATACACCGACCTATCCACCGGCCAAGCTCAAATCGTGTCAATACTTTCAAACAACTGGAACTTAGTCGCTAACAATCCGCAGTACGCGTATTTCCTCATGCCACACGGAACGGCAAATCTCGGCGCTCTGGCGATGAACACTCAGCTTACACCAACCAACAACGTATGGTTGCGAAGAGCGATAGTTCATGCCATCAATTATACCGACGTAATCGCTAAGGCGTACGGCGGTCAAGCCAATCTATTCATGGGACCAGGAACACCCAATTATGGAGCCTATTATAATCCAGCGAATCTGCCAATGTACAATCTCAACGCGACAGAAGCGAATAATGATCTCGTAATGGCCGGATACCCGAACGGTGTCGGCCTGCCAGCGCTAACATTGAGAACTATCAGAGGATGCGATTATTGCTTCAACGCGGCACAGGTCATTCAGAGCGATCTCGCAAAATTTAACATCATAGTCAACATTGGAGAAGTATCATCTTCAACATACTGGAACCCTTATGGTCAATACCAAACCAATCTCCAGAATGCCAATCAGTTGGGACAACTATCATTCCTAGGCGGAGACGCCTACTACCCAGATTATCTCAGCCCAACAGACTACTGGATTGGCTTCGTCACAAACTCCTCGGCGTGGGGCAACTGGGCGGTATACAATAATCCAAGCGTTGACCAAGATGTCTCACTCTTGACGAGCACTGCAAATCAAACCCAACAAATCAATGCTCTTGCAGACGCTGAACGTCAAATATACGCCGACGCACCCTACGCTTGGCTCGGCACCTTCAAACTGTGGAACGTAGATGGCTCCGTCGTTTGGGACAAGAATACAATCCAATCAATGCTATTTGATCCGAATTACGGCGGCACAGACTCAGCTCCACTCATCAACACAGTAATCTTTACCTGAGCTATTCCCCACTCTGTGAAATGAAACTCTTGTTTCCACGATACGGAAACGAGAATACTCTATAAGTAACCGTCTCAACGACCACGCCATGTACCGGCAGGCTGTTTTGCGTTGGCTGACCGGTATCAGTCTAGGAATGGGTATCCTGGTTCTCCTGAACCAGTTCCGAATCCCGTTTTACCTCTATTACCCTAGGACAACTAATACGGTTCTCATCTCTGACTCGTACGATCTGTACCTTTTCTTAATCACAAGCGCTTGTGTTCCAGGCACCCTTGCGTTTTCTCCAGCAAAACTCTCCAAGTCAGGGAAGATTGGAATTATCATGATTTGGCTTGCAGGCTTACTGTTGACTTTTAACCAACAACCATACGCTATTGCAACCCTTTACGTGACCGTGCTGTACGTTGCCGTTTTGAACGTATCGAAGACTAGTCTGCGTAGATCGGCTGCTGCCGCAGAAGTGTTTCTTTGCACTCTTTCAATCTTCGTTCTGATAGAATACTCAAGCCTGTATTACTGGATCGGTTCGGCGCTCAACCCTCAGATGCAGATTGGATTGTTAGCTGAGGAACTCGAACTGAATTTGACTTTCTCACTTTTTCCGTTCGCGCTGCTGACCATGATACTGTTACTCTTTTCATGGCTGTGGATTCCTATAATTAGGCGCTGTCTGAAGCAAGGTCACAAGACGGTTCAAAATCAGCCTCACATTCCTGCACGAAACAGAAGACTGATGGCTGCTTCATTGGATCTTTTCATAATTCTTGCGATACTTCTTTTCTTCTACCCGTACCTCGCAGGGCAGACGTGGATCGTTGGTGTCGATTCATACATTAGATACTTGAATCCTCTCAACGATTTAGCTGGCCTAGCTCCTTCTCAGGCATTTGTTAAATCATACAGTATACACGGATTGTATGTTTTTCTATTATATCTGATACAACTGGGGACCAGCGCTAGTTCGGTCACCATTGTTAAATTTGCTCCTCTTGTCCTGGCTTTTGCCGCAGCCTCCGCGGTATTCTTAGCGATTCTTCGAGGAGGAGGGAAGATTGAACTGGCGATTCTTTCATCAATCTGTACGCTATTGTGGTTGCCAACTACGCTCGGGATATTTGGTGGAATTCAAGCAAATTGGGTGGCATTTGTGCTCTGGATGCTCTTTCTCTCATTTTATTTCTTGAATCGAGAATGGAATATAGTGACCTACATCCTACAGGCTCTGATATCCTTCGCGATTTTCCTGGTGCATCCATGGACTTGGGGGGTATTTCTCGCAAGTCTAGTCTTCACTGCTCTCGTTACAACTGGCGACTGGAAGAAGCGTTCTCTTCAAGGTGTATGCGCGGCTTTTATGATTGTTCTTCCAGCGGGAATTGCAGTCTATAACTTCCTCCCAGGCTTGGCGTCTGATTTGAATAATACGTTAGGATTATACCTCTACGCTCTATCACAAATTAACGCTACTAGTCTGCTTCCCATATTTGAAACCGCTCTGGCTGACCTCTTCGTGAACTGGGGTTCTTTCCTTCCTCCACTTCTTCTTCTCATAAGTTTAGTCGGAGCCTACGCGCTTCATTCAGAGGAAGGAATAATCAGAAACTATCTATTAGCGTGGATCGCGGCATGGTGTTTCGGGTCTATTATAGTTGCGCCGCTGGGGTATAATTACGCTAATCCACTCGTTGGAGAAACAGAACTTTGGCGGATGCTCTACATTTCTCCACTCCCCATTCTACTCGCAATGGGCATAGCGAAATGTTTCGACCTCACCAAGCATTTAGACACGTTCGGAATCGATCGAAATTCACGTCGACTCCACACGTTGCTTTCAGCAATATTCATTGTAGCCGGAGGAAGCCTGTTTATTTTCTCGGATCCGCTACTAAGGCTTGTAGTCGTATCGGGCCTGTTCGCCGGACTTCTGTTTCTAATGGTTCGGTTCCAGAACAAATATCAGTTTGTTCGAACCATCGTTGTGTCGCTACTACTCCTGCTTCTAATCAATAGTGCATTTCGGAGCCTCTATCCTCTGCTTCTTGATCCTCACAATCTTTTCGGCACATTCGGCACATCCTGAACTTCTAGTCGAAAAGCCACCCTATGAGCAACGCCTGACCTAATGCAGCGTTCAACGATTTTTGGAGATAATGACCTATTTGGCGTATAAGGCTGAGCGAGCTAAACGTTATATATACATGTCTCCAACCTATTGTTCTGGTTCGGATGAAAACTATTCGCCTTGTGGCCGCACTTTCTGTTCTCCTTTTCACCATGTCGATAGCTTCCGTTTTTGCGAATGGCTATGCGGTTGGAGTGCCGATTATCGGAGCCATCGGAGCTGCAGCCATGGGTGCTCCTCCACTTAACGGCGGTGTTCCACCAATCACAGGCGGTCTGTCGTTTGTGTACGCTGACCAAAGCCCCGTCTTCCTGGTGTACAACATGGTAACGTTTCAGCTTTGCACTCCCACCATTTGTGAAAATGTGCAAGCAACATTGACTCGAGTACAACCAAGATTGTACACATACTCCTTCCCGATGCCACAGTCCATTTCAGGAGCAGTAACGATAATCGTGCCGGCCTATGCGCTTACCGACGAAAATGGGAAACAGTTCCCGAGCGTTGATACGGTAATAGGATCTTACTCCGCCGGGACAGCCCCTAGCACATCAAACCCACCCGCCCCAAGTCAAATAAATCCCCTACCACTCATGTCACAGCAATCGACTCAACTATACAACCAAGCCGTATCTCCACCTCAGCCTAACCAAGGATCAGTAGTTGTTCAAGCAGGAGTAGCCGTCGTGATCCTTATACTCGGAGCAGGCGGGCTTCTGATTCTCCCACGAAAGCGATCCTAGCCGTCAAGTGCTATTCTCGAAAAGTACGCCGTCGTGAAACTTCATCTGGAAATGATGCTGGAAGCACTTCTGTTCCTTTAACAGTTTAACAGTTTAGCCAGTTACTTTAATCAAACTCTAAGTTTAGCCGCGTCACTTGGATAGGCGTTAAGATAAAACGTTCCTCCCGCGCTTCGGAAGCTTACTTTCGTCGTTTGCGTTGTAGCACGTATACCGATGCTGCTAGCGCTGCGAAAGCTACTACGATTATGTTGCTGAATTCGGGTACTGGTATGTTGCTTTGTTGCATGTAGACGTTTCCTGCGGTTCCCACTTCACCACCGGTCACAGCCATCGATAGTGTTTGCGACGCTATTCCGGGACTTGCAATAGTTAGCGAATACGAACCTGGAGTCAAGTACATGCCATATTCCCCATCGAATGTGTAGTAGCTCCAGGTTGCTCCACTAGCACCTGTTACTGAGACTGTTGCCCAACTGAGTGGCCTGAAATCATTCACCCACGTGAAAGCTAATGCGGTACCTGAGACGAAGCCGTTCAGATCAACCTCGAATATGCCACTCGCCTCACCGGACAGGTGGGCGCCAGATATTTGCCAGACGCCCTCCTGTGAATAAGGGCCAAGGTGGTTCGCTACGAGGCTGTGTCCGACAAGTTGTGGTTCTAATGCGAGGTCTTCTGTGAGGCTTATGCCTGATGTTGCGGTCGTGCCGGGTATGATGTGGTAGGATTCGCCTAACAGCAGTCCTTCAGTCGGTGGGTAATACTGAGCACCATTCTGGAAGGGGGGAGTAAATGGTGCAGTTGGACAGGCGCCAGGTGAGCCACCAAGATAATCGCATGGGAACGGTAAAGAGGGCCATTTCGTTGTCATCGTGTTGTTGTTGTACCATGGCACGAAGTCTACTTCAGCAGTCCATCCTCCCTGATAGTCAGGGTAGCCGAGTATGCCCGTGTTAGGGAAGTAGCCTGGTGTTCCGACGCCAAGTCGTAGCCCGGGTGAAGTGTAGCAGTCGAGTTCGAAGCCACAGGTTGTAACGGCTAAGACCGGATCGTTGAAGTATGTATCCTGTGGAACAAAGGCCGAAGAGAGTCCGGAATCTGTTCCTCCCGGCGGTACCTGCGGCAAACCTGCCATTTCAACATGGAGTAGACTGACTCCGCCTGGCAGGTAGTTGTACGTGTTGAGCGGTAGAGGAACTGGAACCGCAGGATGGAGTGGCCCAAATGGGAACTGGTCGGTGCCGTCAGCTGCCACTGCTCGTCCGTTTTGCGTTACACCGTTCACGACGCAGCTGTTTGTTGTGCCACAATTGTTTGGTGGTGTGTATACTCCTTCGCTGGACATCCATTCGGCGACCAAGTTGCCTGAGTCGTCGAATAATCTAACACGACTGGACATGTTCGCAGCAGTTGGAGTTATCACGTGTTCCTTCTTGAAGAGTATGTCCAGTGTAACGTTGACGCCTTCCACTAGGTTAAGTCTGATGTCTGCGATCTGGGTTGGTAATGCATAAGCCGTGTAGCTTTGGTCCTGGATGTAGCCATAAGTGAATCCTCGGAGGTCATATTCCCCTGCTGAGATCGCTGAAGGGTAGAGGTTAAGGTAGCCTGAGACTGCTCCATTGAGTACTGATCCATCGGAAAGAGTAGTGTAACTAGGATAGGCTGGGGCGAATAATATCTTCCTGACAGAGAATGTCTGAATTCCGCCCATGTATCCGCCAACGAAACCGGCACGACCTAATTCCTGTCCAAAGTAGGTATCATTCGCGTCCGCTAGGAACGATCCCGACGGGGATTGAGGATCCCATCCTCCTCCGCACATGGTGATCGACGAATTGGTCGCGCTCTGGAAGAGACAGCTGCTCTTTACAGTATCCTGAAGATTGGATGGCACGTCGCCTACGAAGTCTATCAATGTGCCGTTATTGTAGATTCCAATATCTATTTCCTCACCAACCATGCACCCGGCCCCACCCACGGCTAGCCCGGGACATCTCGGATCGACACTGGTTATTGACGGCGGTGTGGGTACTATTTGGTTCACGTTACCCAACCCCTCCCTAGTGTAACCGACAGGGTTACCCCATACCCAGTTTCGGCTGACTGTTGGTCGCTCCCAATCTATACTGTAGACTGTTGTGTTGAAGCCTACGCCTCTTATCATGTGGTCGCTGACACTGGTCGAGGTGCCGCTAAGGGTTACGGAAAGTTGACCTACCGGACCCTGTTCTATGTATCCTAGAACAAACACATACGGACTGTAAGTGCCGGATGGAATACCATAATTCTCCCCGCCCCAAGTGTCGTTCCATCCCCAGAACTGAATATTCGCACGACCGCTTTCAACAGCGTGTGCATTCAGTCCAGCCTTGTCCAGATCAACTCCACTTACAACAGTCGAGGAAACTCCGGTAGTGAACGGTGCATAAATCTGTCCAGGACTGGGGCAAGTGGCGCTGAGAACGCTACAGAATTTGAAAGCATTGCTGCCCCAACCTGAAGTCGTACCATGCGTATAACCGCACGGCACGGTCCCTATGCCACCCGGGCAGTAGCCGAGTAAAGACTGATTATAGGAAAAGACATGATTATTAGCGTCGACCAAGATGCCTGAGATCAACCCGGCTCCTGTGTCGATTGGCTGTTCAGTGATGCTATTGATTTGGTCGTGAAAGTGAACCGTCTTATTCACCCAACTGGATAGGCGTAGGTCGATTGGTAACGTAACATCTCCAGCCCACTCCTGTGGAGTAACATCGAAATAATATTCCTGAAACGTGCTTCCGTCCAATGCAGACTGCACATATCGGAAGACCCACGCACGAACGTAGTATCTACCAGGCGTTAATCCGTTGACCCATGTGGCATATACTTGCGGCACTTGGCCGTCAAGATCACGTGGAGCACCATACTCACCCTTCACACCAAACTCAAAATGGAACGGAGTTGTCGTCTGACCTGCGTTACAAGTCTGAACTTGGAGACCGTAGCTTTGTCCGCATACGAACCAGTTCTGCGGAGGACCAACTCCTTGCGGATCCTGCAACAACACTGAATTTGCATCCACCGTCGATGTGCATGTTATCGGACCTAGAGGCGCGCAGGCCCGTCTTGCAGATTCGCTCGCCTCATACCAGCCACTAGTAACAGTAAAGGATCCTGGACAGGTTGTCGTTGTAACAACCGCGCCCGCGCTTTGATATCCATTGCATGGAGTGTACTCATGCCACGGAAACGCTATTTGACTTGCGAATCGTGGATCACCACAAACACCAGCGTGAAAGACGCCTGTGTACAGGTCCTGCCCTCCGGCTATACATGGTAATGGTGACCAAGAAACAAGATTCGCACTCACAGCCGGCATATGAGCCAAAGTTGGCGCATCATACAATTCGATCTTAATGTAATCACCCACAGTGAAACCGCTGATGTCTTCTGTTGGCCACGGTTCATCCCCGAACTGGTGTTTCGTGAACACGTTGCCGTGAATCACAGGACCCGGTTGCACGTAGCAGTCGAAGTGCAGTGATTGGCCTTTCAACACTGTTACGTCATTCGCGCACACTTGCTGCGGGAACCCAGCCGCTTCAGCATAGATGGTGTAGATACCTGGTGCGAGACCTTCCACCTCATAATGACCCTGTGCTCCACACACCGTTCCTGTAGCATCTTGAGGACTAATTACTGGACCTGCAGGATTACCTGTAGGACCACAGGTTGGTGGGATGGTGTTGCTTCCAGTAGCAGAGGCGTTAAAGTAGCCCCGTGCGTCAACTGTTGGAAGATCAGGTCTCTGCTCGCCAGTGTAAGGATCTAGGCGTACTTGCATCTGGGCCAGAACCATTCCGGCTTCGCCGATCGGCCTGCCGTATAACGTTGAATTATATCCGCCATATCTTACTGTTCCAGTCACTATAGCTGGATCAATCTCGCCCTTCACAAGTAACACAGGCCAGTTCTCTGTTGGGATGAATTGAGAACAATCCTCAAAACCACCAACCGGACCGGGAAGAGCGCCGTGACCCAGAGGATTATTAACACTCTGAAGCTGTGTGCCCTCCTCGCCACAAATAGAAGGTGTCCCGATTATTCCAGCCGCAGTAGTACTCTGCAGTGACACCGCGCCAAGAAAAATTTTGAAAAAGTATCTGCCCGCGATTGACGGTGCGAGTACTCCGTTGATTCTAATGTAATACCATTCGCCAGCCGCTGTAAAATCGATACCCTGATGATCATAGTATCGGCCGACAGCTGGGGTAACGGTTGGAGTGTTGGCGCCAGAGTTTCCGGTTTCAACTCCCGGACAGTCGGTAGGTACTGTGAAGGGTGAGGGGCACGGGGATACTGCATCGCGTCCTGCCTCAGAATTAATTGTAACCAGGGTCCAGCCGGGCGCGTATCTGTCGTACGGCCCAATCCGAATTACTGAGATGCTGGAGTAGTCGTTCGTGATCGTTGTAACGACTTGCGGTGAATCTGGAACGACGAATCCGGGCGGAAGCAGAATGCTAACCGACTGCCATCGTCCTGAGAACTGATTCCCCCCTGTTCCAGAGACACACAACGCATCATTACAGCGCGTAGCGTTTAGTGCAAATATCAGGTCGCCAGTCGACCCCGTCAGAATCGAGCCGAAAGGAGCGTAAGCGCTGCCTTGCAACTGATACCAAGAAGAGGTAGGGGCTCCAGCTGGATTACATTGTGTACCCGGTAGTACTGAGCCGGGAGTTGTACTTCCGGCGGTGCCTCCACTTCCTACCGGCTCGCCATTAGCACGACATGGATAGGGGGATTGGTAACCAGGCCAGGAATTTACTGACGAGGCAATGTTCGAAGCACCCGCATACGAATCCAGACCGCCCCCCGGCCAAACATAACCAATCACACCGAAAACGTGGGGATCGAAATCGTTCTGATGAAAACGATATGTCGCAGTTAGGTCTCCGAGTGTGAAATGCACTCCTTGTACAGGGTTCATGACCGTAAAACTTGCCAATATAAAGAGCGAAATGATAACTGAGGCGGAAAGTCTCCTATACATACGTCAACCTACTCATGGAGCCCAATTACCATTCATGATTCGCATCCGTCGGCGGTTATCTATGGGACAGAATGCCATTTACCCTCCGGACTTTTAGTATATAATGTAATGTATCGAATATCGATATATCATTGCGACTCGACAAATCAGGCCGGGTGTGAAGATCACTACCACATAACTCGGATGTTCTTGAATTTCACCGCGAAAACATAGAGAACCTTAGTTTACTGCTTATTCATGGCATGTTTCAGAGTAATATGGAATATGTCTCAGTGAGGTGGAGCGGCCACCGCAATTTGGGATATGACAATTTGGTAAGCTGTGATTGTCAAAAATATAGCTACCAGGACTAAAGCGGCGATTCGCAGTCTTCGACGATTTATCAGTATACCCGTTCTGGCATATGCGGGGGATAGTAGTTCAGATCCAATCAATAGGAATACGGACATTAATGCGGTCCACAGACTAATGCTACCAAGAGTTAAGGGAAATACGGGTATCAATTGTTGTTGCAGCGACGCGAAGTTCGCAGTTGTCGTAGCAATGTATGTAACTTGGTGCAAGTTCAGCCAAGTGAAATCCCGATAGATCAGTGTCCACCCGAAGGCTTGTAGTGGCTGCACCATTGCTCTGAAAGTTATCGTTAATCCATGTCCGCCCGTGAGGTTATGATCGAGTCCCAAAACGTTCATCCCGGCCAGATCAGCGAACGCTGTTCCTTCTGGCAGCGTGATGTTAAATGTCTCTGGAATTGGGTATACGGTCAAGTCTCTATTGAACGGTTCATCTTGCCATGTGAACGCAAAGGTTCCTCCAGCCCAGCCGTTCAGAGTGCGCAATCCGTAAACGAGATCAAAATTTATCACGAACGTATAGCCGTCCGGCCGTCGAGGTCCAAGATCCACGTAGACGTTCGTACCATTGAGAATCACTACTGAAAGTCGTTGATTTGAAACAGCTTCGTAAGCAGTTATGTTGGCAGCATACGGCATAGATATCTGGTAAAATGTCTCAAGCTGAACTCCTCTGCTCAAATGTGCGGGTTGTGAAAAAGTCTGATTGTTAGGATGAATGGTTACAGTCAATTTTCCGTGCACACGGCCAGGCGCGGATTGTGTGACGTTAAAGTACCAGTAATCCTCTTGAGCTATTACTGGGATGACCCAAAAATTATCTGAGTAAATTAAGTATCCGTTCGCGAGCAAATCCATCTTCCATTGTCCAAATAATATAGCAGCGGGAGTGCCACTCAATGGCAAAAAGTGTACGAAGGTACAAGGTGAAGCGTTACAAGTCTCCTCTTGCGTTGTATTAGAGTACAAGTTCCCATTAGGATCATAAAACTGCCAGGTAAGGTTAGCATTATAGAGAGCCACTTTGGCGTAAGCAATTATTATCGAATCGTTCTGTGTGAAATATGAGGTTTTGTTAAGTAAGGCGTTCCCGCGTCCAACCCAAGTAACTTGTGTCGTGAAACCGTGATCGTATACTGTCACAGCCGCATAGGAGCCGCTGGCCGGCACACACTTGCCTAGTACAAGAATGATGAGCAACCCCGTGATAGCCAAGATTCGGATACTGGCGAAGTTTCTGTGCTGTATCATGCAAGCTCAGCTCAGTCGAGCATGTAAATCAGAGCCTCGACTCATTTAGCAGATGGTAATCAGACAGAGTTGTGTGCCCGTCCCCCGTCTCCTTATCCTCCTCAAACAAGACAGGTTTCCCGGTCGCAACAGTCAGGATGCAGGCTAACGCGCTACACATAGGACACCCTAACCCACAGCGCCTGCTACTATCCCGAATCTGCTTGCAGAAGTCTGTGAAGATTGAATCAACAAGCTTGAACTCGATAAAGTCACCTTTGACTTCAATCTCCACATCACGCACTATCTCAAGATCTTCAACGAGCACTTTAGGGAGAGTCTGGACCAATCTCTCAACACCGCAGTCAATCAAATCGAAACCAAGCTTCTTCTCAATCAAGTTTGAAAGCGCAAGACCTGGAGGAGTTACTACGAGTCCCTTTGGGTTTTGGATAAATGTCTGACCATCAACTGTCGTGCTTGCAGGAATCATTGAGAATGGTTGCGTAGGAATATACACGACAGCCTTACCGGAACCGGAACGAATGTAGACGCCTCTCTCGTGATAGCCCATTCCGACCATAATTTCATCAATTGATTTCAAAGATGACTGCGCAGTGGCATCCATCAACTCCGATCTTACATATTTCTGAGGTCGAACGAAAAATACGAGCGCTCCCCAAAATGTCAGCCCCAAACCGATGAACGCTAAAATAGTTGATGTGAAGACAACGGAAAGAAGTAAAGCAAGAGACCCGATTCCCAGCATTACATAGCCTATTTTTTCGGACGCGATTTTTCTTGCTAATTGAGCCTCTAGCGTCTCACGTCTCTGAAGATGCTCCTGTGATTGCTCTGAATCTACTGGAGAGGTCACTAGCAAGGCTTCGGTAGCTTGTCCTGCAGGTTTGGTTTGCTGTTCAATGGATGCAGATGATCGTTGTTGGTTTTTGGAGCGCTGACTTGTTTTACTTGCTTTCTGTTCCGTTGACTTTACAAGGGTAACGTAGCGATCTGAGCATTCCGTGCAAAGAATATCGTTCTCCATTGCTGGTCGAATGTTGCAGATTTCGCAGACGGTCTCCTTCAAGTCTTGCGTCCTTCAACAATTAGATTTCGAGATTGCTCTAAAGAGGATCTCCTTCGACTTCACTTCTAACGATTCTTTCGATTCTTAACTCGGATCGCTTTAGTAGAAGCGCAACGGTTCCAATGATGAATGCTTGAGACGCTAAGAGAAGGAGCATTCCCCCAGCCAGGGCCCATGCACTATGAAATATGTGGTCGTGGCCTGTTATCCAAAGCCAAACTACCCACAGCATTATCCCAAAGCCGGGTATGGCGGCGCTTGCTGCCGTAACCGAAAAGAGAAAAACGGGGTTATAGAGTCTCGCCAACTCTAGAACCGTTTTCATAATATCGACACCGTGCACCCATGTCACGAGTTTAGCTTCTCCGATCCTCTCTCGGTAGGTGATTGGCACTTCAGTGACACTGCCTTGTACAGACATTTGAGCGAGAAGTTCAACCTCAATGCTGAACCCCTTGGTGCGCAGGGTCAAATGCTTAACGGCCTTCGATCTTAGCAGGTACATCCCGGAACATACATCTGAGAAGGTTGTCCCAAACAGCACGTTGAATACACCCGAAAGAGCTCCGTTTCCTAATCGATGAAGTCGACTGATATTCTTCACCTGCCTCGACCCAACTATTTCGTCATACCTTCTTGCATGATTGAGAAATCTCACTATATCGGCCGCATCATAGGTGAAATCACCATCCATCACTAAGATGTAGGGTGTGGACACCAGCTCAACAGCTGTCTTGATAGCCCCCGCTTTTCCTCGACCATGTTGAGTAACAACGACGACGCCTTTCTGTCGAGCTGCTTGGGCAGTGTTATCAGTCGAGTAACCATCCACCACGAGTATATTCCGATATCCGTTCTGGAGGACCTCATCAATAACGGCCACCACTCCGTTCTCTTCGTTCAGAACAGGCAGCACGACGGTTACATCATCTTTCGTCACACGTTTGAGACCCCGGGTGCTCTTATCAAATTGAGGCTCTGTTCCAGCCGTCTGTCTGGATAAACCCTCAAGCATCAGATTATCTTGCACCATTAGCTCAGTTCCCTAAAGATAGACTATGTATCCTCTTCGTAGACCAAGGATGTGCTATTCTAATATTTCCATCATATGTCTACAGATTGTCGCGAATAAGGCTAATCATGTATTTGTGCCGATAAATTACAACGACATATACTACTCTGAAATATGGCGATCAGAATGTTGATACCGCAAACTGGGAGCTTGCTTAAGAATATCGACTATTCGTCGTTAGTCCGTAAACGGAATAGGAGTCTGTGATCGGAAATGACTGTTAAAATGGTCACAGCTGCGTTTGTAGCTTTCGTCGTAGTAGTTCTGGTGCTGCTTCTACTTCATCCAGTCCCAGTGAGCTCTCAGTCGACTCTGCAACAGCAAGAACTGAGTATGGTCATTGAGGATGTGCTGAAAGCTGAATCGGCGGGAGCACGACCATATGAGATGGCAAAACTAGTCGCTGGCTTGAACTCGGTACTTTATCTTCAGAACCAATTAGAGAACCTGACTCCACAAGACTCAAACAAACAATCACAACTCCTCTCCCAAATTACCACTGCATTAGCAAACGTGAACGCAGAAGCGAACCAGATCGAGATTAACGCCTCACATCGAACATCCACGAGGCGTATTGCAATTTATGGTCTCGGAGCTTTTGGGGCATTCTTAGCAACTCTCATTTTTCATTATGCGTTATTATTACGAGGAAGACGCCGGATGAAACGGGTTCTCAGGATGAGAATCGTTGCAAAGTAATTCATGAGTCAAAGGACTAGTGGAATAAGATGAAGCTTAATTCTCGCACTCTTCGCCGGTTACTTCCAATTTTCTTAACATTTCTTATTCTCTTTGAAACCCCGGCCATTATCGCGACGACTCCGAGACCGCAACAACGGTTCTTCGAATTCTACGCATTAGGCGCGAACGGGTTAGCAGGCGGCTACTATCCCAATAATTCACCATTTATCCAAACTGATCAACTGATCAGGTGGTACCTTGCAGTAACAAACAGGATGGGCTCGATGCAATTCATAGATATTCGCGTCAGGCTGGCAAACCAGACACTTACCGCTCCTAACGACACGACTTTGGCTCCGTCCTCAGCACCGGTTGTAGCCGAGTTCAAACAGTTTATTCAAGATAACCAGACATGGGAAATTCCATTTATCTGGCAAGTTCTAAACGTCACGACGACACAAGGTTATTCACGTATCCTCCAGTTTCAGATTGGCAACGTTACGTATTCACTACAAAACGCTCCTACGTGTTCAAGTCTTAGCTCATGCAGCTTCAGATTCATCTTTGAACTTTGGACATGGAACTTAGACTCTAGTGAATTCCAATTTCCGTGGTGGAATGGTAACGAACAACAGATCGCTTGGATTCAACTCTGGTTCAAAGTAACGCCAGGTGTCCCTTGAAATGTCTCCCCACTTAGAGGAATTTACTAGGAATTATTTGAAACAGTCCGGCCCAACGATCGGCACCAAATTATACGACGCACTCAAAGCAACGTTTCCGTCTCTAACTGAAGCCGAATTCACTGACTTGATCATGCAGTTAGCTAGTCGTGGTCAAGCCGAATTATATGATGAACCTGAACACATCGGCTCGTTCTTACAATACCTGAATGGATGGGAGAGGAATGTATGGTACTATGCGACAGTAACAATTTCGCTGCTTACACCAGTGATTGCGTATGCCGTTCCTTCCAGCTCGCCCTTGGCCTTTCTGCGCTGGGGATTTGGTCTACTGTTTGTGCTCTTCATACCGGGATACGTGACAGTTGAAGCACTGCTACCAGCAACCGGTCCGCTAAGAGGGTTAGAACGCTACGCGGTCAGTGTTGGAGTAAGCCTTGTTCTTGACATGTTGATAGGCCTCTTGCTCAATTATACTCCGTGGGGAATAGGGGTTATCCCCGTCGTTGTGTCCTTAGCGGGCTTTTCAATATGTACAGCCTCCGTCGCTCTCGTTCGCAAATTCGTGACAATCAGAACAAATCCGCTCCGGGATTGACTTGAACGTCAGCAGTGGTTCAACCACAGTTTCTCAGTTGAACCTAGAGAACGATGCGACTGAGCAAGATCCTCTACTTTCGATTGTAATAACTAGCTTTACGATGGCGAGAGCACGCGACCTCGCCGACGGGTTGAACGGTGTGAAAAATCAGACATATCGACGAATCGAAACCGTCGTCATCATCGAGAAATCGCAGAAATTATTCGAATACGCGAAAAATTTTGCTGAAGGGATCAAGCTCGAAAAAGTTCAGATATTCTTTATTGAGACGGAAAAAGGGATGTCGGGTGGGCGAAACTTGGGCATCGAAAAGGCGAGTGGTGATATTATCGCTATCATTGATGATGACGCGAAGCCTTTTCCGGATTGGGCGCAACAATTGGTGAAGACGTACGAAGAGAGCTCCATCATCGGAGTAATGGGAGGCGTTATTCCATCATGGGAAGATGAATCGATGAGCTGGTTTCCTGAAGAGTTCTATTGGCTACTAGGATGTACTGCTTCTATGGGACTGAACACAATAACTGATGTCAGGAACGTTTGGGGAACGAATATGTCATTCAGAAAAGAAGCGTTCGATAGGTGTGGTTCATTCACGACAGCGTTCGGACTTCAACTCGGCGGCAAGAAAGGATGGCATGATCCACCGTCGGAAGATGTAGATTTCTCGTTACGCGTGAGGAAGGAAACCGGCAAACGCATAGTCTTCAATCCCCTCGCCCAAGTGGCCCATAAGATCACTCGTGACAGACTCCGGTGGCGGTTCATTATTCGAAGAGCGTGCTCTGTGGGATACCAACGAAGAATGATCAAAACTCTCTACGGGAACTATCCGATCGATGATCTACTCGGTCCTGAACATGACCTTCTCAAACGTATCTTCTCGAGACTTGTATCTCGAACAATGAAAAACTTTTTCAAGAGTCCACGAATTGCTCTGCGCACATTTATCCTTACCTTAGTAATTCTGTTTTCGGTTGCACTCGGATACGTGCTGCCATAAATCGAAACGCCATCGAACAAATTATGATAAGCATCAGTCTTTCAAGGAGTTGAATCTTCCAACACGCTAAAGAGTGCCCTTAATCTGTTTGGCAAACAAGGATTCCGGGATACATGAGAATGGATGCGTCTGAACCGTTCGATTCCCCAAATCTCTCTTCCTGACTTGATGCAGGGAAAAATCGTGCAATCGGATCAAGGACATAGAAAGGAAAAACCCTGATGCCAAGCACCGAACGTGTTTCAGTAGGGATGATCGGAGCGGGATTCATAGCTAACTTTTCTCATCTGCCAACTCTCTGCCACAGCCCAGAAGCCAACGTCAAGGCGATATGTGATGAGAATATAGTTCAATGTCGCGAGACAGCTGAACGATTTCACATTCCGAAAGTATACAACAAAGTAGATGACATGTTGGAGAATGAGGACCTGCAACTCGTCGACATATGCGTACCACCTAATCGACATAAAGACGTCATTACGGTCAGTTTACAACACGATGTGAATTGTCTTGTCGAGAAACCTTTGACGTTAAAGACTTCTGATGCCGACGATGTAATAGCATTAGCAAAAGCAAGACAGCTTCAGCTGTACGTCATTCATAACTACTCTGCCCTGCCAGCCACGTTGAAGGCAAAAGCTATGCTCGCGGCCGGAATCATAGGTGAGGTTAGAGGTGCACAGGTCAATCATTTCATGATATTCCCTCCGAGACATCTAGACCCTAACCACTGGTGCCACTCATTGCCCGGAGATTATTTCTCAGAGGTGGGACCTCATCTAGCGATGCTTTTGGTGGAGTCTATGGGGAAAATAGACGAAGCACACGCCTTTGCAACAAAAGCATCTAACCACGAAGGAGTCAAGATAGACGAGTTACGGATCGTTGCAAGATCCAATAATGTACTGGGAACAATTGATTGTTCAATGAATTGCCCTTCACGTATACTAACCGCAGATATCTGGGGAACGAATGGTGAACTTCATGTCGATGCTGATTACCAAGCCGTAATCTACCGCGGACCTTTAGACAGCAAAATGAACACAAGGACTCGTGGAGTGCTTGCCTTGAAAGACATCACTACACGCATCACGGCTCTTGCATGGACCTCAGCGAATGTATTGGCCGGAAAATACCAACCTGAGACAACAGGCCATAGATACCTAATACAAAAAAGCCTGCAGGCAATAAAGAAGGAGGGACAATACCCAATAGATACACACTTGGCTCGCGAATCCGTGCACCTTTTGGAGCTTGCCTTTCAAGACCTGGAACATAACGACCTTAGAAATATATCAAGTATGATGAAGTGAAACACATGTACATATTAGGAATTCATGACGGACACAACGCGTCCGCCTGTTTGCTGAAAGACGGAACAGTGGTTGCATATGTCAGTGAAGAAAGATTTACTCGAGTCAAAAATCAGAGGGGTTTCCCAGCACAATCTATCTCCTGGTGCTTACAGGACCAACATATCACCGGATCAGATCTTGACAAGATCGGTCTTGCCGCGCATCATGTTCCAATTATTGACTTAGCTGACCCAACAACTGTCACTAGTTGGGGCGATAGGATTCTACGCGAGTCAAGCAAAATTGAACGCGCATTGCCATCAGAGTGGGGAGCGGCGCTTTACGGAATATTCGGTCGCACAAGCAGACAGGTACTTCTGCGCGATAGAATCAAGCATGTTTCTAAGTTCTTAAAAGTTCCAGAGAAAAAAATTGATGTCGTTGACCATCACACGGCACACGCGTACTCTGCATATTACGCGTCACCACTGCGAAAGGATGATACAGCAGTCTTAACGCTTGACGCAGAGGGAGATGGACTGTGCAGCACAGTATCGGTTGTGAAAAACGGAAACTTGGAACGAATCGCGAGTACTCCCTATTTTAGTTCTCTCGGATGGGTCTACGGCGCGACAACCCAATTCTTGGGAATGAAACCTAACGAGCATGAGTACAAAGTGATGGGACTCGCACCTTACGCGCATCCGAACGATACTGAAAGAGTTTTTGGCAAAATAGAATCATTGATCCGTTTGCGTGATCATTCTAGTTTCACATCCTCCATTAACACTCGATACACCTTGGACTGGATGAAGCATAACATCTCCTCTTACAGATTTGATTGGATCGCCGGAGCAGTTCAGAAGCTATGTGAACAACGAATGGTTGAATGGGTTACGAGTCTTGCAGGGGAATATGGATTCAGAACATTTGCGGTCGGTGGAGGCGTATTTTTGAATGTTAAAGCAAATATGCTTCTCTTAGAGTTACCCTCGGTAGATGAAATATTCTTCCTTCCAAGTTGTGGAGATGAATCGCTTGCGATGGGGGCAGCATTCTTTGCTCAGACGTCGATCGGTGACGGACATCGGGTCGCTCCTTTAAAGTCGCTCTATTTGGGTCCTGAGTACGTTGTCTCAGAAACTGACTTACTAGAAATTAAATCGAAAGGCGGAGTTGTGGTTGAGCATCATGCTGACATTGAGGACACCGTCGCGGACTTGCTGGTTAAAGGAGAGATCGTAGCCCGTTTTTCAGGAAGGATGGAATGGGGAGCACGGGCTCTCGGTAATCGTTCAATCATGACTCGTGCTGATGATTCGGAAGTTGTTGACGTAATAAATCGGATGATAAAGCAGCGAGACTTCTGGATGCCATTCGCCCCTACGATTCTACACGAAAGAGAAAGTGATTACATCGTCAACCCTAAGAACGCAAGTGCGCCATACATGATCCTTGCATTCCCGTCGACACCAATGGGTCAAAAGCATCTTCGAGCTGCCATGCATCCTGCAGATAAGACTCTTAGGCCGCAACTGCTGGATAAAGACTGGAATCCGGGATACCATACCATCCTGAAGGGATTTGAAAAGTCCACTGGCTTTGGCGGTATTCTGAATACATCATTCAACCTGCACGGCGAACCGATAGTCTGCACCCCCGCCGATGCGATCAGTACTTTCCTGCGTTCAGGACTGGCGAATCTTGCGGTAGGAGACTTCCTGATCAAGAAGACTAGAGAAGTCAGCTGAAGGGAGTTCCGACATGTACACTGCGAAAAGGCCTATCAGCTAGAAGTAATTTAGTCAAAGCGATCGTCCAACCTTCAGCGATGGAAATTAATACCAAAGACGGGAATGAACTACCTCGAACAACACATCTGAAATGGGCCGCCGAGGAAGATGCTCAGTTATAATTGCAAATAATCCGATGAAGAGCGACGTCGAGAGAAACTTTCTCGATGGTGCAATTCGCGGACTACTTCCTTTGTGCAACAATTTGTTCATCATAGCAGGAAATTTTGATAAAAACTATGACGACAGAGTGCACCTGATCAACATTCGCGAAGATCAAAACCTACGCAGAGCTACATCACTGCTTCAAAGAGTCGTCAAGAATTTGTCTGCGCAATCACAGATGATCGTCGACCTCGTAATTGTTTCAAGCCATAGTGATATCGTCTTCTATGATGTCGGTGAGTATAGAAATCTCGTCGCGATCCTAGTAGGCAAGTTGCTCGGAAAGACAACTTTGGTCTATCATCACGGAGGGAATAAGCTTCTAGAAGGACAGATACTTTACCGAAACGGTGTTCAGATACTTATTCCGTATATCCAAGAATGTATGCTTCGGCTATGCTATCGGATAGTTGACCATGTTCTCTGTCAAACTCCGGCGATAGTTGAATTTGGAGGATTGCAGAAGTACAGGAAAAAAATTCTCTTCGCAAAACATTTCGTTGACATAAATCGATTCGTACCTAAAACACCGCCAACTAGCAAGCAGAATCTGATTGGCTATTTTGGGAACTTAGCTCCTAAGAAAGGCATTATGAACGTTGTCGAATCTCTGCCCATGATTCTAAACGAACATGGAAACGTACGATTGATTATAGCTGGAACGGGCGAACTTAAACCAGTCTTGCTTGACTTGGCAGAAAACGGAGGCCTCGGAGAGTATGTCAAATTCCTTCCATGGATTCCGGACGAGTTGTATCCTGAACGTCTAGGAGAGCTAAAATTCTTTGTTCTTCCTTCTGCCGAAGAAGGAGTGCCCGCGACGGTTCTGGAAGCGATGGCATGTGGAGTAATACCCATAGTTACTCCTGTTGGTGGAATTCCAGACATCGTGATCGATGGTGAAACAGGTTTTCTTATACCCGACAGTAAACCAAATTCAATCGCTGCAGGTGTGATCAGAGCCATAAATAGCTCCAATCTCGATCGGATCTCCAAGAAAGGCGCAGAATTTGTGAGAAACGAATATAGTTTGCAAGCAGTGGTGCAAAATTACCGTGAAATCTTAGCTTCCATAAAACAGACTTAATTCAGGATATGATTCCGTTGAGTAGAAAGCTGATTTTAGTAGGTATAGACGGAGCTGCCTGGAAAATTCTTGGCCCACTGATTTCAAGTGGAGAGGCTCAAAATTTTCATTCGCTAATTTCTCAAGGATCTGTTGGTGTTCTGCATTCAACTGTTCCCGCTCAGTCACCTCCGGCTTGGACGAGTATGTTCACAGGTGTCAATCCCGGCAAGCATGGGATTGTTGACTTTGTGCTCTATGAAGGAGGGAAGTTCGTCCCATGTTTGTCTCGATATCGTATGACCGAAACGATCTGGCGTATGATATCTGATGCGGGACGAAAGTGTATCATCATTAACGATCCTGTGAACTTCCCCCCTGAAGAAGTGAATGGTATGATGACTACTGGTCTTATGACTCCTCCAGGATCAACCAATTGGATTTATCCCATAGAGCGCATGGACGAGATGGATACTATTGCGAGAGGTTACGAATGTGACATACCATCGGATTTCCGAGCAGTTCTTGCGAAGGATCGGGAGGCTGCTCTTGAGATTATACAGAGACTGACTTCCAAAGTCTTTCGAGTAGGAGCGTACGCCGCATTCAATCTAGAGTGGGACATCCTAGCCGTTATATTCACTGCCACTGACAGGCTTCAACATTTCTGGTGGAATGAACAAAATAGGATTGCAGACCTCTACAAGAGAATTGACGTTATGCTCGGCGAGTTTATCGAATGCGCTAAGGCTACTCCAGCTGACATTATGGTTGTGTCCGACCATGGATTTGGACCATGCAATAATTTCATAAGCATAAACGGCTGGCTAGAGCAAGCAGGCTTGGCGATACGCTCAGAATCACCATTCTCCAAGATATTCGCCCAAAGCGGGCTTACTAGAGGTAGAATTCGAACCAAAATGGGCGATTGGCCATCTGCATTTACAGCGATGCCGGCGTTCATGCAAGACATTGTACGGAAATTTATTCCGGAGAGCGCTGAGAATTTGAAGGAGTTAGACATCACGCGATCGACTGCATTCTCGAAAACACCTTCTGGTATTTACCTACGCAACGACAACTCAGCGGAAATCGTTATCAGGAAACTTGATGAACTGCGCGATGACATTACGGGAAATCTGATTGTCGAGAAAGTAATGAAAAGAGGCGAAGTATTGCATGGTGACTATGCATACCGCGCCCCTGATCTGTTCTTGCAGCCCGCCGCAGGTTATGGTTTCTCGATTGACAAAGCAGATCTAGAGAGAGGGTATACAGCGGTTCACAGGCCAGAAGGCATTTTTATTCACTATCGACCGAACTCTGTTTCCGATCCTCGAACACTGTCTGATCCGGTCAGACCATGGGACGTGGCGGCATCAGTACTCCAAATTCTTGGTATACCTGTCCCGGACTATTTCGATGGAGTTCCAAAAATTGCGAAAGGTTAGGTGCTACGTGCTTACTATTCTATGTATCCCAAAGACCTCAAACGGTCTTTAACCTTCTCCTCGTCCTCTTTCGAGAAGTTTTCTTTGTGTTGCTGTTCAGTCTCGACAATAGTTTCGCGAAGCACGAACGTCACATAACTCGCGACCGATGCGAAGCTTGTTCCTTTGATTTTCTGTTCCAGTTTCTTGAATAGGGAGCTTGGGATTGGGATGGATGTGGTATCTTCGTTCTCCAATGCGAATCAAGCTGGACGTTTTCTATGCGCCGCTATAAACGTGGTGAAGTTATGAGCATCACATTTTGTATTGTAACTTTTGATAAAACACGTTGGCTTGCGAACGCTCTAACTTCGATTCGTGAGCATTGTCAAGTGGAGTACTATGTGAGAGTGTTCATCAACGGAGAGCCAGATGAAGAACTCGATGCGTTACTAAGGCAAACGGAAAGGATCACTGTAATGCGGTCGGCCCTAAATATCGGAGCAAGCGGCGGTCGCAAGTTACTCACAAGAGATGTCACTACGGAGTATACGATGATCCTAGACGATGACATGTACCTCACGGAGGGAGCTATTGAAAGCGCTATGGAAGTATTTCACGAAAATGAAAAAATTGGAGGGGTAGGCTTACCACACACTAACCCGGAGGGTCGTCTCATGAGTCCAGGCGGCAAGAATCTGATTATCAAGGACGGTGTCATTAGAAGAGTTCCTCCGAGATTGGAATCCGAAAGTAAATCGATACAAGTCGAGGATCTCGACGGTGGAGCCATGATAATGCGAACGAAAATGTTGAAAGACTTTGAATGGGACGTCCGCTACGGCACATGGTTGGAAGATCTTGACAAGTCGCTGCAAATTCTTCGCGGAGGCATTTGGAAACAAGCAATCGCACCCAAAGCTAGGCTAATTCATGATAGATCTTGGCTGAACCAAAAGCATGAGTATGTACGCGTTAGATTGAATGGACTATCCGAACGGCGATCGTACAATTTGTTCCGTTCGAAATGGGGACTTCGTCT
>Ga0074044_10000974_pt1 | contig 26342 bp, 21 predicted proteins | sample BogForMeECP23OM1_FD_94443 | JGI IMG/M metagenome (GOLD analysis project Ga0074044, IMG submission 94443) | Bog forest soil microbial communities from Calvert Island, British Columbia, Canada - Bog Forest MetaG ECP23OM1 | ecosystem: Environmental > Terrestrial > Soil > Wetlands ... | reverse complement strand
GGGATAATCGCAGTCTTGATATCCCCGTTGCGGTTCAGCATGTGGCGCAGCACATCGTGCAAGCGCGAAAGCGGCGCTTCGCCGGTAATGTAGTCGGTGCCGCAAACTTTCTTCTCGGCAATCAGACCGAAGGCCCGGCGCACCGTCTCCGGGGTGTGGTGGAAAGTCGCCTTCAAAGTAATTTCCGAGTAGTGCAAGCGGTTGGTGTCTAACTGCACCTTGGTTCCCGAAGCGCACCCGCCGAAGAAATTGACCGTGCCGCCCTTGCGAACCATCTGCACGGCCCACTCCCAGGCTTCCGGGCGGCCCACGGCTTCGATCGCCACATCCGCGCCGCGCCTCTCCGGACTCAACTCGCGCACCGCCTCCACCGGATCTTTCACCTTAGTAATCTGCACCACCTCGTGCGCACCCTTTTTGCGCGCCAGTGAGACCTGCGAGTCGCGCTTGACGACCGCAATCACATTGCAGCCGATGGCCTTGGCCACCTGCACAAACATCAGGCCGATCGGTCCACCGCCGATGACCGCCACGGTGTCGCCGATCTCGACTCCAGTTTCATGCAGGCCGCGCAGCACGCAGGCGAGCGGCTCGGTCATCGCAGCATCCTCGAAGGTGACATTCGAAGGCACGACGAGCATATTGGTTTCCACAATGCGCCGCGGAATCCGGATGTACTCGGCATAAGCGCCATTGTTGAACAGCAGATCTTCGCAGAGGTTTAGCTGGTGCTTGGAGCAATAGAAGCACATGCCGCAGGGAGCCGAGTTGAGCGCGACCACGCGCATCCCCTTCTTGAAGCCGCGCACGCCCTCGCCCACTTCCTCGACCGTGCCGGCCAGTTCATGCCCGAACAACGCCGGCGGCACAATCATGCGGGCATGATAGCCGCGCTGATACACCTTCAAATCCGTGCCGCAGGTGAGCGCGACGTGGACCTTTACCAGAACTTCGCCATCACCCACACGCGGGATCGGCACCCTTTCAATCTTGATATCTTCTTTGCCGTAGAGTACGGCAGCCGTCATCTTGCCATTCACAGTTGATGTCCTTCCCACGCGCTGCCCGGCTGGATGACGATCTTCATCGAGTCCGGTCGAGGATGGGCAGCCAGGTTCAGCGCTTCCACACCGCTTTGCAGCGGGAAACGGTGGCTGATAAGCCGTTCCAGATCCATTTCACGGTTCATGACGTAGCGCACTGACTCCTCCTGCAACTCAAAAGACGCGCTGTAGGATCCCAGCAAAGCCTTCTCGTCCACGCACACTGCCGCCGGATCAATCGTGGCCTCGCCCCGCACCGTCTGCGCGAACAGCAACACCCGACCTCCTGGACGCGTCGCATCCATAGCAGGGCGGATCAGGCCACTCCCGCCGACTGCCAAAATCACGGCGTCAGCCCCGCGCCCCTCAGTCATTCCGCGCACGGTCTGACCGGCGTCAGCCTTGGAAGCGTCAATTGTCAGTTTCAGGTCGAAGCTACTAGCTATTGTAAGCCTCGCTGGATACAAATCGGAAGTAATCACCCGAGCCCCCGCCCGCTTCGCCAAGTTCGCCAGGATCAGACCAATCGGACCCTGCCCGATCACCAGCACCGTCTCCCCCGCTTCGAGACGAAGGGTCTCAATACCTTTGATGCATGTATTCACCGGCTCGGCAAAGCATGCCTGCTCAAAACTGACGCCGTCCGGGATGCGCACCGTTCCCTTCTCCACAATCCAGTCCATCACCCGGACGTATTCCGCAAATCCTCCACCCGACGGCTCGAACCCTGCCGTGCATCCGACCTTCTTGTAAGTGGCGCACTGGGCGAAGGTTTTGTGGCGGCAGTAATAACACTCTCCACACGGGATGTGATGAAACACAACCACGCGTTCGCCGACGCTGAACTTGCGAACACCTTTGCCTAATTTCGCGACGATGCCTGCGGTTTCGTGACCAAAAATACGCGGCGCGGAGTGGGAGCCAGTAGCAATCTTTTTAAGGTCGGTCCCGCAGATCCCGCAGGTGTGGACTCGAACCAGAATCTCCCCAGGCCCGATTTCAGGCACAGGCACTTCCTCCAGGCGCACATCGTTCACGCCACGATACACCGCGGCCCTCATCGTGGAAGGTATCTCGTGCCTTTCGTTCTCAACGGCCAACGTCGATGTCCGAGCAATTGCCATAGCAGACTTATTGTTTCCCCTATTGCTTCGATTCGGCTACCAAAGACTCAGCAGGCAACGTCTGACGACCGACAGTCTCACGACCGAGATAATTCACGAGCGCGCCGCAAAGAGCATGACTTGCCTTGGAGCTGTTTCGCGCCAACAGAATGGTCGTCCCCCACAGCCAGGGCCGCAGCGCCACATGGCAAGCAAAACTGACGGAGCGAAAGCTCCCGTCGTGCCCCACAAAGCGATCCAGCGCGGGCAGGTTGAAGTCGGCGGCGTCGGAGATGGCTTTCAAAGCTCCGAACTCGACTCCCCGTGCCTGTGCTCCTTGCGCGACGGCTGCCGCCTCCATGTCCACCGCACTCGCTCCATAAGCTTTACCGAATCGAATCTTCTGCTCCTTGCCGGCCACGGTCGCGGAACTCACTAGTATTCCATCGCCCGATCCGATTTCTGTTCGGGCGCCATCGGCAGCATTGATCACCGTGCGTGGCTCAAAAACATGCCCGACCCGCAGGGAACTATCCAGGGCTCCGGCAAAACCAACTGAGATCACCCGCACCGGGCTAACTTCCCGAATCACCGCCTCGGTAGCACGGCGCGCGCTTTCGGCTCCAATCCCGCCGCATGCCAGAACTGTTTCGCCATTTTCAAAAAGACGATATCGCCGTCCCCCCTGTTCGATCATTCTGACCTTCCAGCTTCGGATCAGCGGTCTCACCTCGCGCTCCATAGCGGCTATGATGGCAATCCTAGACATACCCGTTGCCACGGAACCAGTCCACCGACCGGCGCAAGGCCCCATCGGCTGGAACCGTCCGCCAGCCCAGTTCCCGCTCCGCTTTCGCTGAACTCACAAACATCATCTTGCGTCCCATGCGCACGGCGTCAATCGTCGCGCGCGGCTCGCGGCCCAGTACCCGGCCGGTCACCATCTCGTCCACCACTCCAGCCGCCAGCGCAAGAATGTAAGGCAGCTTCACGGTCGGCGACGGCAAGCCCGTAATCGCGGCCAGCCGGTCCAGAATCTGCTTCAGCGTAAGATTCTCTCCGCCCAGGATGTAGCGCTCACCCGATCTTCCCTTCTCCAGCGCCTGAATATGACCGCGGGCACATTCGGTCGCATCCACCAGGTTCAATCCGGTTTCCACGTACGCCGGGAATTTTCGCTTCAAGAAATCCACGACGATTCGCCCCGTCGGAGTCGGCTTAATATCGCGCTCGCCAATCGGCGTCGTGGGATTCACAATCACCACATCGACTCCGGCTCGCGCTGCCTCGACTGCCACTTGCTCCGCCATGAACTTCGAACGCTTGTAGTGCCCGATCATATCCGCCAGCGACACCGGGCTCTCTTCATCCGCCACTGTGCCCGTGGAGGGACGGGCGCCCTCGCCCGTCCAAGCCGAGCGCAGCAAGGCAGCTGCTTCGTTCGAGACAAAGCCCATGGTAGCCACACTCGACGTGTACACGATACGCCGTATGCCTTGTTTTCGCGCAGCTTCGAGCAAAGAACGCGTGCCCTCGACATTCGAGCGATACATCTCGACGGAATCTCGCCCGCGCACCCACAGCCTGTAATCCGCCGCCACGTGAAATACGACGTCGCAACCGGAAAGCGCCTTCTCAATCGAGGCCCCGTCGCGCAGGTCGCCGACAACTCGGTCAGCGCTCAGGCCATCAATGTTGCGCAGATCGCTCGTCGGCCGCACCAGCAGCCGCAACTCGGCTCCCTGTTCGGCCAGGACACGCGCAACATGACTGCCCAGAAATCCCGTGGCGCCGGTAACGAAAGCTAGCATTCAGCTCTCAGCTTTCTGGTCCCAACTCCGCGCGATGACTGCATGCTGATAGCTGACGGCTGATGGCTAACTGCTGCCCTTCTCCGCCATCACCTTCGAATAAGTCGTGAGCGCGATCAGCGGGAAATACTCGCGGTACAGGTGGTATCTCAGATAGAACACGCGCGGGAAACCGGTTCCGGTGCAGAAAGGCTCGTCCCACGAACCGTCTTTGTTTTGCGTGCGCAGTAGATAAACCATGCCACGGGCCACGCATTCGCTGCGCGTGTCGCCTGCGGCCAGCAGCCCCATGATTGCCCATGCGGTCTGCGAAGCTGTGCTTTCGCCCTGCCCGCGAAGGTTGGCATCGTCATAGGATGCCACCGTCTCGCCCCAGCCGCCATCGGCATTCTGCACCGATCGCAGCCACTCCGCCGCCTGCTGGATCATGGGATCGTTGCGATCCACGGCCATGGCTTCCAGGCCGCGCAACACCTGCATCGTGCCGTAGATGTAGTTCACGCCCCAGCGTCCGAACCAGCTTCCATCCGGCTCCTGCTGTTTACGAATAAACTTGATCGCCCGCTTCACCGCCGGATGGTTCTGGTCGTATCCATAAGTCGCCAGACACTCCAGAATCCGGCCCGTAATGTCGACGGTCGCGGGATCAAGCATGGCGTTGTGATCGGCAAAGGGCACGTACTGGAACACCATGCGATCGTTATCTTTGTCGAACGACGCCCAGCCTCCATCTTTGCACTGCATCGACAAAATCCAGTCAATCGCCCGTTGCACCGATTCGCTCTGGTAGCGCCCATTCGGATGCTCGACCCGGCTCAACGCCAGGCACACCATGGCAGTGTCGTCCACGTCCGGATAAAACTCATTGTTGAACTCGAAGTACCAGCCGCCCGGTTCGCCTTTCGGATTCTTGATCTTCCAGTCTCCGGGCTTGCGCACCTGCTTCTGCAGCATCCAATCGGCGCATTTCACCAGCCGCGGATCGCTCGCCGGAACCCCAGCCTCACCCAAGGCAAACAGCGCGTATGCCGTATCCCACACCGGAGACTTGCAGGGCTGCATGCGGAAAGTGTCGCCTTCTTCGATGCCCAGCTTTTCAAACTCATCAAGAGCTCGAATGACCTGCGGATCGTCGACGGAATACCCCAGGCAGCGCAGAGCAATGGTCGAATTCAGGAGTCCGGGATAAATCGCTCCCAGCCCATCGCTCATCTCGAAACGCTCTAGCATCCACTTCTCCGCCCTCTTCAGAGCCAGCGAGCGCAGCGGGCGGATGTGCACACGTTCCGCCCAGTGGGTAATCCGATCCAGCACCAAGAAGAAGTTGCGCCAGGATATCCGCTTCTTGGCCCAGTGCAAATGCATGCGCGACTTGTCGCGTCCGCCGACAAAGAGCTCTTCCACGCCCATTTCGTCGGGAATTTTCTTGAACGGCTTCTTCGCGTAGCAAATCGAAAGCGGCACCAGGATGACCCGCGACCACGAAGAAATTTCGTAGATATTGAACCAGAACCAGTTGGGAAAGAGCACGATCTCCGGCGGAACCGCGGGCACCGCATCGTAATCGTACTGCCCAAAGAAACACAGATAGATCTTGGTAAATGTATTGACTTCGGTCACGCCACCCATTTCGAGAATCTTCTTGCGGGCGCGTGCCAGCGCCGGGTGATCCGCTGTAAATCCAGCCAGTTTCAGCCCGAAGTAGGCCTTCACCGAAGCGCCGATGTGGGATGGACCGCCGGGGTAGGTGCTCCAACCTCCATCTGTATTCTGCTGGTTCAGGATGTAGCGAGCGGCCTTGCCGATGCGTTCCTGGTTGCCCGTGCCAAGCAGCGCATGGAGCAGGATGTAATCGGACTCGAGGGTGGTGTCAGCTTCCAGTTCTCCACACCAGTAACCCTCTTCGTGCTGCTGCGAGAAAAGATAGTTGCGGGCCGCATCGACGGCGACCGCGACCCGGCTCCCCAGGTCATCAATCTTTCCAAATCGCATTTGCGGCGCAGAGGCCGAACTAAAGGGGGAGGATTCTTCCATCTACGACTCCACGGCTACAGCCGGTGCCGCGGCAATCGTTTCCACGATCTCCGGCGGCAATCCAAAACGTACATTTTCCGGCATGATTTCCAACTCCTGCACGTCGCCAAAGCCCTGTCCCGCCAGGTACTGCACCACTTCCTGCACCAGATGCTCGGGAGCCGATGCTCCCGCGGTCAGGGCCACCGTCTTCACTTCATTCAACCACTGCGGCCGAATATTGCGGCAGTCATCAATTAGATGCGCCGGGGTGCCCAAACTGCGAGCAACTTCCACCAACCGCTTGGAATTCGAACTATTGTCGGAGCCAACCACCAGCAGCAAATCGGCATCGGAGGCGACATGCTTCACGGCGACCTGCCGGTTTTCCGTGGCATAGCAGATGTCCTGCGCCGCCGGACCCTTGATGTTCGGAAACCGCTTGCGCAGCGCGACGATAATGTCGCGCGTCTCATCCAGGCTGAGCGTCGTCTGCGTCAAGTACGCGACGCGACTAGGATCCGGCAACGTCACCGACGCCACTTCCGCTGGCGACCCCACCACTTGAGTCACCGCCGGCGCCTCGCCGAGCGTGCCAATCACTTCGTCATGATCGCGATGCCCGATCAGGATCAGCGAATAGCCTTCCCGCGCGAACTTCACCGCCTCCACATGCACCTTGGTGACCAGCGGACAGGTCGCATCGATCACCCGCAGCTTGCGCAGCTTGCTCGCTTCCCTCACTTCCGGAGAAACCCCGTGTGCGCTATAGATGACGCGTTCGCCCTCTGGCACTTCGTCCACGCTATCGACAAAAATTGCGCCCTTCTCCTGTAGTTCCTCCACCACGAAGCGGTTGTGGACGATTTCCTTCCGCACATAAATCGGCCGCCCAAACGCCTCCAGCGCAATCCGCACAATATCGATAGCCCGCACCACTCCAGCGCAGAATCCGCGCGGCTTCAATAACAGTAAGCTCTTGGCCTCAGACAAGTTGCTCCCCCCACTACCCACTAGAGTACACGTTTTCGTTGGAAACGATGCTCTAAGGGTATCGAAAGATGCACCCGCGGGTCAATGTAAGCCTTTGAGGCTGTGAGGATTAGCAGCGGGCCGGGAAATCCGGCAGGTGAACGGGGGGGGTGCCTATGTGGTGTTCATCTTCTACGTCGAGAAGGGCCCGGGGACATCGAGAACAAGCCCCGGAGGGGCGACCGAGCTTAGCCCAGCGCTTGAGCGCCGGGAAAAGTGAACCAAATGATTTCGAGTCCCGGAGGGACGACCGAGTTCTCACTCTCTAGCGCTGGGCAACATGCTACTGCTCGAACCCCAGATCCTTCAGTTCGCGATCAGTCAGCGACGCAAAAGCGCCCTGCGTGTACTCAACCTATTCACTCACCCATTCGCCTTTATCATCTGCTCCGCATGTTTCCGCGAAGTCTCGGTAAGCTTCGCCCCCGACAGCATCCGCGCCACTTCTTCGGTGCGTTCTTCCCCGGTAATTTGACGGACAGTGGTCTTCGCGCGGCCCGCGGCCTCACGTTTCTCGATCAGGTAGTGGTGGTCGGCAAAGGTTGCGATCTGCGGCAGGTGGGTGACGCAGAGCACCTGATTGCCTTTGGAGAGCGCCTTCAACTTCTTCCCCACGGCTTCTGCGGCGCGGCCTCCGATGCCGGTATCAATCTCGTCAAAAACTAATGTCCGCTGCGCCGCCGCCAAGTTCTTCTTCCCCGCCGGATTCGTCCCCGCTTCGACGCTCGCCTTCAACGCCAGCATGACGCGCGAAAGTTCGCCGCCCGAGGCAATCTGCTCCAGCGGGCGCATCGCCTCTCCCGCGTTGGTCGAGATGCGATAGACGACCTGATTGATACCCGAAGACGTCCAATGCTCCTCTCCTTCGCCCTCCTCGACGACGATGCGAAAACTGGCGCGCATGGCGAGGTCGTGGATCTCCGCCTCAACCATCTTCTCTAATTTCCGTCCCGCCTCAACCCGTTTGCGAGAGACGACGCGCGCGGCTTTGCGATACTCCTCGGCAGTCACGGCTAGCATCGCCCGCAGTTCAAGGAGTACTTGATCTTTATTCTCCATCTCGGAGAGTTTGCGCCGGACGTCGTCGCCAAAAGCAATGGTTTGCTCGAGAGTAGGACCGTACTTGCGCTTTAGACGATCCAGCAGAGCCAAGCGCTCTTCAAGTTCGGCGAGACGCTCCGGCGACGCCTGGATTCCCCCGGCATAATCGCGCAGCGTCGCGCCCACATCTTCGACGCTGATGCGCGCCGACTCCAACTCCGCGAGCGCTTCCTGAAACTTCGGCTCATAACGAGCTAGTTCCTCCAGGTGCTTCTGCGCGGCACGCAGGCTCGACGAAGTGGAGGCGTTGCCCTCATACAGCAGGTCGAAGGCATTGATGGCCGCGCCGTAGATTTTCTCGGCATTGGCTAAAACGCGCTTCTCGGCTTCCAGTTGCTCATCTTCGCCCGCCCGCAGCCGCGCCTCTTCGATTTCACGGCACTGGAAGTTCCACAGGTCCAGCAACCGCATACGGTCCTGCTCGTCCTGTTCGAGTTCGGCGATGCGCCCGCGAATCTGCTTCCAGTGCGCGAACGCGCCGGATACTTCCTTCAACTCGACTCCAGCATAAGCGTCGAGCAGATCCTGCCGCGCCGCTGCATCGAAGTTTACGATGGATTCATTCTGCGCGTGGATCACCGCCAGGTGCGGCGCAATCTGTTTCAGCACCGCCACCGTCGCGGGCTGATTATTGATGAAGACCCGCCCCTTACCGCCTGGAGCAATCTCACGCCGCAGAATCAGCGAGCCATTCTCCGCGTCCAGACCGTTCGTCTCGAGTATCCCTTCGATGGCATGCGCCGCCGCTCCGGCGCTCTCAAACACTGCAGCAACCACGGCCCTCTCCGCACCCGTGCGGATCACATCCGAAGACGCTTTTTCCCCCAGCAGCAATCCCAGCGCGTCAATCAGAATCGACTTCCCCGCTCCGGTCTCGCCGGTCAGAAGATTCAGACCAGCCGCGAATTCGATCACGACATTGTCGATCACCGCATAATTTTCGAGTCGAAGTTCGGCCAGCACAAGGGTCCTAACGATCTTCAGTTCATACCGAAGTTCATACCCATCCTTGAATTCAGGACAATCCTTAATTCAGCGATCTCTAATCTACGCGATCTGTAATTTACGCGCAGGATAGCACAGACCGCCTCCACGGGGGTGCGCGAAACAGGCCGCCCCGTGCTCAAAGTGGCATGTACAAGTCATTACAACAAATGCACTTCCGATTTTGCCTCGAGACTCAGCGCTTCGTGAAAATTGATCCATGCGATCCTCCCCTCCAGTCCTAATCCTATTCGTAGTCGCATCGCTTCTGTTTTGCCTTGCGCCTGCGTCCACATGGGCGCAGCAACTTCAATGCAACCCTTGCAGTCATGCCTTCGGTAATGTTGTGGTTGGCGCTTCCAGTACCTATTCCATCGAACTCACGAACACCGGCAGCACAGCGCTGAGCATCACGTACAAATCGAGAGGTGGGAGCAACGTGTTCTGGTACGGCACTTTCACTCTGCCAATCGAGATCCAGCCCGGGGCGAGCGTCGAGTTGCCCGTCATCTTCAAGCCGCTTGCCGGTGCATCCAACACCGGGGTCATGACGCTCAAGAGTACGGCCAAGGATTCTACACTCTCAATCGATCTCACGGGGACGGGCGTGTCCAAAAACAGTGCGGCACCGGCACTGGGAGTGACGCCTGCAACCCTGAATTTCGGCAGCGTCACAGTGGGGTCGAGTGCCAGCCTAAAGGCTACGCTCACCGCCGCGAATGCTGCCGTAACCATCTCGTCGGATGGGTCGACGAGCTCCGAGTTCGCCATACTCGGGCTGAGCCTGCCGATGACGATTCCGGCTGGACAGAGCGTCCCCGTCACCATTCAATTCACGCCGAACGCCTCCGGCGCTGCTTCCGGCCAAGCGGGGTTCACCAGCAATGCAACAAACTCGCCAACCGTCGATCAGTTGGCCGGTACGGGCGTGGCCCAGAGTTCCCATACCGTCGATCTTTCCTGGGATGCAGGGGGCGGGAGCCCGGTGGGATACAACGTGTTCCGCGGCACTGTCTCCGGAGGCCCTTACCAGCAAATGAATACCGCGCTGGCTTCCTCGACCAGCTACACAGACAATACGGTTGTGTCCGGGACGACTTACTATTACGTCGCAACTGCGGTCAACGCCAAAGGTGAGGAAAGCGCTAATTCAAATATAGGGGAAGCAGTCATTCCGAACTAAGAGCTGTCGCGGCCCAACACAGATGCAAGCAACCCAACACCGCATTGACCGATGCGGTACCCTGGTGGGGCGCGCCGCCACCCTGGTCTATAATCTTGAACAGGGCTCTCCCTAAACCAATGCATTTTTCTTCCGTCCTCCTGTTGTTTGTCGGCGGCGAAATCGTTGATCTCGTCCTTCAGACCGGTCCGGTCGCCAAGACCGTGCTCCTCCTGCTCATCGCCTTCAGTGTGCTCTCTTGGGCCGTGATTCTTTCCAAGTGGCGGCTGATCCACCGCGCCCAAGGGCAGAGCGGGCGCTTCGTCCGCGTCTTCCGCAAGGCGAAGCGTTTGCAGGACATCGCCTCGCTTGCCGAACAGTTCCGTCCCAGCCCGCTGGTGGGAGTATTTGAAGGCGCAGTCGCCGAGTTCAAACGCCAGATGGGAATGACGGGCGGCATCCACAACCTCGCGGCCATTCAGCGCGCCATGCAGATCGCGTCTTCCGAGGAGATCACTCGCCTTGAACGCAATGTCCCGTGGCTGGCAATTACGGGCGCCGTTACGCCGTTTATCGGATTGTTCGGAACCGTCTGGGGAATCATCGACGCCTTCCACGGCCTGGGCACGGCCGGTGCGGCCACTTTGCGCGCGGTCGCTCCGGGAATCTCTGAAGCTCTGGTAACAACCGCCGCGGGGTTGGCTGCAGCCATCCCGGCGGTGATCGCCTACAACCTTCTCATTGGCTCCATTCGCGAAATGGCGTCGCGCAACGACGACTTTGCCCTGGAAATGCTTAACCTGGTTGAGCGACAGGCGCTCGAGCTAGAACAACCGCCACCGGTAACTGAGGCGAGGCGCTGATGGCTTTCACCTCCGCCAACGGACGCACCCAGACCGCCCTCGCCGACATCAATATCACGCCCCTGGTGGATGTCGTCCTCGTGCTGCTCATCATTTTCATGGTGACCGCGCCGGTGCTGCAGTCCGGGATCGAAGTCAACGTGCCCCACACCCGCACCGTCAAAGAGATCACCGAAGAGCGCCTCGTGATCAGCATCGATAAATCGCAAAAAGTTTTTCTCGGTAACGACCCCATCAACATCAACCAGATCGGAGCGACTCTGAAAAAGAAGATTCGTGACCCGCAGCACCAGTCGATCTTTTTGCGTTCCGATGAAGATGTCCCGTTTGGCGCCTTCGCCACCGTGATGGACGCCATCAAGCAGTCAGGCATCAGCAACGTGAGCATCGTTACCCAGCCGATGGATACCCATGGCGGCCGGCACTGATACTGAAGATGAAGAATGCCCGATACGTCAGCACTTCCTGAGAAGAAATCTATATTAGGAAGAAAATGAAATGACAATCAGCGCTATCGACGAGTCACAACGCAAAGCTGCAAGAGTCGCGGGATTTACTTACCTATTCATCTTTATAACCGCAGTCTTTGCTCAGTTTTATGTCCGCGCCCATCTCATTGTCTTCGACAATGCCGCGGAAACCGCTCGGAATATTATGGCGTCTGAACGATTATTTCGTATCAGCATCACCTGCGATCTAATTACCTTCGCGGGCATTGTCGTACTACTCACAGCTCTTTACGTGATTCTCAAACCGATAAATCAAAACCTTGCCTTGCTTGCGGCATTCTTGAGGCTCGTAGAGGCTTCAATTTGTGTCGTTATGACGCTCAATAGTTTTGATGTACTGCGGCTCTTGAGCGGTGTTGATTACTTGCAGGCATTTAGAACGGATCAATTGCAGGCACTAGCGAGGTCACACATTGGCGCGCATGACGCCGGATACAACATTGGCTTGATGTTTTTTGGATTGGGATCTACAGTTTTTAGCTATTTGTGGTTTAAGTCAAACTATATCCCTAGAGCATTGGCTGCCTGGGGAGTGTTTTCGTCCTTGCTGGTAGCGACATGTACTTTCGCTTTCATCATTTTCCCCCACTTCGCGGATATAGTTTTCCCGGGCTGTTACGTACCCATCACTATTTTCGAAGTAACAATGGGCTTTTGGCTTCTGATTAAGGGATTACGGCGATCCGGGGTAGCTGAGTCCGACAAAGTAAGCGGTTGAGCACAGGCCAGTTAACACAGCCGCTGGGCGACGTAGAGGCGTTAGGGTGACTAGAATAGATATCTACTCCGAACACGGCCAGTTAAGCCGGCCTCTGGCCTGGTCGCTCGGTTTGCATCTGGCGTTCGCGACATTTGTCGTGCTCTATACCACGTTCATTCACGGCGTCCGCGGTGAAGGCTGGGGCAGCGGCGGAGGAGGAGATGCCATGGGAGCAACGCTCGTGAGCTCGGTTCCCTTGCCCGCCAACCCCGCAGAGACAACGAATGTCCTGGCAACGGAATCCAAGGGGCTCTCGAAGTCGCAGCCGACGGTTCAGGAAAAGGAACCAGAAGCGATTCCGATTCCCGACAAGAACACGAAGGTCAAACCCAAACCTGTGGCCAGCGCTACCCAAAGGAAGCCGGAACCAGAACCCCCCGAGTCGAATCAAATTCCGTATGGCGAGGGTGGGCCGGTCAGCGGCCCGTACACCATGAGCGCGGGAGGCGCCAAGGGCGGATTTGGATTTACCGGAAGTGGTGGCGATTTCGGCAGCCGATTTTCTTGGTACGTACAAGCCGTGCAGCGGAAAGTCACCGAAAACTGGCTGAAGTACGAAGTGGACCCGCGCATCGCCGAGGCGAAACGCGTTTATCTGACGTTCGATATCGCACGCGACGGACACCCATCGAATGTCCAAATCGAGCAGTCGAGCGGTGTGCCCTCGCTGGACCAGTCGGCGGTCCGGGCGCTTCAACGCATTGATAACTTCGGCCCGCTGCCGCCGGATTACTCGGGAAGCAAAGTGTCGGTAGAATTCTGGTTCGATTACAAGAGGTAGGTCAGTCGTCAGTCGCTAGTCGTTCGGAGGGTTTGCTAAGATCCGCAGTGCGAATACGGCTTCGTATCAGGGCACGCCTTCAGGCGTGCCACAGCGCCTGGGTTATGAAAGCGCCTTCAGGCGCTGAGGCCAGAGATTTGGAGTCTTGCTACGGTTTGCTAGCGACCAACGACTGACGACCAACGACCAAATAGGGAGCACAAACTTGAGTAACGCGGCTCGACCAATTCGTCGTCACGCTGTTATCGCGGTTGTCACGCTGTTCCTTCTGTTGGCGGCCACCAGCTCCGCGCAGGACTGGATTCGCACCGGCACCGGGCTCGGCGTCGAGCGCGTGCGCCTCGCCGCATCCGGCTTCAAACCCTCGACCACCGACGCCAAGAACGCCGAACTGCTGAAGACCTTCAACGACACGCTCTGGAACGACCTCGACAACGCCGGAATCTTCGATCTAGTCTCCAAGAGTTTTTATCCGCTGCAGGAGCCGGGGCAACCCTCCGAAGTCAATTTCCAGGCCTGGAATTCCCCGCCGCCCAACACCTCCATGCTCGCTTTCGGCAACCTGGGCGCAGCCGCCGGCAAAGCAACGGTGCAGGGGTGGCTCTATGACGTGAAGAATGAGAAGTCGCCGCAAGTACTCGGCAAGCAGTACGTCGATAACGCAACGAACGACGCGGTGCGCGTGATCGCGCACAAGTTTGCCGACGAAATCATCTTCCGCCTGGGCGGAGGCGTACCCGGAATTGCCGAAACCAAGATCTACTTCGTCAGCGAGCGCACTGGCCACAAAGAAGTCTGGATGATGGACTACGATGGCAACAACCAGCAGCAGATCACGCACCTGGGAAGCATTTCCCTGTCGCCCCGCATCTCGCCCGATGGCTCGCGTCTCGCCTTCAGCTCGATCAACAAGGGTGGTTGGGAAATCATGATGTACTCATTCGATCTCAACCGCATGGTCAGCTTCCCGCGCTTTGGAGGTATGAACCTTTCTCCGTCGTGGTCGCCCGAGGGCAAGATCGCGTTCTCCTCCTCGCGCAACGGCTATCCCAACATTTTCGTGGTGGACGCATCCGGAGGAAACTCGCTTCGCCTGACCAACGATAAAGGCCCGGACGTTTCTCCCACTTGGAACCGCAAGACCGGCGCCCAGATCGCTTTCGTCAGCGGACGCACCGGCCTGCCGCAGATCTATACCATGGAAGCCGACGGCACCAATCTGCAGCGCATCACCGATCAAGGCTACGCGGTTTCTCCCAACTGGTCGCCCAACGGGCAGTTTCTCACCTTCTCCTGGATGCGCAAGTACGGGCCCGGAGAGCCGGGTTCCAACGACCTCTATCTGATGGACGTCGCCAGCAAGCAGTGGGTGCAACTCACCCACGACGCCGGGCGCAACGATTTTCCCTGCTGGTCTCCGGACGGGCGGCATATTGTGTTTCAGTCTCACCGCTCGGGCAGCGACCAGATATGGACCATGCTGGCGGACGGCACCAATGTGAAGCAGTTGACTTTTACGGGCGTCAACACGCAGCCCAACTGGAGTTGGAAGTAGATTGGGTTAACAGGGTGTGGTGGCAAGTGAGGTTCGTATCAGGGCACGCCTTCCGGCGTGCCGCAGGAGCTACGCCATGAAAGCGCCTTCAGGCGCTGAGGTCGGAAATTGGAGTTTGATCACGGGCTGTTAAGAAGCATGGTTGTGCGGCTGGCCCAGAGTGCGCCCTGCCGCGAATCTGCAAACTGCAAGCCACAACGCGGGCGCACAGAAAAGAGGATTCAGTGAAGCACGCAATAACAACGAGAATGACAATGACAATAATGATGACGAGATGGCTCACCCTCGTATTCGCACTCGGCACGATCATGTTCCTGGGCGCATGCGGGACACACAAGCTCCCACCGCCGCCGCCCCCGCCGCCCCCCGCACCAACGGCTCCCACAGCCTCGTTGTCGGCGAACCCGAATACTCTCGATCAGGGCCAATCGACAACCCTGACTTGGCAGACCACGAACGCGACCGACATCAGCATCGACGGCATCGGCCCAGTGGACTCGAGCGGCTCGCGTCAGGTTACTCCCGCCGACTCAACCACCTACCATCTCATCGCAAAAGGCGCCGGCGGAATCCAGGACGCCACCGCTCGCGTGACCGTCAACCGCGCACCCCCGCCGCCGCCAACAACAGTTTCCAATGCCACAGAACAGGAACTCTTCGCGCAAAACGTGAAGGACATTTACTTCGATTACGACAAGTACGATGTGCGCGCGGCCGAGCAAGGCTCCTTGCAGCACGACGCACAGTTCCTGCAACAGCATCCCAACATTCGATTCACCATCGAGGGACACTGCGACGAGCGCGGCTCGACCGAATATAACCTGGCCCTGGGCACCAATCGCGCCGACGCGGTGAAGAATGCCCTCATCCAGGCTGGAGTGACCGGCGATCGTATCAAGACCTTCAGCTACGGCAAAGAGAAACCGTTCTGCACCGAGTCGAACGAAAGCTGCTGGCAGCAAAACCGCCGCGGACACTTCGTGTACGAAAAATAAACTGAGAAAGTGGAGGGACGGGCGTCTCGCCCGTCCTGGCTTTCTAGCAAGTTGCCCAGAAAACTCGAAGGTTGATTTTGTTTTGAAGGGCGCGGACTTGGTTTTGCAGGGGCGCAGCTTCAGCCGCGCCGTAAGTGTGCCAAACAGACGGCGGCTTTAGCAGTTCTTGCTTTCTCGCGTTTCGCGCGCTGGACGTTCAGCGGCTTTTGACATCCAATAGGGTTAATTATGAAATCGAATCGCATTCCGCTTGTTCTCGCTTTGTTCCTCACGATCTGGATCACTCCCGCCTACGGCGCCAGCAAGGAAATCATCGAACTGCAAACCCAGGTCACCCAGTTGCAGCAGCAGATGACCACGATGATGCGGTCCTTTGATGAGCGCATGGGCGTCATGAAGAATCTGCTCGAGCACAACACCGACGCCGCCAACAAAGTAAGCGCCGCAATCGGCGAGCTGCAAACTTCCGTCAACAAACAACAGCAGGATCGCGCCGCACAGGTCGACCAGATCTCCGGGCAGATTCAGGCGCTGAACGACACCATGGACGAGCTCAAAGTCCGCCTCGCCAAGCTGAGCAAGCAGTTCGAGGACATGCAAACGGCGCAGCAGTCCATGGCCGCACAGCAGGCGCAAGCGCAGCAGCAGGCCCAGGCAATCGCTCAGGCCCCTCCGCCCGACGTGCTCTACAACAACGCCCTGCGCGACTACAACGGCGGGAAGAATGATCTCGCAGCCCAGGAATTCAACGACTACATCAAGTTCTACCCGAACACCGACCTGTCCGGGAACGCATATTTCTATCTAGCCGAAATTCAGTTCAAGGCCGGCGATTACCAGAACGCGGTCGCGAGCTATGATCTGGTCCTGCAGAATTTTCCCAGCGGCAACAAGGCTGCCGCCGCGCAGCTCAAGAAGGGATTCGCGCTCCTCGAACTCGGAAAGGAAAACGAGGGCACGCAAGAATTGAAGCACGTCATCCAGCGCTATCCCCGCACGAACGAAGCCACGCAGGCACGAGAGCGATTAAGGAAGCTAGGCCTGGCGGCGCAGAAAAGCCGGTAGCCGCGTGATGCAGATCTTAGCCCGTGGAGAGAGCCGGACGTCCCCGCCCGGCTGAACCCTCCCACCTCCCCGCCCGTTTATGGGTGAGCTTCGCCCTTCGGCACCATCACTCCGCCTTCAATCTTCGGGATACCGAAGTGCCCGCCCAGATGCGAGAGGTCGACCGGACTGATGGACCCGGAAACCGCAATAAAGTCGACCTCGGTCGCCTTGGCCAGGAGAACCGCAACGTTACTGATCGCGTTATTCTCTAGGCGCATCCAGATATCGGTTACTCCCTGGCCTCCCTCCTTCTCAGTGTTCATAACCTGTTTCCAGCCCGCCGCGCGGTACTCCTCTTTCACGGAGCTCAGGGCCGCGAGATCGTACATCCCGGCCCCAGAAAACCTATAGCTGTGCACCGAAATCCCATTCACGCCCGCGATCACGCGGCGAAGGTCCTCGTTGTCGCGATCTAGCTTCGACGCCATTACCAACATGGAGTGATCCAGGGCGAACTCGGTTTTCGATGACGCTTTTTGGCGCAAGGCCTCAACACCCCGAGGAACCCACTCCTGCTGTTGCGCCTCGGTCAATTTGACTGCAGATACGGCGATCAGAATGACAAAAGCAATGGCGGACAACTTCATAGCGCACCTCAATGGTTAGGCCTCAATATTTGTTAGAAACGATCAGACGGGAGCCCGGGCCAACGCGTGAACCAGCACCCCAGATCAATAAGAACCCGGCGTATGAAAATTAGTTGTACGAACCCGCGACTACTCTGTCAGACAACGTCGGCGGCCGTAGCCTTCTCGGCCACGCCGCTGGGCCGCAGCGTGACCCAGTCGGTCTGCACGCGGTCCCATCCCTGAATCAGGAAGCCGTACGATTCGAATAGCTGCCGGATCTGCGGCCGCTGCCAGCCTGCAATCTCCTCCAGAATCGGCACCAGCGTGGCCAGGGCGTTGTCGCCGAGCACCGTCCGCTTGGCGATCTGCGCTACCAGCTTCGATTCTGACACGGCAATGGTGAAGCCATCGCGACGATTCACGTGCAGCATGACGTGAATGTCGGAACTGCCGTCGCCAACGTAAACCACATGGTCTGCCGGAATGCCGAGCTGTTCTTCGAGTTGATCCAGCCGCGTGACTTTTCCGTAGCCGGCCGTGGCCCGCACCAGGCTTTCGATCTCACCCGAGGCTTTGTACTTGAACTCGGTGCCAAAGATATGGTCCTCCGGCACGATCCCCTCCAGCGCCGATTGGATCACCTCTACCGGCGCCGCCGAGAGCACGTAGAAATCAAAGTGAAATCCGTCGATCCGACGGTCGAGTATCTCGTAAATCTGCTTGATGTTTTCCTTGAGGCGAATGCGCTTGCCCACCTCGAACAGGTCATCGCGCCGTACGCGCGAATGGAACTCGGGATCATGCAAGAGTAAATAAGAAAGTTCGGCGCCTTGCTGAACCAGGTTCAGCTTCGCCATGCCCTTGGCCTTGCGCTCGAACTCCTTGACAGAAATGCCGAGCAACTCGCTCAGTACGTAACCCGTATCGTTGAAGGTCAATGTCTGATCGAAGTCGCTTGCAAACAGATAATGTTTACGAAAATTGCTAGTCATATCCTTTATTAGATTCAACATCAGGTTAATTGAGTATTAAATTTACCTATCCTAATCATCACAATAACTTGCAGGTACAAACCGCCGCAGCGGCGGATTGCCCGCTGCCAGCTTTCGGCGTAACCTGACCCTGTAATCATTATTTGTTAACGCACACACCTCGAAAGGCTTGCCATGCCGAAAAGCACCAGCGATCATCTTCTCAATGATGCCGACCGCGGGAAGGGTTCTCAGGAACCAGACGAACGCGGCCAAAGCGGTAATAACTCCATGAAAGACCAGCTTCCGCACCGTAACCCCGACCCCCTGATGGACGGTGCCGATACCGATTTCCCTGAACCCGGCCACAGCCCCGAGCACTCGTTCGAGGGAGAGTTGAAGAAAAGTGGCTAGTGCTTCGACTCTTGCATCTTTGCGGAGAGCGTCCAATCCGAGCACAGCTCTCGGTAGCCTGCCCGTGGTCACAGACACCTTGGATTCGCGCTAAGGATTCGCGCTAAACAATTTGAGCCGGTCCGAGCAGGGGCCGGCCCAATTCTAGCCATCTGTCGCAGAAGTCTACTGCAGCTCCTCCATGCACTTCGCCAGCGCTTCCCGGCTCGGCCGCGTCACCGATTCCGGCAATGTCGCCAGCGGCTGGTCCGTAACGTTAAGCATGTCAATAAAGCTCGGCGCCTTGGCATTGATGTAGAACACGCCAGTCAGCACTTCACCTTTCGCATGCGATTCCATTAACCGCGTCACCGCCTGAACCTTGTCCGTCGGATCGTACTCCTGCTCCAGCTTCCGCAGCCGCAGGCTTGATCCGTCGTGCATCGTAACTTCAAGCGTCGTCCCATGATCGTAGTCAACGTTGATTTCCTCAAAAGACGGCACAAAGCTTACTTCGTGCAGTGGCTCGTCATGAGCCTGCATGTATTTGTAAGATTTGGTCGAGCCCTCGTGGTCGTTGAAGGTCACGCACGGCGAAACCACGTCCAGCATTACCGTGCCGTTGTGCGCGATGGCGGCCTTGAGCATGGTGTGAAGCTGTCGCTTGTCGCCGGAGAACGAGCGGCCCACAAACGTCGCTCCCAACTGAATGGCCATGGCGCAGGTATCAACCGGAGGAAGGTCGTTCACCACGCCACTTTTCAGCGTTGATCCTAAGTCGGCGGTCGCGGAGAACTGTCCTTTCGTCAAACCGTAACAACCGTTGTCTTCGATGATGTAGATGATCGGCAGGTTGCGCCGCATCAGGTGAATAAATTGTCCGGCGCCGATCGAAACCGTGTCGCCGTCGCCGGTGACACCGAGCGTGATCAGGTTCTTGTTCGCCAGCATCGCTCCCGTCGCCACCGAAGGCATGCGGCCATGCACGGAGTTGAAGCTATGCGACCGGTTCATGAAGTAAGCCGGGCTCTTCGACGAGCAGCCGATGCCGCTGAACTTCGCGACGCGCTCGGGCTGCACTCCCATTTCATACATCGCGTCAATGATGCGTTCGGAAATCGCGTTATGCCCGCATCCGGCGCAGAGCGTAGTCTTCCCGCCACGATAGTCGACCACTTGCAGTCCAATGCGGTTAATCTTTGGAGCAGCAGGAGGAGTAGGAGTTGTAGGCGGCGTGTTAGTGGGTGTGTTCCCCATTTTACTTGCCCTCCATCATCATGAGTTCGTCGGTCACGGAATGCGCGTCGATGGGCAATCCGTGGATATGGCAGATCGAGCGCAAACGCGGCGTCAATTCCGGCTTGATGTCGAGCTTGAGCAGGCTAGCCATCTGCCCGTCGCGATTTTGTTCCACCACATACACGCGCTCGTGCCGCTCAATGAAGTCGTGAACCTCGCGCGTAAACGGGTACGACCGCACGCGAAGATAATCCGTTTCCAGTTTGTGATCTTTCGACAATTGATCGCGCGATTCGATGATCGCCCAGTGCGACGTGCCATAAGCAATAATGCCGATCTTCGCATTGCCGCCGCCCGCCAATTCCGGTCGCGGTACGAACGACCGGGCGGTCTCGAACTTCTTGTTGATCCGTTCCATGTTGCGTTCGTAATCGTCAGGACGCTCGCTGTACTGCGCCTTCTCATTGTGGCCGCTGCCGCGCGCAAAATAAGCCGCTAAGGGATGATCCGTGCCCGGCAGCGTGCGATAGCCGATGCCATCGCCGTCCACATCCTTGTAGCGGGCAAAACTACCAACCTTCTCAAGATCCGCCTTACTCAGCACTTTTCCGCGATCAATCGGCTTGTCGGGATAAGGAAACGGATCCGACATCCAGTTGTTCATCCCCAGGTCGAGGTCCGACATGACGAACACCGGCGTCTGGAAATGCTCGGCCAAGTCAAAAGCTTCTTGCGCCATGGTGAAGCACTCGCTGACCGAATTTGGAAACAGCATGATGTGCTTGGTGTCGCCGTGGCTCAGAAATGCCGTCGAGAGCACGTCGCCTTGCGCAGTACGAGTAGGTAAGCCAGTCGATGGTCCGACGCGCTGAATGTTCCAGATCACCGCAGGAACTTCCACGTAATACGCCAGCCCCGCAAACTCCGCCATCAGCGAGATGCCTGGACCCGCTGTCGCAGTCATCGAGCGCGCACCCGCCCAAGCCGCCCCGATCACCATGCCCACCGCCGCCAGTTCGTCTTCGGCTTGCACGATGGCAAAGGTCGCCTTGCCATCCGGCCCGACGCGGTATTCCTTCATGTAATCAATCATCGTCTCGACCAGCGAGGACGATGGCGTGATCGGGTACCAGGTCACCACCGTGCAACCGGCAAACATGCATCCCATGGCCGCGGCAGAATTGCCGTCGATGATGATCTTGCCCTTCGTCTTGTCCATGCGCTGGATGTAGAACGGATCGCGCTTCTTCAAGTTAGCGGCGGCATAGTCGTGCCCCGCCTTGGCAGCCGCCAGGTTCAAGGTTGCCGCTTTCGCTTTCTTCGCGAACTGCTTGCGGATCGCCTTCTCCACCTCGGCAAAATCAATTTCCAGCAATTGCGCCGCGACCCCGACGTAGATCATGTTCTTGATCAGCTTGCGCAGCTTGGCTTCCGCACCCACCGTAGCCGCCAGCTTGTCGTAAGGCACCGAGTAATAAATCAAATCGTCTCGCACCTTATCCAGCGCCAGCGGCTCGTCGTAGAGCACGGAAGCGCCCGCCCCGAGCGTCTTCACATCGTCCTGCGCCGTCTCCGCATTCATCGCGATAAGCAGGTCGATCTCCTTCTTGCGTGCGATGTAGCCATCTTTACTGGCGCGGATCGTGAACCAGGTCGGCAGCCCCGCAATGTTCGAAGGAAACAGGTTCTTCCCCGAAATTGGCACGCCCATCTGAAAAATGCTGCGCAACAAAACGGTGTTGGAACTCTGCGACCCCGAACCATTCACCGTAGCAACCTGAATGCTCATGTCATTAACGACACGCCTTTGCCCCAGTTGGCCGGACAATTCCTGGGGCACGACATCGGTAGTGGCCATCCCTGTGCCTTTCTGGTCTAAACCCAACAAATTTTATTGACCGGGCAAACCCCGTCGCCCGGAACTCTAGCGGAGTGAAGGGTGAGAACCCTCATTATACGCGTTCGAAAGCAGCGGACGTAACCAGAACAGCAACAGGCAGGGACAGAGCAGCCCGAGCCTTCATAGGCTCGCGGAAGAACTCGGGCTTCGTATCAGGGCATCGCTTTAGCGATGCCGGTTCACGCGGGTATTCGGAAGGCGGCTTCAGCCGTGCCGCCTTCAAGCGAATAGGGGCGAATCTTTTTCATCGCACGCCTACAGAGCATCACGACGTAATTGTGACGCACCCGCTATGCCGCTTCGGCGATAATGGAGTGAGGCGGGAAAAACAGGTTTGTCCCTCGCGAGGCTGGAACGCGGCTGCGGCCCGGCCACACCATAGAGTCCGAAACATAGTCTGAAGCACGGGAGATAGATGGAATGACAGGTACCTCTAAACGCGATTCCCCCGGCAACGGCGAAGTCGTTGGCGCAAAAAACGTTGGCGCAAAAGAAGTCGGCGCGAAAAACCTTGGCGCACAAAACTGCAAAGTGGCTCTTCTTGGCTTCGGGACGGTCGGAAGTTCCGTGGCCAGAATTCTTTGCGAGCGCGCCAACACTCACCTGCTCCTGACGCACATCCTCAATCGCAACGTGGCGCGGAAAAAAGTGGATTGGCTTCCGTCCTCCGTGCAGTGGACGGAGAATATCGACGATGTTCTATCTTCCGACGTGGATATCGTGGTCGAGGTGATGGGCGGCATTCAGCCCACGGAAGACTGGATCCGGCGCGCGCTGGCGTCGGGCAAATCCGTGGTCACAGCCAACAAGCAGTTGATCGCGCACTGCGGCCTCGAGTTGCTCAGCCTGGCGCGGCAGATGAAACAGAAAATCGTTTTTGGCGCGTCGGTCGCGGGCGGCGTGCCGGTGATTTCCGGATTGCATGAGGGATTGGCCGGCGATGAACTGTTCAAGATCCGCGGCATCCTCAACGGCACCTGCAACTACATTCTCAGCCAGATCGAGACGAACGGCATTCCCTTCGCCACCGCTCTGCGCGAGGCGCAGAAGCTCGGCTTCGCCGAGGCCGATCCCACGGAAGACATCGAAGGCCTGGACGCGCGGGCCAAGCTCGCCATCCTGGCGCGAGTCGGACTGCACTGCAACGTCAGGCCTGAGAGCATCGTGGCGCGCTCGATTGCGGCGATCGACTCGGTCGATTTTGAATACGCGAACCAGTTGGGTTGCACGATTCGCCAGATTTCCTGGGCCGAGCTGAGAGCAGAGGCAAAAGGTGATCTCTTGTTTGCCGCGGTTCAGCCCGCGCTCGTCGAACTCTCCTCGCCTTTGGCGCGCGTCGAAGGCAGCCAAAATCTGGTGGTGGCAACCGGAACCTACGGTGGCGAGACCGTCTTTGGAGGCCATGGCGCAGGCGGCAATCCAACCGCCGTCGCGGTTGTGTCCGACATTTTGGCCATCGCTCGCTCCAAGCAAGCCGGCATGAGTTACGCCGGACAGCCGGCGGAGAAAACGCCCACCGTCACCGCCGATTTCACCGCCAAGCACTATCTGCGCTTTCTGGTGAAGGACCGGCCGGGCATCATCGCCAGCCTCGCCACCATCCTCTCCCACTGCGGCATCAACATCGACTCGGTGCTGCAGAAACCGGACTGCCCGAAATCACACCTGCCCTTTCTGATTACGTTGGAGGAATGCAAGGCGTCGCTGGTGGAGCAGGCATTACAGCAGATCAACTCGCTGGATTTCCTGGTGCAGCCTTGTTTGCATTTGCCGATTCTGTAGAACGTTTCAGCTAGATTTTGCCGGTGGAGCGACGGGCGCCCTCGCCCGTCCCCCGATCGCTAGCAATCGCAACTACGCTTCCACCTGGAAGAACTGCGCCATGTTGCGGAATTTCTTGTAGCGGGCTTCCAGCAAATCGGCGACAGGCAGTTGCTTCACTGCGGCCAGATTCTGCTGCAGTGCGGTATCAAGCAACGCCGCTGCCTGCGCATGGTCGGTATGCGCGCCTCCGGGAGGCTCCGGAATAATGCCGTCAATGCAGCCGAGTTCGCGTAAATCTTCCGCGGTGATCTTCATCGCCTCCGCCGCCAGATCTTTCTTGCTGGCATCGCGCCACATGATCGACGCGCAACCCTCCGGCGAAATCACCGAGTACACCGAGTTTTCCATCATCAGCACGCGGTCGGCCACGGCAATCGCCAGCGCCCCGCCGCTGCCACCGACGCCAATCACGGTCGCCACGATCGGCACTTCCAGCCGCGCCATCTCCAGCAGATTGCGCGCGATGGCTTCTCCCTGACCACGCTCTTCGGCGTGCAGTCCGGGATACGCGCCGTCGGTATCTACAAACGTAAAAATCGGCCGCTTGAATTTCTCCGCAATCTTCATCACCCGCAGCGCTTTTCGATATCCTTCCGGGTGGGGCATGCCAAAATTTCGATACACGCGCTGTTTCGCGTCCCGCGCTTTCTGTTGGCCCACAACGATGACTTCCGCGCCGTGAAAGCGAGCCATCCCGCAAACAATCGCCGGATCGTCGCGGAAGCCGCGATCGCCGTGAATTTCGCTCCAGTCGGTGAAAATGCGCTCGATATAATCCAGCGTGTACGGACGCTGCGGATGACGCGCCAGTTCCGTGCGCTCCCACGCGTTCAGCTGCGAAGAAATCTCGCGGCGAAGGTCGTTCACCCTCCCGTGCAATTGCTGCACTTGGCGGAGCGTTTCCGCGTTCTGCCCCTCCAGCGACTGCAGCCGCGTGATCTGCCCCTCGATTTTTGCCAGTTCTTTCTGCGCCTTCAGTCCGGAATCCATTTTGATGACGTTCTCATTCTTTCGCGTATGATGCGCTTCCACGATCGAAAGCATAAAGTCCGTACCGGCGATGGCGGCATTCTCCGCGCCTTTTTTCGCGGCGCGATCTGACTTCTCTGCCCGCTTTATTTTCGCTCGTCTCATCGGCCGCATCGCTGCCAGTGGTGAGCCGGGCGCCACGCCCGTCGCTCCACCATGTTACTCATCAACTGATGACGCGCACGCTGCCGCGCCCGCACAGCTCTTCCACACGGCCCAGGAAACTACGGTCCGGCATCACATTATAGCCTTCGGCTTCCATCACCACCATGAAATCGCCTTCCCGCTCCACGTCGAAGAGCACCTTCGCCTCGCCCTTGCGCTCGCTAAACAACGCCTGCAGCGCATCAACCGTGCTCCCGGTCGCGCTCCCGAGCGGAATCCGAATACGGAGCGCCTTCGGCAACGGCACGCGAGCTTCGTCCAGTGGAATGATGTCATTGGCGGTGATCTTCGGATTTGCGCCTTCTTCAATGCGCACTCCGCCGCGAATCAGCACCGGAACCTCAAGCTTCACCTTATCCGCAAGTTTCTTGTAGGCCTCGGGAAAGACCAGCAGTTCCACCTTTCCCAACATGTCTTCAAGCGCAGCTTGCGCCCACAACTCGCCCCTTCGTGACTTTGCGACCCGAAGCCCCGAGATCAAACCCGCCGTCGTGATGTTCTCATCCTTGGCGGTGGACTTCTTCATGCCGCCAATATCTAGCGTTGAGAGCGCGTTTAGGTCAGCAAGCTTTTCCTTGTACTTTTCCATCGGATGCCCCGTAATGAAAAACCCGAGGATTTCTTTCTCCGCCGACAACCGCGTATGTTCATCCCAGTCCGGCACGTTGGGGAGCGCGTCGTTCGCCGCCTGCGCGGTGTCATCCGCAAACACGCCAAACAGCCCGTGCTGTCCCGACTCCGCGTCCCGCTGCGCTTTCTGTGCCTGCTCGATCGCCGAGTCGAGCGCCTGCATGAGCTGCGCCCGGCGCCCAAGGCCATCCATGGCTCCACTCTTGATCAGCGACTCCAGCACGCGCTTGTTCAACAGCCGCAGGTCCACTTCTTCGCAGAATTCGTAAAACGACCGAAAATTCCGGCCGAGCTTCTTCCGCCCCGCGACGATGGACTCGATCCCATTTCCGCCAACGTTCTTCACCGCGGCCAGCCCAAAGCGGATCGCCTGCCCGTGCGGCGTAAAGTTCGCATCGCTGACGTTGATATCGGGAGGCTCGACCGCAATTCCCATCTCGCGGCATTCGTTGATGTACTTCACCACGTCGTCCGTGCTGCCCGTCACCGAAGTCAGTAGCGCCGCCATAAAATCGACCGGATGGTGCGTCTTCAAGTACGCGGTGTGATACGCCAGCAGCGCATACGCCGCCGAGTGCGACTTATTGAACCCGTATCCCGCAAACTGCGCCATCAGATCGAAAATCTTCTCGATCTTCTTCGGCGGAAAGCCGCGCTGCGTCGCTCCCTGCACAAAGCGTTCCCGCTGCGCCGCCATTTCCTCGGGCTTTTTCTTTCCCATCGCGCGGCGCAGCAGATCGGCTTCTCCTAGGGAGTAGCCCGCGAGTTTGTTGGCCGCTTGCATTACCTGTTCCTGATAGACG
>Ga0074044_10000972_pt1 | contig 26351 bp, 20 predicted proteins | sample BogForMeECP23OM1_FD_94443 | JGI IMG/M metagenome (GOLD analysis project Ga0074044, IMG submission 94443) | Bog forest soil microbial communities from Calvert Island, British Columbia, Canada - Bog Forest MetaG ECP23OM1 | ecosystem: Environmental > Terrestrial > Soil > Wetlands ... | reverse complement strand
GAGTTGATCGAGAAGCTGATCGAGCGCATGCAGCAGGAAGACTATATATCGATCGATCAACCGCACGATCCCGCCAAGCAATCGAGCGTGGGTGGACAGGTCGGCGACGCGCGGCAGCAGGCGAAGTTCGAGATTACCGACAAGAGCCTCGACTTTTTGGGATTCAAGGCGCTGCGCGATCTGCTGGGGTCGCTGGGCAAGTCGAGCTTTGGACGTCATGACACGCGCGACATGGCGACCGGCATCGAGGCGAGCGGCGCTTCGAAGCAGTATGAGTTTGGCGACACGCTGAACCTCGACATCACGGCGACGCTTTCGTCGGCCATTCAGCGCGAAGGGCTCGGGCTTCCGCTGAACCTCGAATACAACGATCTGCAGGTGCATCAGTGCGAATATCAGTCGTCGTGCGCGACGGTGCTGATGCTCGACTGCTCGCATTCGATGATTCTGTATGGCGAGGACCGCTTCACTCCGGCTAAGAAAGTTGCGATGGCGCTGTCGCAGCTGATCCGGACGCAGTATCCGGGAGACTCGCTGTCGCTGGTGCTGTTTCACGATTCGGCGGAAGAAGTGCCGCTTTCGCAACTGGCGCGGGTGAAGGTTGGTCCGTACTACACGAACACGCGCGAGGGCCTGCGCATGGCGCAGCGCATCCTGCAACGGCAGCGCAAGGACATGAAGCAGATCGTCATGATTACCGACGGCAAGCCTTCCGCACTTACGCTCGAAGACGGGCGCATTTACAAGAACGCGTTTGGGCTCGATCCGCTGGTGGTCAGCCAGACGCTCGAAGAAGTTTCGAAGTGCAAACGGGCGGGCGTGCTGATCAATACTTTCATGCTGGCGTCGGACTACGGGCTGGTGCAGTTCGTTCAGAAAGTGACGCAGATGTGCCGAGGCAAGGCCTACTTTACGACGCCGTATACTCTTGGGCAATATTTACTGATGGATTACATGTCGCGGAAGACGAAGACGATTCACTAGGAGGCTGCGGAAAAAGTCAGTTTTCGGCCCTCAGCCCCTAAAGGGGCGGTTGATTTCGAAGGATTTGCGGCATCGCTAAAGCGATGCCCTGATACGAAACCGGGGCGCCCGGCTCTCCACCAGCTAGTCACATTACAGAAGTAACGCCTTGGGTGCGAGGATGGGCGTAGCTTCGGTGTAAGATCGCTGCAGGATTTTCGTTCGGAGACGTTATGAAACGAATTGCTACTTTCATGCTGCTGCTGGTCGCCTTGAGTGCTGCATGGTCAATACCGGCTCAAGCTCAACGCATCAGTCCCCAAGAAAATGCGCGCCAATCCCGTAAGGCGATCAAGAAGCAGCAGAAGATGTTGAACAAGGCAAACAAGAAACAGCGGAAAGCAATGAAGAAAGCTGCGAAGGCGCAACGGAAGGCGAATCGTCGCTATAAGAAGTAGGCTTTCGAGCGGGCGTGAGAACTGGGTCGTCCCTCCGGGACTTAGGTCGTTCTTCCCACTCTTCCCAGCGCTGAAGCGCTGAGCTAAGTTCGTTCGCCCCTCCGGGGCTAATGTGTGAATATGGACAGGCAGCCCCCCGATCTGCCGATTCATCACAAATCCACAGTGACCGCCCGCACATCCGCCTGATCCATTACGCGCTACGCTGATTCCACTCCCAGGACCTCTCCCGGTCCCGTTCCCTCCAGAAAGAGATCGCTATGCGTGCGTCAAGACGCGTGTGGGTGGTTGCGCTCGTTTGTCTGTCGAACTTCTGCGTGTCGAGTTTTGCAGCTGCGCAGCAATCGGATCAGGTTATTGCCGAGCGCGTCCTCGGCCCGCAATGGAGGCAACTTTCGCGCCGGGCCGGGATGATATTTGCCGGGACGGTGCTCGCCACTGTGACCCCGACTGTGACGACCGGGACTGGGGCGACCGATCGGCTAGTTCCGGGGACGACTCCGGCAGTGCAGTTGAGTTTTCGTGTGGACAAGGCGATTGCCGGGGTCGAGCAGGGACAAGTTCTCACCATTCACGAGTGGGCGGGCGCATGGTCCATGCATCGCCCGATGACCCGCGGCCAGCACATCTTGATCTTTTTATATCCGCCGAGTCGTTTGGGCCTTACTAGCCCGGTGGGCGGGTCACTGGGGCAGGTTGCTCTCGACCTGAGCGGGAACAACGTGTCGAAAGATATGCAAGAGCTGGATGCGCAGAGGCCTGCCGCCGCCATTGGCTTCCGAAACGCATCCTCTCCTCGGCCGCGTGCGACCGTCGATAACGGGAGGGTCAGCGTCGTTCAACTGGAGCGGGCCATCCGCAGCGCCCGAGAGGAGTGAACATGCGCTCGCGAATCGCAGGGGTCGCCGTTCTTCTGATTTGCAGTGCGGTTGCCAGCCGCGCCGGAGGCCCGGCGTTTGTCGCCGGTTCCGGCTACGCCTCTGGAGTCGAAGGCCAACCTTTGATTTGGGCGAGTGGTTCGGTGCAGTACTTCACCGATCAGGGAAATTTGAGCGCGATCCTCACCGGCGCACAGGCCGATGCCCTTGTTGCCACTGCGTTCAGCACCTGGACCAGCATTCCAGGTGTTGCCCTCAGCGCATCGCAGGGCGGTCACCTTGCCGAAGACGTGAACGGCAGCAATATCGAAACCAACGGCTACGGAGTGGTTACCGCCCCGGCGGACATTACATCTTCCGCCACGGGCACTCCGGTCGGAATCATCTACGACTACGACGGGACGGTCACAGATGCAATTCTGGGCCAAGGCGCTGGAGACTTGGATGATTGCTTTACCAACGCCGTTTACGGCGGACCCGACAACTTCTCCATGGGCGGGAACATCGTGCACGCGCTGGTGGTGATCAACGGAGTCTGCGCCAGCACCAGTGCGCAACTGCCTGACGTTCAATACCGTTTGGTGCGCGTGCTGGGGCGCACGGTTGGTTTGGGGTGGTCGCAGGCCAACCTGAACGTGTTGACGCAGAACCCAGCTCCAGGCAGCGCCGATTATGCGGGGTTTCCGGTGATGCACTTTAGCGATCCGATTAACTGCGTGCCCATCAGCGCCTGCTATCCCAACGCGGCGGTCCCCACAATGGACGACATGGACGCCCTGGCGCGGCTTTATCCCGCAGGCAGTAACCCGCAAGCGGCGGGCAGAATCTACGGCAGCGTGTACTTCACCGATGCATCGGGGAATGCGCTGCAACAAATGCAGGGCGTCAACGTAGTGGCCCGGTTGATGGTCTCGGGCCAGCCCTCGCGGCAGTATGTGGTGACTTCCGTCTCTGGATTCCTGTTTTGCGGCAACGCGGGCAACATTATCGATGGATACGTGGACGGAAATGACCTTCCCTATAAGCGGTGGGGATCCGATGATGCCTCGCTCGAAGGGTTTTTCGATCTGGGCCAACTGATGATTCCGACCGGGCAAACCATCGCCGAGTATCAGTTAAGCGTGGAAGCGCTGGACCCGAACTGGTCCATGGGCGTCGAACCGTACGCTCTCATGCAGGTAACGCCCTCGGGTTCGTTCGCACCGGTGGTGGTCACGGTGTCGAATGGGTCAAACGCCGAGCGGGACATTCTGATGTTGCAGGATGAAATCGCGCAAACGCATCCCGGCAGCGGGTCGACCTATGCGACTCCGGCGGCGCTTCCGCAGGGCGGTGCATGGGGGTCGTGGATCTCCGGTTACGGCAGCACCGATTTTTTCGAGTTCACAGCGCAGGCGAACCGGACGGCCTCAGTCGCAGTGACCGCCCTTGATGAAGCGGGCGAGCCGACAGAAAACAAACTGTTGCCCGTAATTGGGATCTGGCAATTGAGCGACCAGAGCGAAGAACCAGCGCCTGCTTCAACGCCCTCGGCATTTGGCTCGATGACTTTTGGAATGACTCGACTGGATGCGCAGTTCCAATCGTCAGATACGTACCGGGTGGGGGTGGCCGATTTCCGTGGCGACGGCCGTCCAGACTACTTCTACCAAGCCAGCCTCCTTTATTCGGATACGGCGACGCCGGCGCGCCTCAGTCTTGCCGGTGGCGTGACCACTCTCAATGGCATCGGATTCAGTCCGGGACTGCAGGTGAGCGTTGCCGGCAACAACGGCAGCACGCTTTCGGCATCGGCAAGCCAGATCCAGGTAGCTGTGCCTTCAGGCACGCAGGACGGAACTGCTACCATCCAGGTCGCGAATCCGGTGAACGGCGCTTTTTCGCAAATGATAGGTGCGCTGACCTATGGCGCTTCGGCCACGGATCTCTTGCTTCTTCTGCAAGGTGCGGAGCCGGCAACGCCTGTTGGGTCGGCAGCTGCCAATGCCATCCGCGTGCGCGCGGTTGCGGCCGATGGAGTTACGCCGGTGAGCGGGGCGACGATGCATGGAGCGCGACCAACGGCTTGCAGTTCTCGGCGTGCAGCGGAGCGTCTTCCTGTTCGGTGTTGAGCGATGAAGCGGGAGAATCCTCCAGCTTGGTCACTCCCACGGCGACAGGACCGAGTACGATCACGATCGCGCTGGCGCCGGTATCGTACTCGCCGCCGCAAGCGCAGCAGGCCACGGTGGTGGGAACATCAACCACGCTCGACCTGGCCGCGGTGACACCGACGCGCCGGGTTGGGCAAGGCTCGACGCTTGCCGTTCCTCTCACGGTCGAAGCTCTAGACTTGGGCACGCCTATTGCGAATGTGGTGGTCAATTTCGCAATCACCAACGGCACGGCTTCGCTTTCGGCGGGCAGTGCAACCACCAACAGCTCGGGATTCGCCACCATCACTGCAAATCTCACGAATCTAAGTGCCAATGTGCAGGTGAGCGCTTGCGTCGCTCCGAACAATTTGCCCTGCCAGACTTTTACTCTGTTCTCCACGCCCACTTCGCTATGGACGCTGGAGACGGTGAGCGGCTCGTCGCAGGCTGTGTTGACGGGACAGGCTTTTCAAAAACTTGTGATGCGTGCGACCGACGGATCGAGCGCCGCGAATCCGGTGATGGGAGTGAACGTCACCTTTCAGACCACGCTGGCACAGGTCAGTCCCGGCGAGGGAGGCCAGCAGGATGGCGGCTCCAATGCCGGGGGAGACGGAATGCCGGTTCTCCTCGGTTCGTCGCAGGCGCAGGTCGTGACCGATCAGAATGGCCTCGCTTCCATCGTGCCCTCCGCCGGAAGCGTGGGCCCGTGCGATTTGTTTATCACGGTGAGTGCGGGCCAATCGACGGCGCAGCTGCAAATGGAGAGCGTGGCAGCGATCATTCCGGCGCTGACGAACAACAGCCCCGCCAAGGCCCCGACGGCGCGAACCGCTCCGCAATTTGGCGCGCCAACGCCTGCGCCACAAGGCGTGCCGGACGCGCTGTTTGCGGTCCCACAAGGCGCTCCGCTGGATGACCCGGTTGCGAGCCAGAGCCCCTGTTCCGACGCGCGCGAGGATGGTGCTTCGAGCACTGGTTCCAACTCTGGCGCGAGTGGGACTTCGGGGGCCGGCGATGTGGCTCCCTGGTCCTGTGAGCAGGCCGCCAAATTGCCGCAGGCGGAAGCACAAGCTCCTCGGTCGCTGGCTGAGCCCGCTAAGCCGCCCGCGGACCCGACGGAACGCGACCATGGCGGTGGGACGGCACAGCAGCCCGCTGAATCTGCTTCGGCGAACAGCCCTCCAGCGAATGATCCCGCAGCGAATCATCCTCCGGCAAACGCTCCTTCAGCCGACAATCCTGCCGCGAGCAAGCTGCTTGAAGACAAGAGGAGCTGCCGTTTTGCGCAGAGTGAGGACGGGATTATCTTCGGGACGACGGAGTAACCGGGATCTGAAAGCCGGCGAGCGCCATGACGGGCTAAGGCAATTGGCCCGTCGTGCCGATAACTTTATCGTGGCATCTCTGGCCTCGTAATCTTGGAATTGACCATGGCGCAAAAACGCACTTCGGACTCGGAGAAAACCAAGAACAACGCAACGCCGGCGAATGGCTCCGCCCGCACACTGACGCTGGGCAAAGACTACGTGTACGAAGATGAGTTACGCCGGTTGCAAATTGAGCTGGTCAAACTGCAGGAGTGGATCCGGCACAAGGGCCTGAAACTGGTGGCCATCTTCGAGGGGCGGGATGCGGCGGGGAAAGGCGGCGCGATCAAGAGGATTACTGAAAGCCTGAATCCGCGCGTCTGCCGCGTGGTGGCGTTGGGTACCCCCACCGAGCGGGAGAAAACGCAGTGGTACTTCCAGCGGTATGTGGCGCATTTGCCGGCTGCCGGCGAGATGGTCCTTTTCGACCGCAGTTGGTACAACCGGGCGGGCGTTGAGCGCGTGATGGGTTTCTGCAAGGAAAGCGAGTATCTCGAATTCCTGCACGGTTGCCCGGAGTTCGAGCGGATGCTGGTGCGTTCGGGCATCATCCTGATCAAGTATTGGTTCTCGGTGAGCGACGAAGAGCAGGAGCGCCGTTTTCAAGACCGGATGAAAGACGCCACCAAACGCTGGAAGCTCAGCCCGATGGACCTCGAATCCAGACGGCACTGGGTGGAGTACTCCCGTGCCAAGGACGAAATGTTCGCGCACACCGATATCAAACAGGCGCCCTGGTGCGTGGTGAACGCGGACAACAAGAAAAGCGCGCGCCTGAACGTAATCTGCCACCTGTTGTCGCAGATTCCTTACGAGGATCTGACCCCGGCGCCGCTCAAGCTTTCGCCGCTAGACAAGGTCAAGTATGTCCGCCCGCCCATCCACGAGCAGAACTTCGTCCCCGAAGTCTACCAGTAGAGTTATTTAGTCATTGAGGCATTGATTCATTGAACCATTGAGTCATTGGACCGTTGAGTTAATGACTCAATGATTCAATGCCTCAATGGCTCTGCCTCGTCCACTGATCGACCCAGTCGTTGACCGTTTTGTACCAGAGCTGCGAATTCTGCGGCTTCAGCACCCAGTGGCCTTCGTCGGGGAAGTAGAGCATCCTGGACGGCACGCCCATCGTTTGCAGAGTGGTGAAAAGCTGGAAGCCTTCGCTGACATCGAGGCGGTAGTCGAGTTGTCCGTGGATTACGAGCGTGGGGGTCTTGAAGTTCTTCGCCGCGTTGCGCGGTGACCACTTCTCGTACATCTCAGGGTTGGTGTAGGGAGTGCCCTTGAACTCCCAGTTATTGAACCAGAGTTCTTCGGTGGTGCCCCAGAAGGAGACAGCGTTAAATATGCCGTCGTGCGAGACGATGCACTTGAAGCGATCGGTGTGGCCTAGCACCCAGTTGGCCATGTATCCGCCGTAGCTCGCGCCCAGCGCGCACTCGCGGTCTTTATCGATAAACGGGTAAGTCTTCTCGGCATAGTCGAGGCCCTTCATCAGGTCTTCAAACGGGGCGCCTCCCCAGTCGCCGTTGATCTCGTCAACGAACTTCTGCCCGTATCCTGCCGAGCCATGGAAGTTGATCATGATGACAACGTATCCATCGGCCGCGAAAAGTTCGGCGTTCCAGCGGTAGCTCCAGTCGTCTCCCCAGGGGTCGTGCGGGCCGCCGTGGATTAGGAACTTCACGGGATATTTCTTGGCGGGGTCGAAGTTCGGCGGCTTGACGTGGAAGCCTTGCACCTTGTCGCCCTTCGCTCCCGTGAACCAGAAAGATTCGAGGGGGGACATTTCAATCTGTGAAAGGAGAGGATCATTTATGTGCGTGAGTTGTGAAGCAGCCCGTTCCGGCGGTGGGCCGTGAAGGTCGCTCAGTCTACTCAGGTTCATCTTATAAATCTCAGTGGGCGTTCTGAGCGACATACCGTTCGCGACAACCGTATCCGTGTCAATTGCGATCGGCGAATCAAAAAAGCCTTTGGCCACGTTTACGATTAACTCCTTCCCACTCTCTCTTAATGTGCCCGGGCCAGATGGACCTTTCTTGTATTCGAAGGGCAAGATCCAAAGGATTTGTGATTGTCCTTCTTCCTCAACTGTAAATAACAGTCCTCTTGAGTTCGGAAGCCAGCTGAACGATTCGACCCAAAGATCGAAGTCTTTCGTCAGATTCTTCTTCTCTCCCGTCTTGCGGTCGTAGAGCATCAGGCGGAAGCGGTCGCTCTCGTATCCCGGACGCTGCTGGGCGCGGTAGGCGATGTACTTGCCATCGGGAGAATAGAGCGGAGTCGAGTCGCTGGCTGGATTGTCGGCGGTGATGTTTTTGGGGACGGGCCGGGCAGCCGAGGCGGCTGCCCCTACGTTCACCGAGACGATCCAGAGATCGTTGTTGGTGGACGTGGCTTCGACCTTGTCGTGATTCGAGGTGTAGCAAATCTCCTGCCCGTCAGGCGAGAAGGCGTAGTTGTCCTGTCCTTCAAGCGAGAACACGGGCGCGTCGTAGTCGCCGGGCGTGAGGTCGCGGGCAATCGTCATGACATCAGTGGCTGCGTTTCCCAGTTGAGCGCCGATCATCCCTCCATTGACATCGACCACGAAGATATGGGTGCGCTTGCCTTCCTTGTAGGCATTCCAATGACGGTAAAGCAAGCGGTCGAAAATCAGCGCCTTTACCTTCGATTCGTGTGTCTCCTTCACCTTCCTCGAATTACAAACGGCCTCCTCTCCGGGTGCGCCGCCACATTCGGGATAGACATCCGAGGTAAAGAGGATGTTCTTGCCGTCGGGCGACCAGAGTTCACCAGCAGCTTCAGTCGCGATGTGAGTCAACTGACGCACGCCGGTGACTGTGCCCGAAGCGCCATCGAGATCCGCGATCCAGACCTGCGAGCCGCCTTCCTTCGTCGAAATGAAGGCGAAGCGTTTGCCATCCGGCGCCCAGCGCGGACGGTCGCCGTCCTGATCGACGATGATCGCGCGTTCTCTTCCTGGGCCCCCAGAAACTTGCTGGACGGGCGAGGCGCCCGTCGCTCCACTATTCATATTCAGGGGGACGATCCAGATGTGCGGCGTCTTTGTATTCGCGGCCAGATCCACGTCGACCACGCTGAAGAGCACCCACTTGCCGTCGGGCGAAGGCACAGGCTCGCCGACGCGCTTCAGCTTCATCATGTCTTCGAACGTGAAGGGGTGCCTGGCTTGGGAAAAGGCGGGGAGAGAGAAAAGAAGAACGAGAAGAAAAACCAAACGGCGCATGAGGGGCCTCCGCGGAACCAAAAGTGTAGCATTCCGGCTGTCAGCTCTCGGCCGTCAGCTATCGGCGCCGACGCGGCGGAGCTTCGCTGCGCTGGACGGGCGGGGGCGGCCGTCTCTCCATTAGCAACGCTAGTTGCCCAGCTCTTCCAGCATGGCCGTCATCTCCGATTGGGCGTGCGCGTTGCCGGTGCGGCGTGCGCAGGAAATGCCATCGACCAGCATTCGCTTGGCCTCATCGACGCGGCTCGCGCCGGCCAGCGCCTGGGCTGCCATGAAGTATGCGGGCGTGTAATCCGGATTTTTCGCGATCAGCGCTTTAAATTCCTGAAGCGCCTGCTCGATTTGTCCGGCCTTCGAGTACTCCAGCGCCAGTCCATAGCGCGCAAACAAATCCTCGGGATTCGCGGTAAGAATCTCGCTCAACATGGCAATGCGATCCATAGATCAGGTCTCAGGTGTCAGGTCTCAGCTCTCAGGAGACGCTCGCGGGAAGGCTGACAGCTGAGAGCCGCTTCCTACATTCATATCACGGCATTCGGATCACGTCCCGCGTTACAATGGCTGGTCGCCGAGAGATCAACTTGGCTTGCCCTTTTTTTGTGCCGCGGGAAATCGTGAACGACGGCTCCTGGCCGCATCCTTCGCGTCTGCCACTGGGAGCGGGGTGGACTGGCGACTGCCGCGCCTCGGGGCAGGAACTGCCGGCATCGGACACGCACATACGCGAATTTTGCAATCTTGGTTACGCGACCGCCTGTCCGCATCTTCCTCCGAGCCGTGACTGGGATGCGGTCCGTTTTTCGGTTGCCCGCGCTGGCCAGGATCAGGTCACGATCGGCTTTGTCTGCGAGTTAGCGCACGCTCCCATCGAACATGGGAGATTGACCTTCGATCTGGCGAGCGGGGCATGGCTCGATTCGCATCCGGACCCGCGTGTGCTCAGACTTGCAACCTGCTATCTCCAGGCATATCGCGCCCGGCAGAGAGCTGTTCTGATCTAAAGGATTTGTGAGCCGGTCTATGAACAGCCGGTCTATGAACAGCCGATTGAGCGGCCGAGCAACGACCGGCCGAGCAACGACTGGCCGAGCAACGACCGGCCGAGCAATGCACTGACAATCTTATGAACGACGACGACAAAGCGAAGTTAACCCGCCCCCGTCCGGTGCGCGAATCGATCTCTGAAATGACCGAGATCGTTTTGCCGAACGATGCCAACCCGCTGAACTCGCTTCTTGGCGGACGTCTGATGCACTGGATCGACCTCGCCGGCGCCATGGCCGCCCACCGCCACTCCCGCGCGTACGTGGTGACGGCTTCCATTGATCATATGGATTTTCTCGTGCCCGTTCGCGTCGGAGATTTCATAGTCCTGCGCTCGTCGGTCAATCGCGTCTTCCACACTTCGATGGAGGTGGGGGTGAAGGTCTGGGTGGAATATTATCGCTCCGAAGAGAGCCGGCACGTTAGCTCGGCCTATCTGACCTTTGTCGCTGTGGATGTTGCCGGAAATCGGTTGCCGGTCCCGCCCGTCATCCCTGAGACGGAAGAGGAAAAACGCCGCTACGATGGTGCCGCGCGCCGCCGTGAGATACGCCGAGCGGAATCGGTCCGCAGAAAGGAGGTTCGAAGTTAGGCGATCTGCGGCCCCTAAAGGGGCTTTGATGCCGGAGAATTTGCGGCATCGCTAAAGCGATGCCCTGATACGAAGCGAGTTTACAGGCAGCACGTGGGCAACTAAGACTCGATAAGTGACAACTAAGAGCCGAGAGCTGACAACTGACAGCTGATAACTGAGACGCGGGACGTACTTATGGACAGCGCACTTCTCGTTCACCGCCTGCACTTCGCCTTCACCGCGACGTTTCACTATCTCTTCCCACAGCTCACCATGGGCCTCGCGCTTCTGATTGTCGTGCTGAAGACGATCGGCCTGCGGCGCAACGATCCTGTGTACCACGAGGCGGCCCGCTTCTGGGGAAGGATTTTTGGTGTCAATTTCGTACTAGGCGTTGTAACTGGCATTCCGATGGAGTTCCAGTTCGGCACCAACTGGTCAATCTTTTCTCGATTCGCGGGCGGCGTCATCGGACAGACTCTGGCCATGGAGGGCATGTTTGCCTTTTTCCTGGAATCGGCGTTCCTCGGATTATTCCTGTACGGAGAGAAGCGGTTGAGCCCGAAAGCGCACTGGCTGTCGGCGGTCGCAGTCTTTGTGGGTTCGTGGTTGTCGGGTTATTTCATCATTGCTACGGACGCTTTCATGCAGCATCCCGTTGGCTATTTCACGGCTTCTGACGGGAGCTTGCAGCTGGCGAGCTTCTGGGATTTCGTGCTCAATCCCTGGGCCGGATGGCAATACGTGCATAACATGAGCGGAGCGGCCGTCACTGGCGCATTCATCATGACGTCGGTGGGCGCGTTCTATCTGCTCTCGGGAAAGTGGACCGCGCACGCCCGCATCTTCGTCAAGACCGGAGTGATCGCCGGCTGCCTGTTCAGTGTGCTGCAGATTTTTCCGACCGGCGACGGACAAGGCAAAATGGTCGCCGACCTGCAGCCCGTGACTCTGGCGGCGATGGAGGGATTGTTTCAGGGGCAGCCGGGAGCACCATTAGTGATCATAGGTCAGCCTAACGAGCAGCAAGGTAAGATCGATAACCCGATTGAAGTCCCGAAAATGTTGAGCATGCTGACATACAAACGCTGGAATGCAAACGTCCGCGGACTCGATGCTTTCCCCAAGCAAGACTGGCCGGATAACATCTCATTGCTTTATTACAGCTACCACATCATGGTTGGTCTGGGGACGTTCTTCGTCGCCGTCATGGCCGTTGCCCTGTTGCTGCTGTGGCGCGGCAGACTCTTTAACGCCAGGTGGATGCTCTGGATCCTGATGCTCGCAGCGCCTTTTCCTTATATCGCCAATACCGCCGGTTGGATGACCGCGGAGCTCGGCCGCCAGCCCTGGCTGGTCTATGGGCTGATGCGCACCGAAAACGGCTACTCCAAGGTCGTCTCGGCCGGTAACGGCATGTTTACTCTTTTGGGATTCATGGGCATTTACATGGTGCTGGGCATTCTCGGCCTGTTCCTGATCCGGCGGGAAATTGAGGCCGGACCTCTGGCCGGGCACGAATCCGTATCCAATCTTCATCTGGTGACGGAGGCGAGGTAAATATGGCGAGCCTTTGGTTCTGGATTGTTGCCGCGATGATTGCGACCTATGTCGTGCTCGACGGATTCGATCTTGGCGCGGGTGCGATTTATCTGATTGCGGCCAAAACTGACGATGAACGGCGCCGGGTGCTGCGCGCGATCGGCCCGGTCTGGGATGGGAACGAAGTCTGGCTGCTGGCTGCCGGCGGCACGCTCTACTTTGCGTTTCCTCAACTGTACGCGTCGAGCTTCAGCGGGTTCTACCTTCCGCTGACGATTGTCCTTTGGCTGCTCATTCTGCGCGGCATCGGCATTGAATTCCGCGCGCACATCGAAAGCCGGGTGTGGCAGGATTTCTTCGACGTGATCTTCAGCATCTCCAGCATTCTGCTGGCTGTGTTTTTCGGGGCGGCGCTGGGCAACGTGGTGCGCGGAGTTCCGCTGGATGCAACCGGCTATTTTTTTGAGCCGCTCTGGACCAACTTCAAACTCGGGGCGCAGACGGGCATCCTGGATTGGTACACGATACTCATCGGCGTGATGGGGCTGGTGACCCTGGCCGCGCACGGTTCTTACTACGTCGCCCTCAAGACGGACGAAGACCTGGGGCGGCGCGCCCGCGGTTTCGCCTTGCTGTGCTGGCCCGTGCAGTTTTTTCTGACTTTCAGTGCGTTGGTTGCGACGTATTTCATCCGGCCCGATATCATGGCGAACTACGAGAGGCACAAGATCGGGATACTGGTTCCGATCGTCGTTGTCGCCAGCCTGGCGGTGATGCTCTGGGCCAATCCCAAGGGCAAAGAGAAACTCGCGTTCGTTGCCTCGTGCCTGTATATCACCGGAATGCTGGTGGGCGCGGCGTTTGCGCTCTATCCCGTCGTACTGCCTGCCCGCGATCATCGATATAATCTCACCATCTACAACACCGCCGCCGGCAGTCACGGACTGAGCGTCGGCCTGGTTTGGTGGACGTTCGCCGCGGTGCTCGCGGTGGGCTATTTTGTGTTCGTTTACCGCAAGTTTCGCGGCAAGGTGCAACTGGGGGAAGGGCACTACTGAAGAACCGCCATCAGCCATCAGCTAAACCGGGGCGTATGCGGCGTCCAGATCACGACGGACCGAAAGCTGATGGCATTGCTTTCCCTGACGGCTGATGGCTGATGGCTTCCTTTCCCTCCCGTATAATCGAACGATGAGCGCTCACTCCCATCATCCCGGCCAGCAACAGCCCACCCCTCAACCTTTACCTGGCGTCAACGCCATCATCGCCGTCGGTTCCGGCAAGGGCGGAGTCGGCAAGACCACGCTCGCAGTCAATCTGGCAATCGCCCTCGGCAAGATGGGCTACAAGGTGGGATTGCTCGACGGCGACGTCTACGGGCCCAACGTCCCGCTCATGCTCGGCACCAACGAGCAACCCAAGGTGATAGGAGAAAACCAGTTCGCGCCCATCAACTCGCATGGGCTCAAGGTCATCTCGGTCGGCTTCCTCAACCCTGGAGACAAGCCGCTGATTTGGCGCGGCCCGATGCTGCATTCGATCATGAAGCAGTTCCTGGGATCGGTGCAGTGGGGACTGCTTGACTATCTCATCATTGACCTTCCTCCGGGAACCGGCGACGTTGCGCTCTCGCTGATTCAGACCGTGCCGCTGACGGGCGCCATCGTGGTGTCGACACCCTCGGACGTTGCGCTGCAGGATGCGCGCAAGGCGATTGAGATGTTCCGCCAGATGAAGGTGGACATCGTGGGCATGGTTGAAAACATGAGTTACTTCGTGTGCCCGCACTGCCAGCACGAAATCGACATCTTCTCGCGCGGCGGCGCGGAGAAGACGGCGAAACAGTTCGACATCGCCTACCTCGGAAGCGTCGAACTCGATCCGGAGATTCGCAAATCGGGCGACAGCGGGGCTCCGTCCGTGCTCGAAGGAGAAGACTCGCCTCACGCGAAGTCGCTGTTCGCGTTTGCCCGCAAAGTGGCGGCGCGGGTGGAGGAGATCAAAGCCGGGAGTTCGGAAAGCGTGATCCAGATTCAGTAGGGCGCAGTAGGCCGATGACAAGCATGTTGACCGATCGGCTGCGCTGGATCGCGTCCTACTTGAACTGCAAATGCAACTGGCGGAGCCCGACCTGGGCGGGGCTGGTGCCGGCGTTCAACACGACGATGCGAACTACGTAATCGCCGTCCGCTCCGGTCGGCAGACCCTGCCAGCCACTCGAGTAGATTCCGTTGGGCGTGGTCACAGGCACTTCTCCCGACAGTGCATACCAATTTGTTCCGTCGGGGGTGTACTGTGCCTGAGCATAGCTTCCGCTCGGCAAAACGTTCGTCGCCATCGTGAGCACGAAGCGGACTGCGGTCGCGTTTAACATATCGATCTGATCGCGATCGAATGGGGCCCCGACTTCGTTTGTGCCCACAGCCGCCTTGAACCCGCTCGCCCCATAATAGAAGTTGTAGTCAGGGGGAGCGGCTAAACTTCCGGCTGGCCCTTGTGGGCCCGCAGGCCCAGGCGAACCTTGCGCGCCCGGCGCGCCGGCCGGACCTGCAGGCCCTGCGGCACCGGTTACGCCTTGCGGCCCTTGCGGTCCGAATGGCCCCACCAGGGAGTGAAAGCTGTTGCCGTTGTCCGATTCCACAAGCATGCCGCTGGCGATCGATAGCGTGTATTGGCCCACAGCCGGCGCCGGCACAGGCAGTCCAAGATCAACTAAAGTAATCGCAGATTGCGCCGTGTTTCCGGACTGCGGCTGCACCGTTAGCGGTCCACTGCAATTTGTTCCTGGAGTGCCAGTGGCGCACTGTGCCCACGAGATTCCAGACAGCAGGCCCAGCACACCGATCAATAAGAAGTTTTTCATTTTGTCTCCCGAGCTCTAGGGAATCACCGCGGCAGTTTGGTCGCTGTAGCCGCTCTCGTTGCTGCCGTTAACCGCCGTGGTGACGTAATAGAGCGTTTGATTATGAGTAACTTGTACGTCGCTATAAGTTGTACTGACGATCCCCGAGGCCACTCTTACATATGGCCCTCCGGACGTAGTTCCGCGGTAGATGTTATAACTCGTCGCGTTCTGATTGGCGCTCCAGGTTAGAGTGACAGAATGCCCTGTGATGGTGACCGTTGCATAGCCGCTTAGTTTTACATGGCCTTGAAGTCCCTGAGCGAAGCTGAAACTTAGACAGCCCAGAACCATGCAGGTTATGAATAGTCGTTTCATTCGTTCCACGCTCATTTCGGTTTCCTGGCGCGTCAAAGTCTCGAGCCGGGCGATTCGTAGACACGAATCCTGCGAGCCGCCGAGGCAAGAAGTCACTGCCGAGGTACGGTTCGGTTCCGTTGCCGGTTTGGCACTGCGGAACGGCGGTTCGAGTGAACCGCCGAGGGCGAGTGTCACCGTTTACTTTCCGGCGGATTGCGTCGTGCTTCTGGACGCCGGATGACGCGTGGCGATGAAGCCAATTTCGCAGAAAGCGCGTATCGGTGTAAGTGACCGTGGTACAGAAAATTCGTGATGAATGCACTGGTGAGTAACTTGCGGGAGCTGGATCTTTATCCGAGTTAGCGTTCGACGTTCCTTCTTTTTGAATCTTGCCAGCCGGTACGGCGCGTCCGCAGCTGCCTGTTTATGGCCAGCGAACTTCCCGGATCGCAGGCATGGAGCGGCGTGACCCGCGCTCCGCTGCGAAGATATCCCCGCTCTTCCTTGACACCCTCGCCAGCGCTCCCTAGAATTCCATTAGGAAGTGGTGGAGCCTTTATCTAAGCCACTGCATCTAAAGAATTTAGAGGGGCGGTGCAGCTCCTCGCTCAGGTCGATATGCCAGCAGGGCCAGCGGGCGGACGGGAACGGGAAATCCTGACCGCAATTGTCGAGACATTCATTGCCAGCGGAGAGCCGGTGGGGTCGCGGACGCTTGCTCGCTCCAGCCGCGAGGGGTTGAGTGCGGCTACGATTCGCAACGTGATGGCCGACCTGGCCGATGCGGGATTTCTTGAGCAGCCGCACGCTTCGGCGGGGCGGGTGCCTACGGCAGAGGCTTATCGCTATTACGTCGAGCAACTTAGTGGCGAGGCCCATCTCTCGCACGAGAATCAGAGCATCATTGAGGACACTTTGACCGGCGTCACCGATGTGGCGGAGTTCATGGAGCGCACCTCGCATGTGCTCTCCCTGATCTCGCACAGTGTCGGAGTCACGGTGGCTACCAGCGGACCTCGCAACGCGCTGGAGCACGTTTACTTCTCGCGCCTGGGCGATCAGAAAGTGCTGGCGGTCGTGGTCACGCGCTCGGGGGTGGTGCGCGACCGGGTGCTGCGGCTTGATATTCCGCAAGCGGATCTCGATTTGGCGGCGCGCTACATCAATGACAATTTTCGCGGCTGGACGATGGGCGACATGCGGGCCGAGCTGGCCCGCCGCCTGGAACAGGAACGCAGTGAGTATGACCGGCTGATGAAGTCGATCGAGCAGCTTTATCAGCAGGGCGCTCTGGCTTCGAACGAGGGCACGCAGGCGGTGTTCGTGGAAGGAGCAGCAAACCTCATTACGAACCATGTAACCGGCCAGGAAGATCGGGAGCGGTTGCAGGATATGCTGCGGACACTCGAGGAAAAAGAAAAAGTCGTGAAGCTGCTCAGCGCTTATCTCGACACGCGGCAGGAAGCGGTGCGCGTGGTGATCGGGCTGGACGAGGCGCTGCCTGCTTCGAATTTGCAGAATTTTGTCCTCATTGGGGCGCCCGCGCGCGTGGGCGGCGAGGTGATGGGGTCGCTGGCCGTGATTGGACCAACGCGGCTGGATTATCAACACACCATGTCGGCCGTGTCGTACATCGCACGGCTTTTCGACAAACTTCTGAACGAATCGGAGTAATGCAGCAGTATGCGCAAAGGGAACGGAAAAACCAACGGGGAGCTCGATTTGGAGCGCGAACTTCCGGCTGCGGAAGGCGGAGAGGAAGCTGCGCCTGGCTCAACTGCGGCCAAACCAGTGGAGATCAGTGCGGCATCGGAAACGGAAAAGCTCAAGGCCGAGCACGACGCGCTGCTCGACCGGCTGGCTCGTCTGCAGGCGGAATTCGACAACGCCCGCAAGCGCGGGGTGCGCGAACAGCAGGAATTTCGCGAATACGCGGCGGCCGACGTCATCAAGAACATTCTGCCGACCCTGGATAATTTCGAGCGCGCATTAAAAGCTGGCGGCGACTCCACCGACTTCCGCAACGGCATTGAGCTCATTTACCGCCAGTTTCAGGATGCGCTGCAGAAAATCGGAGTGCAGCCGATTGTTGCGATGGGGCAGCCTTTCGATCCCCGGATTCACGAAGCGGTTGAAATGGTGGATAGCACAGAGGTCCCGGATCACCACGTCCTCGACGAACTACAGCGCGGCTACAAGTACAAAGACCGCCTGCTGCGTCCCGCGATGGTGCGGGTCGCTCGCAATAGCCGCGGGTGACAGGGCCCTCAGGGGCTAAAGCCCTTGTCTTTATGGGCTCTGGGCGGCACGGCTGAAGCCGTGCCCTACCCAAAACGATTTACGGACACAGTGGATTTGCTTTGCTAATTTGCTCAACTGATTTGCTTAACTGAAGAGTGGGGGAGTTTCTGGCCGCCAACACAAAACGCGATTATTACGAGGTGCTCGGTGTTACCCGTGCGGCCACCGACGTTGAAATCAAGAGCGCTTACCGCAAGCTCGCGATGACGCACCATCCCGACCGCAACCCGAACAATCCTGATTCGGAAGACAAATTCAAGGAGATCACTGAAGCGTATGCGATTCTCGCCGACAGCGAGAAGCGCTCTTTGTATGACCGCTTCGGACATGCCGGCGTAGGCGGCAGCAGCGGAGGTCCGGCTGGATTCGATCCCGCCATCTTCCAGGATTTTGGCGACATCTTCGGTGACATCTTCGGTTTCGGGGAGATGTTCGGCCAGGGCGGCCGTCGTCGGAGCCGCGCCCAGCGTGGAGCCGATCTTCGCGAAGACTTGCACCTTGAATTCGATGAGGCGGTCTTCGGCGCCGACAAGCAAGTGAATGTGCGCCGCCATGAGACCTGCGACGGGTGCCGCGGAAACGGCGCAGCGCCCGGCAAAGCGCCAGTCAATTGCCGGTCGTGTAATGGCCGAGGGCAGGTCCGGTATCAGCAAGGCTTTTTTAGCATCGCTCGAACCTGCCCAACCTGCCAGGGCGCGGGCAGTGTAATCACCGATCCCTGCCCGAAGTGCAAAGGGGAAGGCCGCTTGCTGCGCGAGCGCGTGGTCGAAGCCAATGTGCCCGCGGGAGTGGAGGACGGCACGCGAATTCGTTTCACCGGCCTCGGCGAGGCAGGCGCGTTCGGCGGGCCGGCCGGCGACTTGTATGTTGTCCTGCATGTCAAGGAGCACGCCTTCTTTGAGCGCGAGGGCAACGACCTGCACTGCGTGGTTCCGATCTCGTTTCCGCAAGCTGCCCTCGGCATCGAGATTATGGTTCCGACGCTTGAAGGAGAACACAAGCTGAAAGTCCCCGAAGGCACGCAGTCGGGAACTACGTTTCGCATAAGGAATAAAGGCGTGCCGGTGCTCAATGGGCACGGCAAAGGCGATCTTTACGTCGAGGTGCGAATACAGACGCCCGGGAAACTGAGTAAGCGCCACCGCGAACTATTGGCCGAACTGGGAGAACTGTCCCCGGTGGAAAACAAGCCGCAGCATCGGTCGCTATTGGGACGGGTGAAGGATATGTTTGCGTAGGGAAGGTCTCAGGTGCCAGGTCTCAGGTCTCAGGCTCAAGCTCGTTGCGCTCATCCTTCGATCAAAGTTTTCTGAGACCTGACACCTGAGACCTGAGACCTGCCTTATGACACGCCGCCGCTGGATCGCCGACGAAGTTACCGGAGACACCGCTGCGTTGGTGGGCGAACATGCCGCGCATCTTGCCCGCGTGCTGCGCGCCGAAGTCGGGCAGGAGTTCGACATCGCAACTGGAGAAGAAGTTCGCCGCGGAACCATCACCACGATCTCCTATGATCGCATCGAGTTTGCGCTCGACACGAAGCCATACCATGGGCGCAGGCCCAAGCCCAAGCCGTTTGACGCTCCGGAGATCACGCTGGCTCTCGCCATCTTCAAGTTCGACCGCATGGAGTGGGCGATCGAGAAGTGCACGGAGATCGGGGTCGCTCGCATCGTTCCTGTAATTGCGCGCCGGAGCGACGCTCATCTGGTCGCCGCGGCCGTGAAACGCCAGGAGCGCTGGCGGCGCATCGTACGCCAGGCGACTGAACAGTCGCGACGGTCTGTACCGCCTGAGGTTGCAGCCCCGGTCAAATTGAAAGATCTTGCTGCCCCCGGCGTGCTGCCGGCCGGCGCACTGACCCGCGTCGTTCTTGCCGAAGCTCTCGCCGAGTCTGAGGAGGATACTCGGCTGGGAGACATTTTAGAATCCCAGCCAACTGAAGTGGCGCTCGCCGTTGGGCCCGAAGGGGGATGGGCCGGGGAGGAGCTGGCGTGGTTTCGCGAAACGGGATGGGTCGCGGCCTCGCTTGGCGGCACAATCCTGCGCGCCGAAACCGCGGCAATCGTCGCGACCGCACTCGCCCTTGATGCACTGCGTTGATGCACCTCCAGGCTGCGGAGTCGCAGCCCCTAAAGGGGCATTGGATTTCGAAGAACTTTCGGCATCGCTAAAGCGATGCCCTGATACGAGGCACAACTTTTCGGCATCGCTAAAGCTTGGCCCTGATACGAGGCACAACAACGACACCTGCGTTTCCCGGAGCTTGCCACAGCCTTCCACAACCGACCTCTGATATTCTCCGGCTAGTGGCTTCTCAAGTGACTTATCAAGGAAATCCTACAGCTTCACCTGCGACGAAGATCGTTCCCGATGAACGCCAGCAGCAAGCCATCGAACACGTTGATGGCCCGATGCTGGTGATCGCCGGCGCCGGCACCGGGAAGACCACCGTTCTTACGCAGCGCGTGGCCAACCTCATTCGCGAAGGTCACGCCCGCCCTGGCGAAATTGTTGCGCTCACCTATACCGACAATTCCGCCGCGGAGATGTTGGCCCGCGTGCGAGGGGAACTGAAGGGAACCGTCATCGACGGCTTGCAGGCCTGCACATTTCATGCTTGGTGCTACGGACTGCTGCAGCGTCGCGGCGCTGGTTTTGGCGTGCTCGACGACAAGGATCTCTGGGTGTACTTGCGCCGCCGTATTCGCGATCTGCGCCTCAAACACTTTGTGCGCGCTGCCAACGTCGGGCAGTTCCTCGATAGCTTGCTCGATTTCATGCGTCGTTGCCAGGACGACCTGGTCGGCCCGGCAGAGTACGCGCTCTACGTTAAGCGCCTTGAACGCGGCGAGGTCGCGCTTCCCCGTGTTGCCCGCTCGAAGAAGCAAACGGAATTGGAAGAGGTCGAGATCCTGGAGCGCTGCCAGGAGATCGCTCGCGTTTTTGCCACCGTGGAAAACATGCTGCTGGAAGGGAACCTGGGCACCTTCGGGCACATGATCACCAAGGCCTATCAGTTGCTGAAGAACGATCCCACGTTGCTCGAAGAAGAACGGCGCCGGACGCGCTTTCTGCTGGTGGATGAATTCCAGGACGCGAATTTTGCCCAGGTCGAGATCCTCTCGCTGCTTGCTGGACCGGAGGCGAACGTTTTTGCGGTGGGCGATCCGGATCAGGGGATCTACCAGTTCCGCGGCGCTTCGAGCGAGGCGTTCACTTTGTTTATGAGGAACTTTCCTGCGGCCCGAGTCGTTGTCCTGGAAAAGAATCGGCGCTCGCTCTCGCCCATCCTGGGTTGCGCTTTTGGCATCGTGAATGAGAATCCGCCGGTGTTCGGAAAAGCGTTCGGACAGACATTCTCGCAAAACGGAATTTCAATTTCCTACCAGCGAACGCCCCTTGCATCGCTGCGCGACGAGGAGGCGAAGCAGAAAGGGGAGGCCACGACGGCGCCGCTGGTCGAAATTGTTACGTGGAGAGATAAAGAAGTCGAGGCCGCCGACCTTGCGCGCCGCATCCAGAAGAAGCGTAAAGAGTTGCGCTGCCGCTGGAGCGATTTTGCGGTGCTCTATCGCCAGCACAACCATCGCGACGAACTGGTCCATGAACTTGCCGAGCGGGGCATTCCATTCTCCATCGAAGGCCTGGACGTTCTCGATACACCCGAAGTTCGCGACGCGGTGGCCTGCCTGACCGCCGCTGTGTCTCCCAACGATCATGCCAGCTTGTTTCGCGTGGCGGCGCTGCCCCAGTTCGGCATCAACCCAATGGAATTGCGGGCGGCGATGAGGGCGGTGCGGCGGCAGGAACTCGATCTCCGCACGGTGTTGGGAAGGCTGGCTGGCGGTGCAGCGGTGCTGGAAAGCGTGGAGAAGGTCCACCGCGCGGTGAAGCAGGACGGAGTTCGCGCGGGCTCTACCGCGGGCTCTACCGCGAACTATGCCGCGAACTATGCGGTGAACGTTGTGATTCGGCACTTCGATCTGCAGCGGTCGGCTTTGATCGACGCCTTCGTGAAGTTTGTGGAGTCATGGCACACGAAAGCGATTGCCGAAACCGGCAGCCCCTCCGAATTCCTCGAGTACCTCGATTACTTTGTACAGGCGAGAGGTACGATTCCACTTCCGCGTGGCGATGAAGATGACGACGCTGTGCAGCTCTTGACCGCACACGCCGCCAAGGGACTTGAGTTCCAGCACGTGGCCATCATTCGCGGTTCATCCGTCTCGTTCCCTACTGCATACCATGAGCCGCTGATTGCTTTTCCACCGGAACTGCGGCGGGCGGCCACGTCTTCGCCGGGCGCTGTGAATGACGACAAAACACTGCACGAAGAAGAAGAGCGCCGCCTTTTCTACGTGGCCATGACGCGCGCCAAGGACACACTTGCGATCTATGCGCACCAGGGAAAGAGCACAAAGGATCCGAAGCCGACCAAGTTCTTGCGGGAGTTCATGGTCAACTCCGCTTGCAAGAAGTTCTGGTCTGCCCATCCAGCGGCGGCCGTACAGGACACCTTGTTTGCCGAAGAGGAACAGAGAATCGCCGTGCAGCAATCGAATGTGGCCGCGTGGCTGCTCATGCCGCCGTCGGCGAACTTCGTCACAGGGCTGAGCGCATCGGCCATCGAAATCTATGAAGAGTGTCCGCTTCGCTTCAAGCTCGAACGGGAGTGGAACCTGCCGCGCGACGTGCCCGCGTCACTGCACTACGGAGCGGCCATGCATCGCATCCTGCACACCTTCTACGATGCGCAACGCTACGAGCGCGAGATCGGCGACGACGACTTGTTGGAACAGTTCCGGGCTGACCTGGCTTCCTTGGGCATCGCCGATCGCTATCAGTATGAGCTGTATCTGCGGCAGGGAAAGGAGCAGTTGCGGCAATTTTTCGAGTGGGCTCGCGGCGCCAAGCCGCCCGAAGTGATCGAGACTGAACGCAGATTTGAACTGCAAGTGGGCTCGGCGAAGTTGGCCGGACGCGTGGATCGCATCGATCGCACGGGTCCGGACACGGTTGCCATCGTGGACTACAAGACGGGCAAACCGAAGTCACAAGAGGATGCGGATAAGAGCCTTCAACTCTCCTTGTATGCGCTCGCGGCCAGGGAGACTTGGGGAAAGCGTGCCGACCGCTTGATCTTCCACAACCTCGAAAACAACACGCCCGTCTACACCACGCGGACCGACGCAGAGTTGGAAGAGGCGAAGTTGCGCGTGCAAGAAGTGGCGGAGGGGATCGCGCGCGGAGAGTTTCCGCCGGACCCCGGCTATCACTGTGTGTTTTGTCCCTATCGCAATCTTTGTCCCGCGACGGAGAAGGCGGTCGCGGCTCCGCAGAAAAAATTGGCGTCTCGCGTCAACTAAAGGCCATCTCATCATGAATCGAACGGGGTAAACTGGCACGGCCCTCAGGGGCTAAAGCCCGCATCTTTATTGGCTCTGGACGGCACGGCTGAAGCCGTGCCCTTCCCAAACCATTTATGAGACCAGCCCTGGTTTGAGCAGAAGGCTTTCGTTCACGGGAACAAGCTGCGTGGGGTTGGGAATCTGGAAAACGGCGCAAAAAACTTTGGGGACGCTCATCGCGTCCCCTTTGTCGTTGCCTGTTGCAGGTGCTTAGTGCTTCTTGCTGCTCTTCTTTTTTGCTTTCTTCTTGGTTGCCATGGATCTATTCTCCCTTTCCATTCCTCATGGAATTTCGCAACGGTCGTTTGTTGCAACTGTTTGAATGTATAGAGTCAACGCAGAACGAAGTCAAGAGAAAAATGATGGAAACGGGTGCGTGCAACGCTGTACCAAAGTCACCTGCGCGACTCGCACGCGAAGAAAAAGTCGAGTGACATCACAACTCGTTCTCCCTTGTTCTCCCATCACGCTGTTTCTGCCGCACGCACGTTTCAACCGAACGCTTCGTTGCCGTGCCAGCGCGGTTGCGCGTCGAGAAGCTGCGCGAAGCTTTCCACGATCTATAATGAGAGACGATTTTCAAGCGACGCATGCAGACGGGACGCGTCTTCAGTAGTGATGGGGAGCGCGTCGAAGGAGCGCAACCATGGCCGGTTTGACTGATGTTGTGATCATCGCAGGATGCCGCACACCGATCGGAAAATTTCAGGGAAGTCTGAGCGATATGAGTGCTCCACAGATAGGGGCTGTCGTTGTGCGCGAAGCAGTCAAGCGGGCGAATCTACAGCCGCAGCAAGTCGACGAGTGCATCATGGGCAACGTCGTTTCGGCCGGGCTCGGTCAGAACCCGGCACGGCAGGCAGCGTTATTCGGCGGACTTGCACCCGAAGTAGGTGCCATGACCATTAACAAGGTGTGCGGCTCGGGATTGAAAGCTGTCGCACTCGCGGCGCAGGCAATCGAAACCGGCAACAGCTCCATCGTCGTCGCCGGTGGCATGGAGTCCATGACCAACACGCCGTACCTGCTGCCGAACGCGCGCAAGGGATATCGTCTGGGCAACGGACAACTGGTCGACTCCATGGTGCACGACGGACTGTGGGAAATTTACAACGACTATCACATGGGGATGACGGCTGAGAACGTTGCTGAAAAATATGGCATCACCCGGGAAGAGCAGGACGAGTTCGCCGTCAACTCGCACCGCAAAGCCATCGCTGCCCAGAAGGAATGCCGCTTCAAGTCGCAGATTGTACCGGTCGAAATTCCAGCAAAGAAAAAAGGCCAGGCGCCCGCAATCTTTGACAAGGACGAAGGCCCGCGCGAGGACACCACCATCGAGGCCCTGCGCGCGCTCAAGCCGGCCTTCAAGAAAGATGGCACGGTTACTGCCGGCAACGCTCCCGGGGTCAACGACGGAGCGGCTGCGGTGGTTGTGACCAGTGCCGCGCGCGCGCAAGAGTTGGGCACAACTGCGATGGTCCGCATCGTGGCGCAGGCGACCAGCGGCATCGAGCCGAAGTGGATCATGATGGCTCCCGTCGGCGCGGTGCAGAAAATCTGGGCGAAGACGGGCTGGAAGAAGGATGATGTCGATCTCTACGAGCTGAACGAAGCTTTTTCTGTGCAGGCGCTCGGAGTCTGCCACGAGCTGGGCCTCGATATGAACCGCGTGAATGTGAACGGGGGCGCAGTGGCTCTGGGCCATCCCATCGGCGCCAGCGGGGCGCGTGTGCTGGTCACCTTGATCTACGAAATGATTCGCCGCGACGTGCACCGCGGGATTGCGGCGCTGTGCCTGGGCGGGGGGAATGCTGTGGCCATGGCGGTGGAGCGGTAGGGTGGTCTGGAACACGGTTTTGAGTGTAAACGCGATTTTTCGCCAACCATCTTTTGAGACGGCGCCAACTCTACGGCTTTCATTGACTTGCCGGGTCTGCCCACGTAAGATTTGCGCCTGATGATTGGGCGCACCATCTCGCACTACCACATTGTCGAGAAGCTCGGCGGTGGTGGGATGGGCGTCGTTTACAAAGCCGAGGATACCCGGCTCCATCGCTTCGTCGCCTTGAAGTTTCTGCCCGATGAAGTAGCCGGGGACTCGCAGGCTTTAGCCCGCTTCCAGCGCGAGGCGCAGGCCGCTTCTGCCTTGAACCATCCCAACATCTGCACGATTCACGACATCGGAGACGAGAACGGGCTTGCGTTCATCGCCATGGAGTTCCTGGATGGCCAGACGCTCAAGCACTCGATTGGAAACCGTCCCCTAGACTTGGAAACTCTGCTGTCGTTGGCGATCGAGATCGCGGACGCACTCGACGCCGCCCACAGCAAGGGCATCGTGCATCGCGACATCAAGCCGGCCAACATCTTCGTGACGGAGCGGGGCCATGCCAAGATTCTCGACTTCGGGCTGGCGAAGATAACCGTAGCGAGAGCAACGGGCGATCTTACGGCAACGGGTACCGGAGACCCACACTTGACCAGTCCGGGGTCGGCCCTGGGCACAGTCTCCTACATGTCGCCGGAGCAGGTGCGGGCGAAGGAGTTGGACGCCCGCACGGACTTGTTTTCGTTCGGCGCGGTGCTTTACGAGATGGCGACCGGCGCGTTGCCGTTTCGCGGCGACAGTTCGGCCGTGATCTTAGAGGCCATCATGAACCGCGATCCGGCTGCACCGGTGCGGCTGAATCCCGACCTGCCGGCCGAACTAGAACGGATCATCAACAAGGCTCTGGAGAAGGATCGCGAGTTGCGCTATCAGCATGCCGCTGACATGCGGGCTGATTTGAAGCGGCTGAAACGAGAAACAGAATCAAGGCGCGGTGTCGGGGCGACTTCTACCACAATGCCGGTTGCACAGGAGAGCGGGTCACATCCAGTGGCTGTGCCGGCACAGCCGGCTTCGGGATCGTCGTTCGCAGCCGCGCAATCTTCCTCGTCCGGAGTAGTGTCAGCCGCGGTGGTTCCTGCTACGGGCAGCGGGAAACTGTGGAAGATTGCAGTTCCGCTCTTGGTGGTTGTTGCCGGGTGCATTGCCGGCGGAATTTACTGGCGTTCTCATTCGGCCGCGCCAGCAGCCGTCGCGACGCCGCTTACAGAAAAAGACACGGTTGTACTGGCGGACTTTGATAACAAGACCGGAGATGCGGTTTTTGATGACGCGCTCAAGCAGGCGCTAGCGGTGCAGTTGGGGCAGTCGCCGTTCATCAATATTCTG
>Ga0074044_10000971_pt1 | contig 26391 bp, 24 predicted proteins | sample BogForMeECP23OM1_FD_94443 | JGI IMG/M metagenome (GOLD analysis project Ga0074044, IMG submission 94443) | Bog forest soil microbial communities from Calvert Island, British Columbia, Canada - Bog Forest MetaG ECP23OM1 | ecosystem: Environmental > Terrestrial > Soil > Wetlands ... | reverse complement strand
TTTCGAAGCCTCCGTTCGCCAACGAAATCGAGCCTCCGACTGACGAGTTCAAGCGTCTTCAAGCCGGAAAGTTCGCCGACTGGCGGCTCTCGGTCAACGGCATGGTCGCCCGGCCCGCCTCGTTCTCGATCGATCAGCTTAAGAGCTACCCGCCTCACACCCAGATCACCATGCTGCAATGTGAAGAGGGATGGTCGTATATCGCCGAGTGGATCGGCGTGCCTTTGTCCCAAGTTCTGCAAGCCGTGGAAGTCCTCCCGCAGGCCAGATACGTCGTCTATTTCTCGATAGAACCCGACACGTGGGAAAGCATCGATATGGCCGACGCATTGCACCCGCAGACTCTTCTGACCTATGGGATGAATGGCGACGAGCTTCCCGTGGGCCACGGCGGGCCGCTTCGCCTGAGGGTTCCCCGCCAGGTCGGTTACAAGAACGTGAAATTCATTACCCACCTGACGGTCACCGACAACCTGAAGGGTTTCGGCAAGGGTCTGGGCTCCGCAGCTCCAGAATTCGGCTATGCCTGGTACGCCGGCATCTGACAGGTTCGTTTCAGGCGAGTGGCGCATCCCTGCCTCGAAGGCACGTCGAGCAAGAGGAAACAATCTTCAGGCACGACACTGTGACTCACCCCAACACCGCTGCAGAAGCGCACCCGCAGTTTGCTGATGCTGGCAACTGATCGAAGTCAAGTCAATGGGTGAGCGGAGAAACGATATGAATTTGGCCCGAACTCAGGGCCGACTTCAGCGTATTTCTGAAATCATACTCAGTGGTCTGCGGATTTACGGAACCAGCTTACCGACGGCGACGAACTCCGATTTGCATCCCACCAGGCATCGGACTTTTTGGAACGCCGCCTGTTCTTCCGCACTCAGGGGATGTGCATCTTTGCCGCTCTGATAGAACCGCGCATGAGCGCTGCGAAATTCGTCACCCCCGGCATAAGCCGCAATTAGACGAAAGTTCTTGTCGAATTCGTACCAGATGCGGCAACCCGGCGGGGTGATGCACTCCGTCACCGTAAGTCGAATGCTGCCCTGTTCTACTGTCGGCTCCGTGGCCCAATTGAACTGGAACAATGCTTTATTCAAATCGCTCCGTGGAAACAACAGGCGCAATCTCTCCTGGGCGACTCCCATACCGTGGATTTGAACCTCAGGACGCACCTCGGTGGAAGCGCCAAACACCCGGTCAGGATCAAGCACCACCAATGTCGCTTGGTGGTCATACTCGCTCACTCCCGTGGCCACGATCTCTTCTCTGCCATCGCCATCCAGGTCGGCCAACATCATGTATGTTAAGGCGCCAGAATGCCAGTACTCCGAGATTGTTTTCCCATTGGCATCCAAGACCGCGATCTGACTGGGCCACCACGTATCATGGATACTCTCAACCACGATTCGGAGAGGTCGCTTATCCGTTGCCTTCAGCACCCCAAGGGCCGCAGTCCTAAATGTCGCCGGGCTCCCATTGAGTTCAGGTAGCTCTCTACCGGGAGTCCAGCGCCATTTTTCTTTTCCTTGATCGGAGTAGCAGATCAGCGCGGACGAGTGCGACTGCTGGTCAGCGGGGGTATAAAGGAAAAGAACACTCGTATGGCCTTTGCCCTCCAGGTCCCCGAACCAGATACGTGTCCCTAACCCCTTCTCGAAGTACCAGTCGGTCGTGAATCCCTCGGGGAAGGCCTTCCTCCAGAGTTCTTTTCCCTCCGCATTCATAATCGTAAGCGTCGTAGCATCCAGCAGCCGCCCGGACTGGGGCCGATCATCCGCCGTCAGCAGTCGCATGGAGACGTAACCCACAACGCCAATCGCAGCTATCGCGGCCGCCAGTTTCAGGCCCCTGCGGGCACTCACCTGCGGAATGGACCTCTGATCCTCGTTTGTAGGCCGTGCTCCGGCCGTTTCCTCTTCCCGAGCTTTCGCTGCTATCCACCGCTTTTCTTGCGTACCATCGGCAGCGGGGACCGAGCGATTGGGAAGGCTAATAACGATGGGGTCGGCCTTACCGTCTCCGCTGTAGTAGGATTCCAGCGCGCGGCGCAGCCGATTCATCTCGGTTGCCACATCTGCCGACCCCTTTGTCTTGATCTCCTCTGGCCACAGTTCCCTAATCACCCGGTCGGGCTTCAGAGCGGACTGCGAATCCATGTTGTTGAACAGCACTTCCAGCAGCTTCCTGAGCTGGCTCTTGCTGGCGAAGCTCGGGCTGCGCAGAATTCTATCGATCTGGTCGCTGATGGCGGTGCGATCCATAGCCGACGAACTTCACAGTATCAAGCGATCGTATCGCGCAAAGGTTAACTAAAAGATTAACTAGTAGATGGCATGTTCTGCCTGCGTGCTCTCGATCTTGCCATTCTCAACCGAGAGAGAATAAGCCGTTCCCCCATCGCCTGTCCACGACGCCAGGTCAAAGTGCCCACCCGCCGGAACTCGGTAGACGCTGATCCCCCGAAAAGTAAGCGGCTTGCCCTTCTCGCAGACCTTGGGCTTCTGCGTGGGCCGAAGAAAATACGCGCCTTTCCCGCTTCCTACCACGGTTCCCCTGCCATCCGGCTCCACCAGCACTGCTGACTTCTCGTCAATCGCAACTTCACGCGGAGACTCGGACCATCCATCTTGCATAATGCGCGCCAGAAAGCCCAGAGTGCGTCCCATGCGGTCCCGCGTCGCGAAATGCGAATCGGTCAACAGATTCTCCAGGTGCGGAATCTTCAGAAATCCCCGGATCAGCGTTACCCGCTCGAAATAGGGATTGGGCAGAACATCGGTGGAGGCAAGGTCGTTGCCGTCGGGCGCGTCTCCCAGAGCGCCGTAGACAAATTCTCCCTGCACCGCGAGGCCGGCGCTGGTGCCGCCGATCGGCTTGCCGGCTGCAACATTCGCGTTGATCGCGTCCTCGACCGGAGTGCCTTTCCAAGCGCGAATGTAGTGGGCCTGATCGCCGCCAGAAATAAATACCACTTCGGCCTGGCGAATAATCTCCGCCACGGCTAGATCCTGCGCCGCTTGGCGATCGGGAATAATGAGCGTTGCCACCGAGTTCGGCTTGCACAGCCCGTTTACATAGGCGTTGTAGTCGTCGTCCCCGCTCACACGCAGGATCAGGAAGTCCCCGCCGTTGCCCTTCTGACAAAGCCAGCGAAACGCTTCGTCAAGATCGCTGCCGCCGCCCATCATGGCCGCCCCGGCAGCAGGCTGAGTCTGGATGTCGTTCTTGTTCCCAATGCGAAAGTATTGATAGGGCGCGGCCTGAGCGAAACTCGCCGCCAGCAAGAAAGTCAGCCCGAAAAAAGATCGTTGAAAAGTTTTCATTTCCGCGATCACTATACCGTAAGCTCGCAGTCGCACGCTCGCTGGCTCTTCTCGGAGCAAGTACACATCCGCCGGAGAAAGCCCCCGAGAAAACAATCGACCGGGGTGGTTCAACATGTCTTCTGAAACCGACGACCGCCAGCTTCGCCCTGAACCTGTTCGCCCCGACCCCGGTCTCTGCGCGAACTGCCGGCATGCGCGACGGATCGAGTCCGACCGTAGATCTGTCTTCTTTATGTGTGAACTTTCGTTTGAGGACCCGGGGTTTGCAAAGTATCCGCGCCTGCCCGTGCTGGTTTGCAGCGGCTACCTCGCGAAGTAGTCTCTTTGCCAGCCGTGCCGATCGACCCTATAATTGAAGGTTGAGACGAGTCCACGGCGCCGACCGTATCTCTGACTCGGGCTTTTACACGATCATTTTACCGAACATCAGTCACCAGACACCAAGGAGAATTCTATGTCCGCACCCAGCCGTCGTCCCGAAATTCGTCGCCGCCGCACCCGCGCGGAAAAAGTCGCTAAGCTTCGCAAGCGCCTCGCCGCTGCTTCTGCTTCCGCTGACAAAGACCGACTCACCGCCAAACTGCATCGCGTCGGATTGGTTTCTCCCGGAAATCCCCTGGTCAAGAGCGCGTAGCTCAGTCGAAATCTAGAATTCCACCGTCACGAATCGCGCCGGACTCTTCCCGACATTCGTCAAGGTATGGGTGTAGTTTCCCGGCAACCATTTAATATCGCCGGCTTTGAATTTTCCGGGCATCGGGCCCATTCCTTCGACGTCGCTCCGTATATCGAGATCGGTGACCGCGACCAGGAGATGCGGGCCGTCGTGATGGTGGCTGGGTATCGTCGCATCCGGTTCGAGATTGACTTCCGTTACGCGCACGCCATCCTTCACAAAGAGAATCTTGCTGCGGCCGCCGGGGAACGTTTTCTCCCCGCTATCCTCCGCCCAATGCGATAGCGTCTGCCGCAATTTTTCATCCTGCACCAACTCTATCGTCACGTTGCGAAACGGCTGGTCGGAAAGATTCCTGGCGATGTGGGCGAAGTTCCCCGGCGTAAACCGCGTGTCGCCATCGTTGAGCCTAGCCTCCACGGGCGGTTTCCCCTCAACTTCGTTGGATAGGTGCGCGTCGCCAAACGTGACGTAGACATAGTCGTGCCGATGGCGATGCATGAGCGTTGCGGTATGCGGCGCGACCTCGACCTTGAAGGCGCGTATATATTCGTTTTCGATGGCCAGGTGGTGCGAGGGTTCAGCCGTGATCTCGACTTCCGGCGCGGTCTGTGCGGCCAGAAATGGAATCAGCAGTAAGAGGAAGAGGAACAGTGTGCGCTTCATCGCCGGAGATTGTAGCACCGGCGAGGGACAAGTTGGTGATCCAAAACAATTACGGAATGATGCGGAAGGCACGCTTGCGCCCGCCCTGGTACACCGAGAAGTCCCGCTGATCGAGCGTAAAGATCACGTCAAAACCATCGCGCTTGGCTAAATAAACCAGCGCGGCATCGGCAAGTTGCGGGCGTATATTTCTGTATTTTTCCATCAACTTCCCGATTTCAGCCGCTTCGGCGCTTTGGATGGAAAGAAGCTCGAGGAAGCCTTCTGAAATGCTCTTCAGTAATTGCGGGACAGCTCCTCGGTGCCCGCGCAATAACCAGGCCGCCTCGGTGATGACGGGCCAACAGGAAAACAATGGGCCGGGCAGATCTTGTAACGTCTCAACGCAAGTTTTGTGGTGATGATCGGCCCGCGACATGATCGCTACCAACGGCCCCGTATCCACCAGCACCCGCCTCATCGGCTTTCGCCAAAACCTTCGAAGTGCTTGCGATTGGTGCTGAGGTCAGATGGCCCAACGCGCACACAGCCGATCAGACCTGCTTCTCTCGCCAGATCGTAAGCCGAACTGGAAGGCGAGTCTTCTCCGAAATAGCTTTCGAGGGCCTCGCGTACCAAAGCCGATTCGGAGCGGCCCTTCATTCCGGCTTGTTTCTTCAGACGCTTGACCAAAGATTCGGAGATACGGATCGTGATGCGCTGCGAGGACATGGCGTCAGACATTGTAACATATTTGTCTGACAACGGGAGAATCAGCCAGAGTACACAATCTTCCCGCCCACAACCGTCGCAACTACCTTCCCCGTCAGCTGCCATCCATCGAAGGGCGTGTTCTTCGATTTCGAAAGGGACTTGGCGGCGGCAAAGGTCCACTTCTTTTTCGGATCGAACACAGTGACGTCGGCGACCGAGCCCCGGACCAGCGAACCCCGCCCGCGAAAATCGAAACAGCGTGCCGGACCGGCGGTGAAAAGTTCCACGATGCGGGCAAGCGCGATGCGCTTCTCGCGATGCAGCCGGGTGATCGCCAGCGCCAGCGCGGTTTCAAGTCCAGTGATCCCGAACGCGGCACGCTCGAATTCCATCTCCTTCTCATGGGCAGCATGGGGAGCGTGATCGGTGGCGATGGCGTCCACCGTGCCGTCGGCAAGCGCGGCTAGGATAGCTTCGCGATCCGAGACCGAACGCAGCGGCGGATTCATTTTGTAATTGCTGTCGTAGTCACGCATGTCCTCGTCAGTCAGCGTGAAATGATGCGGAGTAACTTCAAAAGTGACGCGCGCTTTCGTGCGCTTGCCACGGCGCACGCTCTTCAGCGCATCCGCCGTGGAAAGATGGGCGACGTGCAGCCGGGCATTGGGAATTTGCATCGCGAGCTGCACGTCACGCTCAACGATCGAGGCTTCGGCAGCTGCGGTCATGCCGCGCAACCCAAGCCGAAACGAACGCGCGCCCGCGTGCATCGAGCAATTCTCGGTCATGCGAGTGTCTTCCGCATGTTGCACCACCGGAAAATTCAGCTCCCCGCCCAGCACCAGGGCCTCGCGCATAACGCCGTCTTCGAGGATGGGCTTGCCGTCGTCGGTGACTGCGATCGCCCCGGCCGAATGCAGCGCGCGAAAGTCAGTGAGCGTGACGCCCTTGCTCGCTCGGGTCGCCGCCGCAACAGCAAAAACATTGATTACCGCGCCGCGTTCGGGCTGGCGCAACCACTCGATCCACTCGACCGAATCGACAACTGGAACCGTGTTGGGCATGGTGCAGACAGAAGTAAAGCCGCCAGCAGCCGCGGCGGCCGTACCCGTCGCAATCGTCTCTTTGTGCGTCTGGCCGGGCTCGCGCAGGTGAACGTGCAGATCGATGAAGCCCGGCGCGACGATCAGTCCGCGGGCATCGAATTTCTCGTCCGCGCTCCCTTTGATCTTGTTGGGAGCGGCAACTTCGGCCACCCGGCCATCCTTCAGCAGCACGTCCATGGGCGCGTCGATGCGAGCCGCCGGGTCGATGAGATGGCCGCCCTTGAGGAGGAGGCTCGTGTTTTCTTTTTGGTTATTCACGCTTCTTCTCTGTCCGTGCTCCTACACATCCACATCAGAACCACGTCAAAAATGATTCGATTCGATGAAGTCGATCACCCGGTGGCTGAACTCCGCTGGCTTTTCCAGGTACATCAGGTGTCCAGCATCACTGATGACCACGCGCTTCGATCCGGCAATTCCCGCCTCAATGGCCCCCGCGTGGGCATGCACGTCAGGAATATCTGCATCCCCGACAAGGATAAGCGTGGGAATACGGATTTCGTGGAAACGGCCGATCGCGGGCATGGTCGGCCGGGCGAAGTCGTTATGTGTCATATCCTGCGGATTCGCAGTCAGCAAGGCAAGCAGGCGCTTCTGCGCAGCATCATGTCCGGGCGCGAGCAGGTACCTGTCTTTGGCCCAGTTCGCCAGGCCGCCAGCCACGTCGTTCCTTTCGAAAGGCTGGGAATTGACCATGCTGCGGTTCAGGAAGTGGTCGGAGTAAGGGAGTCCACTCACCACTGCTCCCACCAGCACAAGCTGTTCGACGACAGTCGGATACCGCAACGTGAAGTCGATCGAGAGTTCGCCGCCGTGCGAACTGCCAACAAGAATCGCTCGACTGACTTTTCGCTTACGCAGAAGAGAGGCCAGATCTTCGACCTCGGTGTACCAGGTGGTCGCAGCCGGAGAGCGTCCGTAACCCCGCCGGTCGTAGCGAATGGTATGGAACTTCTTGCAGAAATCAGGCCACACGTCGTCCCACACCGCCGAGTGGGCGATGCCATCGTGGATGAGAACCACCGCTTCCAAACCTGTTCCACATTCCTCGAAGTAGAGTTTCGACCCCTCGACCTCGACGAACGATCCGGGGCCGGGAGCTTGGGCGGCGCTTGCGCCTTGGGCAACGGCCCGACCACACATCCCGAGCAGAAGCACGAGCGCGCCATGCAGTAGCGTGTTCAACCATCCCGGTCCAGTCATGGACACTTGGCTCATCGCATCTTTCCCATCGCCCGCGCTAGAATCGCCATGCGCGTGGGCACGCCGTTGCGCACTTCCTCCAGGATGCGAGCCTGAGCGCCGTCGGCAACCTCGCTGGTCAGTTCGAGACCGCGAATGATTGGACCGGGATGCATCACGATGGCATCTTTCTTCGCCATCTTCAACCGGGCCGCGGTCATCTGGTAGCGCGCAATGTATTCCGGCAGATCGATCTTCAGCCCCAAGAGGCGCTCTTTCTGCACGCGCAGCAGCATAACCACGTCCGTGCCGCGCAGGGCGTCTTCAATGTGGCGGGTTACGCGCACCCCGGGCGCCAGCGTCGTCGCTATGTCGGGCACCAGTTCCGCCGGACCGCAAAGAATAACCTTCACGCCGAATTTGCTTAACAGGTGGCACGCCGACCGCGCCACACGGCTGTGAAAGATGTCGCCGACTATCGAGATCTGCAACCCTTTGAAAGTCTTCTTGTTGCGCAGAACCGTGTAAGCATCGAGCAGCGCCTGTGAGGGATGCTCGTGGAGTCCATCCCCGGCATTAATGATGGGCACGTCGACGTGCTGCGCCATGATGTAAGGCGCGCCCGCGTTGGGATGGCGGATGACGATGATGTCGGCGCCGACGGCCCGCACCGTGTATCCCGTATCCAGAAGCGATTCGCCCTTTTCAATACTGGAGCCCATCGCCTGAATGAGAACGGTGTGGGCGCCCAGCGACTTGGCCGCGATTTCAAACGAGCTCCGGGTGCGGGTGGAAGCTTCGTAGAAAAGAAGAAGTACCCGCTTCCCCTTGAGCAGAGGCCGAGGCTTGTCCGGATTCATGCGCCGGGCAAACTTCAGAAGTCTCAGGATCTCGCCTGCGTCCAGGTGCTCGATACCGAGCAGGGAACCGCGCGCTGGATTCATAGTTGTCTAACAGTCCGTGGCGAAAGGGATACGCTGCACTTCGCCTCTCAATTCGCGTAGATCTTGTCATCCCGAACGAAGTGAGGGATCTGCATCTTGCGGTGGACTGCAGATCCCTCACTTCGCTCGGGATGACAATTCATTAAATCTCTAAGCTACAGTTGCCTGTTTTTCCATCAGCAGGACTTTCTCCGCGTCGTCAACCTCGCGAAGTTTGACTTCAATAATCTGATTTTCCGTGGTCTGCACTGTCCGTCCAATGAAGGCCGCCTCAATCGGCAACTCGCGGTGGCCGCGATCGATCAATACGCACAACTGCAAGCGCCGCGGACGGCCCGAGCGAAACAGCGCGTCCATCGCGGCCCGCGTAGTGCGTCCGGTGTAGAGCACGTCGTCAACCAGCACCACCGACTTATCGGTGATGGGGATTTCCAACTCGGTTTTCTGTACCACCGGCTGGGATTCGAGGGTAGAAAGGTCGTCGCGATAAAGCGTAATGTCCAGCGTGCCGAGCAGCACCGGCTTCTTTTCGATGCGCTGAATAATCTTCGCCAGTCGCTCCGCCAGCGGGACTCCACGGCGCCGGATACCGACCAGCGCCAGATCTTCGACGCCATTATTTTTCTCCAGAATCTCATGCGCCAGCCGGATCAAGGTGCGTTCCACCTCCGATGCCGACATGAGCTGCGCTTTCTGGTGGATTTCGACGGGACGTGGCGCGTGTGAACTCATAAACGCTGCATCATACGCGTGCGGAAAGATGAGAGCAAGGCCGAGCCTGAACCCCCATCGATTGCGGCGGAAACTACACGCGGGGGCTGCGGGGTCGCATAAACATCGAGGCCAGCGCGCCGCCAACCGAGGCGAGCACCAAGAGACCGATAAAATTGATCGCCAGCCCCGATGGAGTGAATAGGTGCATACTGGCTTGAAATTGAAGCGAGGCCGTGTTGATTCCGTACCTCTGAGCCATTTTCAGAATGTCCTGCTGGGCATGGAGCACAATGATTGGAATGATGAATAGCGCGTTGACTAAGAACACCGCAATTCCCGCTGCTCCCCCAAGTCGCGCCGCGACAGCAATTGGGGGCACGAACCCATTTTCACGGCGGTAGAAAAACACCGCCAGCGCGCCGGTCAGCGCGATGCCGAGGACTGGGATCATCCCGATGAAAACGCCTAGCGCACCGGCCTTGAGCGCGGCACGGACCGCAATGCGCGTGTCCATCGTGCTTCCGGCCGTCATCATTCCGGCCGTCACGTTGGGGCGGTCAAATTGCCCGGTTTGAGGAATCTCCGTAGCAAGTGCATCCGGCGCGGGATTCAAGCCCACGTCAATTTCAGAAACCGGAGTCGCCACCTGCACGTGGATTTGAGGAGCGCGGCATTGCGGACAAAATGGCCGCCCGTCTTCGACCGCCATCCCACATTGCTGGCAAGAGTGCTCCACGTCTCTGAAGCTAGCGCACAACCAACCGGAGAGCAAGGCAGGAGAAACATCGGATCATTGAATGATTGAGCCATTGAGTCATTTGGACCGTCAGCTTACCCAATGATCGATGATCCGATGACTCAATGACTCAATCCCTCGTTCAGATCGTGTCGTCCTTGCCCGTGCGGATGCGCACATAAACCAGCGCAAAGCGAGATCCCTGGCTGTTGGGTCTAACGGAAACGATGTGCTGGTTTCCCTCGGTTCCAACTTTCAACTCCACCGAGTCTCCGCCGCCGTTACTGCCGCACGACACCGGCTTCAATAAGTCATCCTTGCTGTCGAAGTCCTTGTGGCCGTCGTTCCAGGCTCCGTGACACTGGATGGGCTTGCCATATTTCGGCAGCTCCTTGTTGTAATAGGCGATGACCTTGTCGGGAGCGTCGTCCGAGGTGAACTCTGCCGCCACCACTTTCAACGCAAATCCTGGCACCGAAAGGTTGACGTTGGCGCTCTTCTTGTCGTCGCCATCGTCTTTCGGAGCGGGCTTGGCCCCGGGGTAAACCGTTAGCCCGGAGTCTCGAATATCGACTTGTTCGCTGACGTGCAAATCACCCACGGGAGATTTGATGTCAACCTGCTTCTCCCCATTCTTGGCATTGTCGTTGGTACGGATGCTGCAAGCGGGAAGAATGCACAGGGCGGCAAACAGCCCACCCAGCGAAAGCCTTCTAAAAGCGTTACGGTTGAACATGGCAAATCTCCTGAAGCACTAAATCGTGTCGTCCTTGCCCGTGTGCACGCGGATATAAACCAGCGCGAAGCGGGATCCGTGCTCCCTGGGCTCGAAAGCGACGACGTGCTGGTTCCCTTCAGTTCCAACCTTCAACTCGATCGAATCCCCGCTTCCGCTGACATCACACCAGACTGGCTTGGAGGCATTAGCCGGTGTAACACTGACGTCGAAGTTCATTTTCCACGCTCCACGGCACTGGATGGGCTTGCCATACTTCTGCAGTTCCTTGTCGTAGTAAGCGCTGATTTTGTCGGGAGCATCGTCGGAGATGAACTCCGCAGCCGCCACTTTCAACGTGTATCCCGGCACCGAAAGATTCACATTGGCGTTCTCCTTGTCGCTATCCTCTTTCGGAGCAGGTTTAGCGCCGGGATAGAGCGTCAAACCGACGTCGCGGATGTCGGCCAGCTCGCCGACATGCAAATCCCCCACCGGAGACTTGATGTCAACGTTCTTCTCGCCATTCTTGCCGTTGTCGTTCGTATGGATGCTGCAAGCGGGAAGAACGCACAGGGCGGCAACCAGCACACCGAGGGAAAGTCTTGCGATGCCCTTACGGCTGAACATGGGAGGAACCTCCTGAGCTCGGTTGGGCCGAACTGGGCCGGGCGGGGCGTTCCAGACCTTCGCCTCGCGCCGCGATACCCGGAATCATAACCGGCAGATGACCGCTGATCGCGATCTCGCCGAAGATCGCCTTGACCGCGGCAATTTCCGACACGGTTACATTGGAGAACGCGCACACATAATTCTCGATGGCCGGGAAATCCTGCACCACATAAGGATTGCCCATGGCAAGAACAACCGTACGATCAGCGGCACGATCGAGGATCGCCGTGAGTAAAGAACCCGTCGCATTGTCCATGGCAACCGTATTCGTCAAACCTCCGCCGGCGCCGCGCAGGGCCCTACCCGCCGTTGGAACCACATACACCGCGGCGATCACGTGCCCGGCTGCTTCCACCGCTTCCACCACGGTCGGCTTCATGCCGGCGGCCGAACGTGCATCGAGGTAAATGATGCGGGCGTCAGGCACACGGGCTAGAATCTGGCGTTCGAGCATACGTCCGGAATCGGTGCGCAGGTCGTCGGAAAAAATCACCGCGACCAGGCGGTTGCTTTCCTCTGCTATTGACTGATACGGAAGCGCGTCCTCTGAAGTTCCAGGGGAAGCTGCAAAAGACTGCAGCGGGATCACCTTCCCATTGTCGCGCACCAGCGTAATGGCTTCATCCGCAATACGTTGGCCGACCTCCAGATTCTCCGGTTTCGCAATCTCGCTGGAAAGTTGACTGAGGTCCGCCAGCCGCGCCTTGTTCAAACCAAGGGACGCCTTCAGTTCCAGAATTTTACGCACCGACTGATCCAGGCGCGGACGAGTGATTTCGCCGCTTCGCACCGCCTGCAGCATCGAACGATAGCTGGCATCGAGGTTGGCCGGAATAATCAGCATGTCATTGCCCGCTTTGAAAGATTCGACCGCGGCCCGGCCAATGTCCTTCGCATAAATTCGCGTCAACCCCGCCATCTCGAGCGCATCGGTCACCACCAGCCCTTTGAATCCCATTTCTTCTTTCAGCAGTCCGTCCACAATCGCGCTTGAGGTCGTGGCCACGCGGTTGGGCGCCGGGTCCAGCGCGGGGACGGTCACATGCGCCACCATCACGGAATCCACGCCCGCATCGATCGCGCGCTTGAAAGGTGGCAGCTCGACCGCATCCAGCCGCGCCCGGTCGCCCGTAACTTGAGCGACGCCGAGATGGGAATCGGTAGCCGTGTCGCCGTGTCCGGGAAAGTGTTTGGCCGTGACCAGCATCCCGCCTTCGTGCGCGCCCCGGATGTACGCCGCCACAAAATCGCCCACCTCCTTCGGATCGCCTCCAAAAGAGCGCGTGTTAATGATGGGGTTTGCCGGATTCGAATTCACGTCCGCATCGGGAAAGAAATTCCAATGCACGCCGATGGCGCGCGCTTCGAGCGCGGTGATGCGTCCAAAGGCTTCAGCATTTTCAGTTTTGCCGGTCGCTCCAAACGCCATGGCATGGGGAAAGATAGTGGTGCCATTCAGACGCATGGACACGCCACGCTCGAAATCAGCCGAGATGATCAGCGGCAGCTTCGATGTCTTTTGCAGCCGGTTGAGCAGCTCGGCGGCGACCGAGGGCTGAGTCTTCAGCAGTACGGGGCCATCCACCGGAACGCTCATGACCAGCGATCCGATATGATATTTGCGGATGTTGTCGCGCAGCTGAACAAAAATGGGATCGGCGTCATTCAAAAATTGCACTCTCACCCAGATGGCGAAGAGTTGGCCAACTTTTTCTTCAGGCGTCATCCTGCGCAAGGTCTTGTCGGCCCACTTCTGCCCGGCTTTGTCGGCATGGATGGGACCGGGCTGCAGAAAACGGTCTTTGCTTTTGTCTTTAGCAAAGCAAAGCGCTGCGGCGAGGAGGAACGTAGTAAGAAGAAAATTGCGGAGCATGCAATTGACGATAACAAAAAAGAGACGGGAACGTCCTGCTCGTGTGATGACAGACCCGCGTAGGGACGGACGCCCTCGTCCGTCCGGGCTGAGCGCAGCTCGGCGGCCTCTCTCAAATTTCCGGTTCGACAACTGCAATGCCTGCCACCTGAATAGCCGGTTCATCGCCAAACCCCGCCAGCCAATGCACATTCGGTTCTCGCCGGAACCACGTCATCTGCCGCTTAGCGTAATTACGATGCGCCTGCTGCGCCGCCGCCAGCGCCGACTCCCGATCCAATTCGCCGCGCAGGAATTGCGCCGCCTGCTTATATCCCAGCGACGCGAGCGGACGGGCTTGCTCGCCATATTTCGCGAGAAGCTTTTCGGTCTCGGCGATGAGTCCATCATCAAACATCTTCGTGGCCCGGTGGTTGATGCGCGCGTAAAGAACTTCGCGCTCCGGATTGAGTCCAAGACGCAGAATACGAAATCCGCGCAGTGGTTCACGTCCCTGCTGCCAGAGTTCGGTCATGCTTCGTCGAGAGGTTCGGCGCAAGGGCTCGCGAGAAGGCTGACGCGAGCCCAGGCACACTTCGATCGCCCGAATCACCTTGGGAACGTCATGGGCGTGAATGCGCTTCGCCGCCGCTGCATCCAGCCGCCGCAGGATGCGGTGCAAGTGCTCGGTCCCGCGCTCCCGCGCTCGCGCACGCAGTTTGTTGCGCAGTTCTTCAGATCGCTGCGGTCCCGGAAAAAGTCCATCGATGAGGGCGCGCAGATAGAGTCCCGTCCCTCCGCTGACGATGGGCAAGTGCCTGCGCGTCTCGTCTTCACTTTGAGCGCCGCGCAACACGATCTCGCGTAGAATCGGCCGCGCCCGGCGAGCATATTCTCCCGCGCTGACGTCGGCGAGCGGATCTACGCAATCCACCAGATGATGCGGAACCTCCGCGCGCTCCGCCGCACTGGGCTTGGCCGTACCGATTTCAAATTCGCGGTACATCGCAACCGAATCGCAGTTGACGATTTCACCGCCGAAGCGCCGCGCGATCGCCAGCGCCAAAGCCGTCTTCCCGCTCGCCGTAGGACCAAGCACAACTACGACCAGCGGATCGCGCCGCAACTTCGGCAACCTCGCCATCTTCGGCAACTTCAGCGCGCGCTCCAAGGAATGTACCGCCAGTAGCGGATGATGGTGAGAATGAGCAGCAGAACCGCCATAAGAAGCAATCCGGTAGCTTCGGCGGCATAGATGGAATGCCGGTGCTGATGCCGGTGCTTGTTGTCCTGATGCTCGTTGTCAGCTACCGGCTTCGAGGGAACGGGGGCGTTCACGCGGCTATTGTAAGTCTTTTCGCCGGTGAATAGTCGTTGGTCGCTGGCAAACGTCGTCAGCAAGCATACGATGTGATCGACGCACGACCAGCGACTAACGACCAACGACTGCCTCGCGATACACTACGGGCGCGCCGCCATGCCGCTGCCTCCCTCCAACCGCGAAGCCAGGCTCCTGCGCTTTGGCGTTTTTGAAGTTGACCTCGACGCCGGAGAGCTGCGCAAGAACGGCGCTCGCATCCGGCTTCAGGAGCAGCCCTTTCAAGTCCTCGCCGCCCTGCTGCAGAATGCCGGCCAAGTCGTCACCCGTGACCACCTGCGCGAAACCATCTGGCCCGCTGACACCTTCGTGGATTTCGATCACAGCCTAAATACCGCGGTAAACAAGATTCGCGAGTCGCTGGGCGATTCCTCATCGAACCCGCGCTTCGTTGAAACCCTGGCCCGCCGCGGATACCGCTTCATCGCCCCCGTCGACAACATCACCGCGGCGTCCCAGTCTGCTGGCCACACCGCCTTGCATCCCGATCTGCACGTGCCGGTTCCCCGGCGCGAATTGGTGCGCGCGCTTTTCGCGCTGATTCAGGTGATGTATCTCATCTTCTACGTGAGCGGTCTCGCTCACCTGCACGATGCGGATCGCGTCGCCAGCAGTTTTCTCCCCGGCTGGAGAGCTCTCGTCATCGTGGGCGCAATATTAGTGACGGGAGCGGTCGGCATCCCGCTGCGCTTCTACCTGCTTTCGGCGGTCGCTTTCGACTTCCGCAAGCTTGGCCGGACATTCAGCCGGCTATTTCCATTTGTTCTGGCGTTGGATCAGCTCTGGGCGATCGCACCGTTCTTGCTGCTGCCGCAAATCGGCGTTGGCTTGGCGTTCGCCGCCACTGCCGCTTTGCTCTACGTGCCCTTCTCCGAAAGGACCTTGGTGCGGATGGCTTATAACCAAACAGGCGAGGCGGAAAATTAGTTTGTCGATTCCCCCCTCGGATGCCCGGAAACCTTTAGGCCGGTCCGCCGCTGACGATGTTCGGCCCCTCGCAGTTACGTACTGGTCCGAAGAAGTAGATGGCCGCCAGCAGATGTTGCTTCAGACCTGCGCCGGAGCCGCGCCAAGAAAAACTCGAAAAGCCTGGGGTCATGTCCGCTCTGACCCGAGCAGGATTTTGCGGATCCCTGGCCTGACACGCGCTCGGATCATTCGGAAAATCCAAAAACAGGTTTACGTTCACGAGCTTGGTGAGATCCCGGAATGCCTCTCGCGCATGGAGGTGGCATTGATCGTTGGGATCGCGGTCATGGGCCGGTTCGATCACAAAGTTTATGGTTGGCGTTTCCACCCGAAGCAAGAGTGGATTGAAAACGCCGCTGTCGGGAGACCCTGCCAGGGAAAAACCGTTCAGCATGGTAACGCTGTAGCGCAGGGAAACCGAGGTTACGTAGTCCTTCTCTGTGGAAGCATCGGGCGGATATGCGGATCCGGCGCGGCTGCGATAGTGGGTAGCCGGCACATACGCGTCCGGCTTGGGAAGGCGAATGGCGTACCGCTCCCACTTGCTGTCGAGCGCATGCTGCACGCTGAGGGGGTCAATTCTCGCCTGCAGAATATTGGGATCGATCGTTCCACTTGCCGGTCCGCTGCGAGCGGGAAGTGCGAGCTCGTAGATTCCCGACGCCAGCTTCTTGTCCCATGTCTGCACGGTGAGATCGCGATGGCTCTTGGTTTTCGGTGCGAGTGCAATCACGCTGTTGGCGTCCATTGGATCGGGAGCGAAAGCCCATGGACCTTCGAAAACCACATAGACGTCGTGCACGGTTTCTTCGGAGGCAAGCGCGGTCGTTTTGGTTTCGTGACGGGTGACCACCATGAAGGTTGCGAGTACTCCCAAGGCCAGCGCAACCGTCAGGCTCGTGAAGTAACGGGGGATTTTCATTGGTTTTCTCCTTCTTCCTTTTAGGGATTAGCGCCGTCCGTAAGCTGCAAACGCCGACCAGTAGTAAGGGTGGGACGTGCGTGGGTTGGCCAGCATTCTCCGCGAGCTCAGGCCGATGGCGTCAGAGACGGTCTGGCCAGAAAGCGCATGTTGATAAAAGTCCTGTATGAATCCGCGAGTTTCAACGGAGTCCACTGCCCACCTGCTCGCGACCACATGCGGCACACCCGCACGCACAAAACCATCGGCGATGCTGTCGAATCCGCTGGCGCCGCCGCTGCCCGACGCGGTGTTGCAGGCTGAGAGCACCGCCAACTGCAATCTTTCTGAATGAAGCTGCCGAATCGCATCTGCGTCCAGCAGGCGCGGCGCGTTTGCTGGTCCGAGTTCGCTTTCCAGCATCAATCCCGTCCTTTGGGGAGTGGGGAGCGAATGTCCGGCAAAGTGGAAAACCGCTGTCCCGGGGAAAGCGCTCCGGAGAGCACTGAGGGTGGCCTCTCCGCCTTTGAGTACCCGAGCGGAATGAAAGCCGCGAGCGACAGTGTCCGCTTCCAGAGCCACATCAGGAAGAGGACTGAGACCATCCACCGGCGAGGAAGCCGCGCTGCCCACCACCAGAGCCGGCGATTCCGCCGAAATGGCAATTTCGCTGCGCAGCCGCGTCTCCGAATCCTGACCGAGAGAATGAACAATCGATGCACGCTCGATCAGATAGCGATCGTGCGAATCCAGCAGCGCCTCGAAGGGCACGCGGGCCAGCCATCCCTCCGCCTCGATCACCAGCGTACGCCCCGGCGCGAGGTGTCGTTCCACTGGACCAATCAGCGCCTGGTACAAGCTCCGAGCGTCCCGGCGCAGCGCGATCAACTCCGAGCTGGGATCCGAGCATTGAGAGTGGAAATTGGCCGCCAGGTCCTGCACTTCCTGCAGCTCCCGAGGCGATTTCGCGCTCCAGTACGCGCTTACTCCGTGGTCGTCATAAACCCAAATCGCGATGCCATCGGGCAGCGCCGCATAAGCAAGCACCGTCTGGTTGAAGAGAAGCGGAAGTCGAGCCGGCAGCCGCGCTGGGTCGGGCAGGGATGGTGATATCCCCGGACCGCGCGTTCCCGCACGTTGCGGCGCGCCCAGATACCACTCAAATACATCGAGCGACTCCTGTTCGCGCCCCTGCACCAGTTCGGCTTCGGCGAGTCCCAGATATACCGAAGCCGCATTCTTGCTCCAGCTGGTTCGGCTCTTCTCAGACGTCAAGGACGCCAGGCTTTGCTCGGCCAAGCGCAGCGCGGGACGAAAATCCTGCTCGGCCTCTGCGGCATGATGACCGCGGAGTCGCACCTCGCCCAGAGCGGAATAAAACATCTGCACAAGAACGCTATTGGAAAGCTGCCCGACCTCATCCTGCACGCGAGTCAAGCGGCCCAGGGCTGCGTCGAACGCGCTTTGGCCCGTCTCCGACTCAGCGGTCAGGATTTCGCTCATCAGACGGTTGGCCCGCGTAGCCTCGGTCTGCGGGGCGAGGCTATAGAGCCGGGCGGCTTCCTCGTAGTGCTGTTCGGCCAACTCGGGCTGAAGGGCGGCGCTGGCGGCATCGGCTACGCTGCTGTGGGCCTCGGCGCGTAACCGAAAATTCTCGCCGGAATCGATCACCGCCGCGGCTTCGCGCCAGATCGCCAACTGCAGATTTGCCTGATCTGACTCGGCGGCAAGAGCTTCTTCGGTGTACAGGTTGTAGCCCCGCATGGCGGGATATTGCCCCGACCAGTAACCTTGCAGCCCGGCGTGAACCAGCCTCCAGACGCCCGGCAGGTCACCGGTGTGGAGTTTGCTATCGGCAACAAATCCCAGGGCCCGCAGATACAGAGCGCCGTAGCCGGATTGCTGCGCCCGGTCCTGCGCGCGATGCATGGTCTTTTCGTAGCCGCCGAGATCGCCCGTCAGTACCGAGCAGCTGCCGTCCTCCAATGCCAGCTGAATCTCCACCCAGGGGTACGAATAACGTCTGGACTCCTCTCCCGCGGCTGTCGACCGGCGCCGGCAGTCCTCGCTGCGGCGCGAGATCTGGTCCGCGAACGACTCCTCGAATTCCGCGCGCAACGCCCCCGCGGTGTTGCCGGAAGCCCGAAACAATTGCTCGGAAACCTCCGCCTCTTGACGGGAGACGCCGTTCTCGCCGGCGTCATTGGCTTGGAGGGCACGGGCAAGCGCGCTTATGGCTTGCGGAAAATGTGGCGCCGAGGAACCCTGCAGAAGATCAGTCAGCCAGCGGTCACCGTGTTGCTGGCTGGTCAGGTCGGCTAAAAAAAAAAGCGCCCGCAAGGCGCTCGCATCCGCATTGGCCCTGGTCGCGGGAAAAGCCTGCGGCAGCCAGGAGCGGACGGCTTCGTGCAAGTATTCTTCGATGCGCTGGTCGACTTCAGAACCAAGGCTGGCGCTCGCGGCCATAGCCGCCACCTGGGCGGGAGACAGCAGTGGTCTCGCCGCGCTGCCGTGCTCTTTCAACTTTTGCCGCACCGCGTCGGCCCGGTTGCGGGCTTCGTCTGCCCACTGCGAGCCCGGATCCACCCGCAGGTAATGCTCCCAATCATCGAGAGCCTGCTGATAAAGGAACAGGTGTTCCGAAACAATGGCGCGGTTAAACAGCGCCACCGCATCGTCCGGGTGCAGCTTCAAGGCCTGACTCAGATACTCGTACGCAGCACCGAAGTCTTGTTCGCGGTTTTCCTGCTGGGCGCGCTGGAAGTAGGCGGTGGCAAGATCCGTCAGGATCGCTGCCGAATGCGGCTCCAACTCCAAAGCGCGGCGCAAAGTCTCCACGGCCGCGTCGTACTTGCCTTCCAGCACGTCCGCCTCCGCCTTTGCCTGAAGCCAGGCAGGATCGGAAGGATGGGATTCCAGTTGCCCGGCAATCAGCGCTTCCGCCTTCAGCAGTGCGCCCGGACGGCTGGTAAAGGAGGCTGCCGGTCCACGCGACACGCGTAAAGGCGCATAGCCGGCGCCCGCGATCCTGAGTTCAAGAGTGCGCTTCTCGGTGTAAGCGCGGGCCAGGAGCTTGTCAGCGGTGGCGGGCTGGTTCCGTTGGATTACAAACCACGATCCCAAGCTGGCCACCGCCAGAAGAGATACTCCGGCCATTGCCAGACGTGGAACCGTCAGCCACCGCTGCCGCCACGGCGTGGATTCCCGATCCGGCCCCGAATGCTGTGTCCCGGTGATGCGCTGGACCACCTTCTGCTGCCACTCTGCGCTGGCGCTCACCAGGGTCGCGATATGTTTCCGTTCCGCCGCAGTGATCTCGCCGTTCAGATCGGCCAATTCCGCCAGCGCTCCGCGCAGCAGCGGACCACAATAATCGCAGCGGCTGGCATGTTCGATACAGGCCAACGTCTGGTCGCTTGGCGCCAGCCCGCCGGCAATCTCACGCCACACCACCGACACCGGACAGTCGCCTTGCGGCAACCGAGATTCAGCCGGCCTTATGCTCTCCAGTTGGCGACCCAGCGATGCCAGCCCGTCAAATAGCTCACGGCAAGTCGGGCAGACAGCTAGATGAGGGTGAACATTCGTCGCGTCCAGCGATTCCGCACTCCGGCGCGACTCCTCAAGCAGTTTTGCCAGTTCTGCGGTTCCGATGTGCTCGTTAGGATTACCGATCAAGACTGACCCCTTACTTCTTGGAACGATTTTGCCGGTTCAAAACCTTCACTTCGCGGTGGGGGCTTGAACTGATGAGGTGGGCGCGAATCATGATCGCCAGGCGCAGCAGCACGCTTTCCACCCCCTCGGTGGTCAGTCCGATCGACGGGATGGCCGCGATCTCACTGGCGGTAAGTCCTTGCCGGTGGCGCAGCCAAAAAATCATCTGCTTTCTTTTCTGATCCTTCCCCGCCGTAACCTGTCTCAGAACCTTGTCGACCTGCTCCAGTTGAATGCGCCGGCTCACCGCGTCAAAGCTGTCGGTGCCAGCCATCTTCGAGTCGATTAGGATTGGGTCGGTGATCGCTTCCGTCTGGATTGCGCCCCGCTTGGCGGCCAGCGCGGACTTGAAATGATCGTGGACGACATTGGCCGCAACCACCTTCAAAAACCCATAAATGGAGTCTTCCTGCCGCGGCCGGAACGAACGCAGCAAACGGCTATCATTCTCGCAGAGCTTCAGGTAGGTATCCTGGATCAGGTCGTCCAGTTGCGAAGGTGACGGTTCGCCCCAGCGGCGGGCGGTCCTCAGCACCGCTGCCGCAATCACCAGGTGAAATCGTCGGATGAACTCTGCCCACGCCCCCTCGTCGTTCGAGCCGGCGCAAGCTCTTACCAATTCCGTCGACGAGAGCTTCGCGTAGCGCGCCAAGGGTTCACTCCAAGTTGCGGATTTTACATCAGTCCTGCCCCTTATGCAGTGATAAGTTCATGAAAAATAGGTGGTTTTGTCGTATGGCGTCGAGGCGACTTCTCGGGGATTTCTCGACGAGGCGAGTTCGAGGCGAAAGAACGACTTGCCTGAACCGGTTATGCCAGCAGTCTTGCCGCCTCTTTTGCGTAGTAAGTCAGAATGATGCTCGCCCCCGCGCGGCGGATGCAAATCAGCGATTCCATCATCACGCGCTCCCGGTCGATCCATTGGTTGCGCGCCGCGGCCTCGATCATCGCGTACTCACCCGATACCTGATACGCCGCGAGCGGCAGTTCGAATCGGTCCCGCGCCGCGGCTATCACATCCAGGTACGGCATGGCCGGCTTCACCATGATCATGTCCGCGCCCTCTTCGATGTCCAACTCGATCTCCCGCATCGCCTCGCGAATGTTGGCTGGGTCCATCTGGTAAGAACGGCGATCCCCAAACTGCGGCGCTGAATCCGCCGCCTCGCGGAACGGCCCATAGAAACCCGAAGAAAACTTCGCCGCGTAAGAAAGAATCGGCGTATTTTCGAAGCCCGCCCCGTCAAGCGCCCCGCGGATCGCCCCGACCCGTCCATCCATCATGTCCGATGGCGCGATGATGTCGACGCCCGCCCGCGCCAGCGACACCGATGTCCGCGCCAGCAATTCCAAGCTCGCGTCGTTCAGGATCTCGTACTCCGCCGTAACCGGTGGCGCTGCTGCCGCGGCGGCCATCCGTTCGATAGCCTTTTCTTTTTCCTCAGGACTCTTGACCGCTATCGCCATCGCCTTGCTCACGTCCATTGCCGCCGCGCCCAGCGATTGCGGCCTGCCCGACTGAGCCACGATGCCGCAATGTCCATGCGACATGTACTCGCACAGGCAAACGTCGCCCATCACCAGCACGTCGCGCACTTCGCTCTTGATGGCGCGCGCCGCCCTTTGCACGATGCCATCCTCCGCCCAGGCGCCCGTGGCCACTTCATCTTTTTTCTCCGGGAGCCCGAACAAAATCACCGATAACACTCCCAGCGCCCGCGTTGCGCGTACCTCTTTCACCGCCTCGTCCACCGAAAGGTTGAAGACGCCGGGCATGGAGCGCACTTCTTTCCGGATTCCAGTCCCGGGGCAAATGAATAGCGGATACACGAGGGATTCAGGCGTAAGCCGGGTCTCGCGGACCAGGGCACGCAGCGTTTCAGTGCGCCGCAATCGACGCAGACGGTTAGCGGGGAATGCCATGACAAGCAATTCTAGCAGTTGCCGGTTCGATCGCCGTGACGCCTATCACACCGCTGACGCCCGCTAGTGGAGAGCCGGACGCCCCGCCCGGCCACCCCCGAACTGGGAGAGGCGAGACAATTCATCATCCGGTAACGGAGCCATTTCCCGTCATTATTTCCCCAGGTGTGGCGGCGGCCTTCTCACCGGGGGAAACTTGCCATGGTGATCCAAATTCACCCAACCCACCGAAGCGTGGAATATCGGCGGGCCGCCCAGCCTGGCTGCGGGAAAGTGAAACTGCACGTTGATGAAAGCTTCCTGCTGAAATCCCGACGGCTCAAATGCCGTGCTCCTCACCAAATCCATCGCCGCCCGGCTCAAGTCCCGATCGGTAGTCTGCAGCGGCTCAGCGTCCAGCACGCTACCGTCTTGCGCATCAATAATGGCGTGCACGATCACCGGTTGGAAGTAGCTTGAAGTCGGACCATCGGAAGGATCCACGCGCATCGGCAAGCGCGCGGGCGCCGAGAGCGCGAAGGTCCCGCCATCATCAACCATTTCCGGGGTCGGCTGGAACAGATTCGGATCGATATCGGACACGTCCTTGAGGCTTTCCACCCGCGCCTGGACCGCGAGACGCCCTTCTTCGAATATGGAAATTTGCCGCGGCAGAGTATGACCGTGAAATTCCGCGGCCCCGTTGTAATCGTAGACGGCGTAAATCCCCGGAGCCACCGACCACATCTGCAAGAGGCCCGTAGCCGGATCGATGCAGTCTTCTCTCTCGACCCACGAGCGTGGCGCCGGATTCGGTGGAAGCGAATGGCTGAGCAGCAGACACGAAACTTCTTTGCCGTCACGTTCGACATTCGCGGCGCGAATCATATACTGGGCCGTGCCCTGCCCAATCGGCCTCAGCAGCGCGGAACGCACTAGCTGAACGCGCAAGGGAACCGCTTGCGAGGGATCCGTGCCGTAGACGCGACCGTCAGTCCCGATGCGAATCAGCTGGAAATCGCCCAACTGCGCCGTCCACCGCCAGTGCGACCCTCCGTCCGATATCTCTTCCATCGTCCATCCGCCCTCCATCTGCGCCGTGCCGCTGGTTTCAAACGAAACTTTGAGCGCGTAGGGAGTCGAGATGTCGTGCAGATCGTAGTTATGTCGAGTGCGATCCAGAAGATCGAGCGCGGCCGAGCGGTCGGCCGGTTTGGTGAGCGTGCGCGGTTGGCGCGTCACCATCTCGTGCGGGTCGGAAGGTGGAGGATTGGTCTGTGCGCAGATTGCCTGAATGAAGATTCCAGGAATGCACAACAGGGAAGAAACGAACAATCCAATTCCGCAGAACCGGGTGGTGGTTGGCATGCGGGCCTCCTCAAATCAACTCAGTGCAGCAGGGGACCGTCGGCAATTTTAATCAACCTGACCCCCGGACGCAAATCCCCGGGCTCGTCGGTGGTGGGTCAGTCTGAGCATTTGGCCTTGTGGCATCATAGGGGAATGACGTCTACGGTCAAGATGATCCTCGTCGCAGTGGTTTCGTTTGTTCTCGGTCATCTCAGTTGCGCCTTGATGCACCACATGCACCACGCGCAACACCTGGGAAGGTAATCGACCATCGGCAAGGAAAAGGAAAAGGAACCTGACCCACTACCGGCTCGTCCCATGATTAAACTGCAAATGATCAACTGCAAACGATTACTTCCAAACCATCAATTCCAGTGGTGCGAGTGCGACCAGATTTTCTGGATATCAAAGGTAACGCCGCGGCACAGATAGATCGGCGTGTTTTCCTCGCCCATGCCAAACCGCTGATAGTGCTCGAAAGCCTGAAATGAAGTGCAGTTGTCGCGCACATCGTCCAGGCTCCATTCGAGAACGATGAGGTTCTTGTAAACCTGAGGCGGAGGACCCCAGTACCAATGGTTCTGGTGTCGCGAGTAGGCGGTGGGAAGCCCGAGCTTGGGACCAAACAAATTAATCGCGCCGGCTTCGCCGTAGTTCGAGGCCCAAATTCCGGTCTGGGCGCGATCATCAGCTGACAGCGAGTTGTAGATGCCGGAGACCTCATTCACCATCTCAGGCCATCCGAACTGATCGGCCACCGGTTGTGCCAACAGCGACTCGTGTTTCACCTCGGCCTTGGCGGGTTTGAGGCCGATAGCATTTTCATAGGCGAGGAGGCGCTCCGGCGGCAGAAACCACGTCACCGACGGGAGAGCGGGAAGCGTCCCGAGCACGACGATGGCGACGACGGCCGCGCGTACCCAGGCGGAGCGGTTTGCCGACCATCTTTTTCCCGGCCACTGTTTTGCCGCCTCTCCATCGGTTGCCCGCCCGATCATCCGCTCAATCGCAACCGCACCGCCAGCGAAGACCATCGGATAGATCGGGAACACGTAATAGTTCTTGGCGTGCGCGACTTCCATCAATACGAAAAAGACGGCAAAGGTCAGGCCGAGCAATCGCCAGCGGCGGTCACGGAAAAACCAGACCAGGCCCAGAAGCCCAACTGGCGCCAGGATCGGGCGGATATCGAAGATCTGCTCCTTCACGAACGCGAACGGGCCGAGCACGACGTTCTTGCCTTCGCGGCGGACGTTAGCCAGGTCTTCAATCGTTGGGAAGTGATGGCGGATTTGCCAGACGATGTTGGGCAAAAACAATACGAGAGCGACCGCACCCGCAATCCAGATCCACGGTCGCGCGAACTCTCGGCGATGATGCGTCAGAAGCACGGCGACAGTGACGGCAAATCCAAACGACAGCGTGGAGTGTTTGTTTTCGAGGCCCAGTCCAGCGAGCACGCCGAACCATATCCACAGCCGCGAGTCCCCCGTGCGCAAGATGCGGGCAACCACCCAAATGCAGCCCATCCAGAACAGCGGCTCGAAGGCATTCATGGTGAGAAGACTGCCCACGACCAGAACGGCGGGGCAGAGCAGTACGCAGACCCCCGCAAGGAGCTGGGCGTAAGTTCTGCCGCCGAGTTCGCGCGCGATGAGCATGGTGAGCGCGATCAGCGCCGTGCCCGCCAGCGCCGGCAAAATACGCAGTGCCGCCAATGAACCGCCCATCAGCAGCGCGACCTTCGCGTAAACAGCGATCAGCGGCGCGGCATCGACATAGCCCCAATCGAGATGGCGCGCCATGTCGAGGTAATAAAGCTCGTCGCGAAAATAACCGTAGTGCCGGACGCTGGTAAAGATATGCAGCAGCAGTTTGGCCGTGCAAAGACCAATCAGAATGCCCACGGCGAGAGGTGGAAGCGCCGGAATCCGCGCTCCCTCGTGATCGGAGCCCGGCGGAACAGTGCTAGCGACAGCCATACCAGAATTGTGCTCCTCACACCAAGCGCTTCGTTTTTCTTTCCCAAAACACTCTTTCAGAATGTTTTCGCCGAATCCAGCAGAATCGTAACTGGCCCTTCGTTGACCAATTCCACCTGCATTGTTTCCTGAAAGCGTCCGCTTTCCGAGCGCAGACCGGCAGCGCGGATTCTCTCCACAAAATATTCGTAGAGTTCGCGCGCCTGCTCAGGCGGAGCGGCCGCGTCGAACGATGGCCTCTTGCCGCGGCGCGCGTCTCCATAGAGAGTAAACTGCGAGACCACCAGCACCGCGCCTGCAACCTCGGCCACGGACAAATTCATTTTGCCGCCGGCATCTTCAAAAATACGCAAGCCAATCGTCTTCTCGGCAAGGTAATCCGCATCAGCGCGCGTATCTCCCGCCCCCACCCCCAGCAGCACCAGCAGGCCAAGCCCGATCTCGCCCGTGGTCTCGCCCGCAGTTTCACCATCGACCGTAACCTTAGCCCGGCTCACACGCTGCACCACGGCGCGCATCTAGCGGCTGACCTCGCCCAGAAGTGACTCGTGTCCCGCGAGCGCCTGCCAGCGCCCGTCGCGGTAAGTGAAGACATCTGTGAAGCGGACACGCGCCACTACCTTGCCGGAAGCGTCCACCAAAGTAGCGAGTCCGCGAGTGAATCCGGAGTTGCCCTCAACCTGCGCCCGCATTTCCGAAAGATGATTCACCCCCGGCTTCCGATTCGGAATATGCTCCAGCGTCTGGCTGCGGCTATGCAGTGAGCCATCGACATCGGCGTCTTCAAATTCGTCAGCCAGCAAGCAGGCAACGGCAGCCGCATCCTTGCGGCTGAGGGCTGCGGCCCAGTTCTGTTCGAGTTCGATAAGCGCAGCCTCGGTCTTCGGCTGATTCTTGGGACAATCGGCAG
>Ga0074044_10000970_pt1 | contig 26397 bp, 22 predicted proteins | sample BogForMeECP23OM1_FD_94443 | JGI IMG/M metagenome (GOLD analysis project Ga0074044, IMG submission 94443) | Bog forest soil microbial communities from Calvert Island, British Columbia, Canada - Bog Forest MetaG ECP23OM1 | ecosystem: Environmental > Terrestrial > Soil > Wetlands ... | reverse complement strand
GAGCATGGAAAAGTAGTTGGGAGTGACGTCGAGCTCATGGGCGGTCTCCTGGCCTTCGGGCGTGGTGATGAGGGCGGAGTCGGTGTAGCCGGTGAGAGCGATGTCTTCGAATACATCGTTTTGCGCTTGCCAGTCTAGGAGTTCAGCGATCGGAGGGGCTTGCCATTGATCGGGGTGGCCGATGGGGGTTTCCCAGATGGCGACGAGGCGTTGGTGCGGGTCGTAGGGAAGCGGACGGTAGATAAGCGCGTTCATGACGCTGAAGATGGTGGCGTTGGCGCCGATGCCGAGGGCGAGAGAGAGGACAACGATTATGACAAAGCTAGGGCTCTTGCGCAGCCCGCGCGCGGCATAGCGAAGATCCAACAGGAAGTTATGGAGCCAGGAGAAAGGGCGCATGTTCGCATTACCTCCCGAAGTAGGCGTAGGCCACTCGCGACCCTGCACGAAGAGTTGGCCGATGATAGCGTATTTTACGTAGACGGAGTGGGAGAGGTTCCGTTTCCGCGTTGACGCGCCTGATGAATCAGTTCCTGCAGATTGGAGCATCGCCCCAAACGAGAAACACGATTGCGATATAGTTCTTCGGCGGTTCTGCGAGGAAACCTTGGAGATTCGGCCACAGTTAGCCACGATTCGAGAGGCGCGGGAGTTTCTTGCGCGGCACTTTGCGGTGACGCGACTGGTTGCGGCGCCGTTTTTGAGTGAGAGGGTGGGGAAGCGGGTTTGGTTGAAATTGGAGGCGGAGCTGCCTACCGGGTCGTTCAAGGTGCGGGGAGCGTTGTGGGGGTTGGCTTCGCGGCTGAAGCGGGGGCGCGTGAACGAGGTGGTTGCGTCGAGTACGGGGAATCATGGGGCGGCGGTGGCTTGGGCGGCGAAACTGCTTGGAGTTAAGGCGCGGATTTTTTTACCGGCGGGGTGCAATCCGGTGAAGCGGGGGCGGATTGCTTCGCTGGGTGCGGAGATTGTGGAGAGTGGCGGGACGGATTTGACGGCTGCGTTTGTTTTGGCAAACGAGTACGCGAAGCGGCCTGGGGTTTATTTTTTGGATGACGCTACCGATGGGAATTTGCCGGCGGGGCCTGGGACGATTGGTTGCGAGATTCTCGAACAGCTACCAACGACGGACACGGTCGTCGTGCCGATCGGGGATACGGCTTTGATTCGCGGGGTGGCGGCAGCTGTGAAACAGATTGCGCCGCGGGTGAGGATTATCGGCGTGCAGGCAGAGCGTGCGCCGGCTTACTACCGGTCGTGGAAGGAAGACAGAGTCGTGGGAACAGAGACGTGCGACACGATTGCGGATGGGCTGGCGACTCGGACCCCGGATCCGTCGAATGTGCGCGATATCAGGAATCTTGTGGAAGACGTGGCGCTTGTGAGCGAGGAACAGATGCTGCGCGCGATTGAGATTTTGCTGGTGGAGGAACACATTTTGGCGGAGCCGGCTGGGGCGGCAGGCACAGCCGCGCTTTTGAACGCGGGCGCGGATTTCGGCAACAACGTCGTGTTGGTTGTGAGCGGTTCGAATATTTCGCGCGACGTTTTGCGACGGGCGGTTGGCGCTTCCTAGACCACGCGGGCGGGGCCCTTACAGGATAAATAAGCCCTGCTCCTACAAGTTATTATGAGTATACGGAATTTTTTCCGGGACACGACACCTGCCGCGAGAGGGTTCTTTCAAAGAAGAGAAAAGATAACGCAGAGGCGCAGAGCTCGCAGAGATTCGCAGAGGATCTCGGGTTAGGCCGCGAATTCGAGGTTCAGCGCGATTGCTTCGCCGAGAAGGAGTGGCGAAGGCCGAGGACGCGCATCAGGGTCGCCTGTACTCTGAGGAGTTCCTGCTCGCGCTCATGCTCTTCTTTTGTGCGGTCGACGAGGGCTTCCTTTAGAAGGATCAGGTTGCGGCGAAATTCCATCTGGGCTACCACGAGGCGGCTCAGGGCCTTGAGAGCTTCTCTTTGTTCGGGCGTCAGTTCGCGCGGCGTTTGATCGACCACGCAAATTGTGCCAAGCGCGTACCCGTCCTCGTTGATAAGCGGGGCTCCGGCGTAGAAACGGATGTGCGGGTCCGCAACTACCAAAGGATTATTGCGAAAACGCTCGTCCTCGAGCGCATCGGGAACCACGAAGAGTTCCGATTGCAGAATCGCGGTGGAGCAAAAGGCGACCTCGCGGGGCGTTTCGGTAGCCGTGACACCGATGCGCGACTTAAACCATTGACGGTCGTTGTCGATCAAAGAGATCAGCGCGACGGGGGTTTTGCAGATGAAAGAAGCCAGGCGAGTGAGATCGTCAAAGGAATCTTCCGGATCGGTATCGAGGATGGCGTAGCGCTCGAGGGCCGCGATGCGGGATGTTTCGTTGAGAGGTTTGGTCACGGGCATTATTGGCTCCGGAAGACTCGACCGGCCGATGGAGGGCATTCGGCGGCGGCTATCATACTCCAACTCATCGAAGCGCGCCTCATGGGACGCTCGGGGAAGGCATCGGAGAGAAAAGAGAGAAAAGAGAGAAAAGATAACGCAGAGACGCTGAGGGCGCGGAGATTCGCGGAGAATTGGCAGATGGGGTTTGAGGTGGAGTTGGAATACTCGCGCGGCGATGGAATCAGCTGAATCGCAGAATACAAAAGCGGCACCCGAGAAACACGAGGCACCGCTTTTCGTTGGGCCGCAGAATTATTAGGCAAGGCGCGCCCGACTAGTTCGTGGGGCGAGCAACATTCTGGACCTGAGCGGGCATGTAGGTCTTCAAATCCACGAAGATTCCGACGAGCAAGGCGAGGAAGAGCGTGCCGTCGAGCAAATAAAAGATAACGATAAATCCCTGCCCAGGGATGAGTCCAGACGCGAGGAGGACGCATGAGCCGGCGACAATGATCTTGAACGTGACGGAATCTCGCTGCGGAATGAAGGCCAAGCAAATGGAGAAGAATATCGGGAGCCAAATAAATCCTGGATCTGACGAGAAATTACGCGGGGATAAAGTGTTCTGTGCGGAGGAATCCAAGTACGACACCATTTGAAAGGCTAGTTTGAGAGCGGCCAGCGACAATGGGACAGCCGCAATTTGGCGAGTGTGATTGTCAAGGCGGAGGAGGAGGCAGCCGAGGAGAACCAGCAGCGTCAAAGGCGAGACGAGGAGAGGCTCACCGCGCCTGAAAGTAAAGATGAAGAAGAGGAGAGGAGCGGCGATACAACGAGCCATCGGATCTCTTAGTTGGCCAAAGTAGTCTCGAAGTGAGGACTGCAGGTGTTTTTGCACGTCGTCAAGCGTGACGGGGTTGTAACCTTTTTGCTGGGGCGTATGGCCCGGTTGGTTGGATGAGTTTGTGGTCATGGTTGCGACTCCTGAAAGAAGAGCTGCTGCGGGGAATCATGTTCCGGCAAAAGGCCGGCGTCGCGGAGAAGTGTGAGGATGCTGCCGCGGACGGGCTTCAAGACGGAAAGTTTTGCGAGAGCGAGAAGGCGCACGATCAAGGTGAGGACGCCGTCGACTAAGCGGCGGGTGCGCTGCTGCTCGGGAGAATTATCGTAGATGAAGTAAAGAAGGATGCCCATGTGGAGAGCCCAAAGGGCAGCGGGGAGAATCGTGCGAATGTCGTCCGGAAGGCGCTCGTCGCCGAGTGCCGTGAGAAAAACGGACATGCTTTGTAGGCGATTTTTGCGCGTGCCGTCGCCCAGGGCAGAAAGCGGGTGGTTCGGCTCGCCCGTATAGCGAAACAGGGCGCTGAGGAGTTTGCGGTCGCTTTGGAGGATGTCCAGCTTCGAGTGAAACGCGGCACGGAGGCGATCTTTGAGATCCAGGCGATTTTCGGCGAGAGCTACGGCTAGCCGGCGAGCGTGCTCGGCTTGAACCTCGTCGTAATACGCCTGAATGATGGCCTCTTTGCTCGGGAAATAGTAGTAGGCGGAACCGAGGGAGGCTCCGGCGGCGGCAGCGAGGTCGCGCATGGTGGCGGCTTCGAGACCGCGTTCGCGGAAGACACGAAGAGCGGTGGAAAGAAGGTGGGAGCGGGTGAGCTGGGCTTTGGGAGTGGAGGCGGTAGTATTGAACATGTTCAAATAATAGACGTGAGCCATGCAATTGTCAAGGATTATTTTGAACACGTTCGAATACGCGCCTAGATTCCAATTAACTATTTTATTTTCAAAAGATTACGAGAATACCGCGAGAGACCCTCGCCCATGATTCGCGAGATTCTTGTCGCCGACGGGGCGCTGGCCCCTGGCTTCTAGCTTCTTTCACTGTTTTTGAGCAGATTCCCCGAGTTTCAGAACGAGGACTTGGCCGTTGGAGTGGAAGCTGCCACCGGTGGCGGTTTTGGCTTCTTGCATCGGATTTTGCGGCAAGACGTGGGTGACCTCCGCGACCAGACCTGTCGAGGTCAAGGTTTTTTCGACATAGTCGCGCTCGAGGTCGATATTGGGGTCGATTTTGTGGGTCAGGCCGTTATTGCGCTGATCTTTTTCGAAGCCGACGTCGTGGGTAGCGGCGCCGACCCAGAGCGTTCGGCCGTTGACCGCGAAGGGAGCCTTCCAGATGCGCAGGTGATTGCGCGAGGCGACAACGGTGATCGGTTCCGCGTGAGCCCAGCCGTAATCCTGCTGGCGGCCGAAGAGGTAGAGCGGGCTCATCGGCATGGTGAGATAGGATTCCTTGGACATGCTCTCGATAAAACCGTGGAGAACGGTCTCTTTGACGTTGGCGTCGACCTTAACCCAGCCGGCAGTGCTGAAGACTTTTTCCATAGCGTCTTGGGAGCCGATGATCAGGAAGTTGACCATATCGCCAGGGTCGCCGGCTTTATCAGCGATGCGGCGCGGGATTTTGGAGAACAGACCATTGTCGACGCCGGAGATGGAGGGCACGGCTTTGGCGGTGTAGAGGATGGTAGTAGCGTCCGCAGGGTAAATTTCGATGCGCACCGAATAGGTGCCATCGCCGGTGTCGCTGGTAAGTTGATTTATACCGACCGAGAGGCGGCCTGAGAGGGGCGAGACAAGGTCGCGTTTGGCTCCGATGAGAAACGGTTGCGAGGTGTCTTTGTCGCCGATGCGGCCGATAACCGCGCCGCGTCCCGCTTCGTTGAATGGCAGATTTCGGAGAAGATCCTTGAAGCCGCGAGCGATTCCGGAGGGAGAAGTATCGGTTTGTTGGTCGGCGTAGCGAAGGGTACCGCTTGCCGTGGCGACTACGTGTTCACCCGCTTGCACGTCGATGCCGGTATCCACCCAGGAAGAATCCCCTGAGAGCTGAACTTCTTGCGAGACGCGGCGTTTGCCGGCAGGGGTGGGCGCGGCCGTAGAGGTCTGAGCAGAGGAAGTGTGCGCATAATTCTGCGCCTGCGGGGCGGTGTCCTCGTGAACGAGCTGGGCGTCCGGCGCCAGCGGCAAGCCCCCAGCGAGGGCGCAAACAGCACAGAAATAACCAGCTATATTTGTGAGAAGGGAACGCATAAGGCCGAGCCATCCCGCGGCGGGTGTGAACGCATCCTCACTGTTAACAGATGCTTAGTCGAGTTGCAAGAGTTGGATGACGAGCGGTTGGACAAGCTCCGGTAGTGTCTTAATTTGTACGATGCGTTGCGAAGGGTGAAAGGTGGGAGAGAGTCAGTTGCCCTTTCAATCGGTCAAAGGCTATACGCCAGCGGATGTTTGGGCTCGTAAAGCATGATGTCGTCCGCGCCAGGTACGGCCATCATGACGACGAGCCCGTACCCGTGATCCTGAACTTCGCCGTGGAACTCCGCTCCTTTGCCCTTCAGTTCAGCGACCGTACGTGAGATGTCGTCGCACATCAGGGAGATCAGATGGTGCCGCGGCGATTCGTACGTCTTGCCATCGTAGATGCTGTGGGTCGGGTGCACGCCCATCTCACTTCGCCCGGACTTGAAGATCAGCCAACCCGCGCCTCCGCCCAGCGCATCTTCGACGTAGGGCCAGCCGAGGACGTCGCGAAGGAATGCGCGCGTTGCGGGGGCATCGTCGGAATAAATCAGGGTGTGGATGCTGGTGATCATCAGACTGAACTACTGAAATCGCCTAAAGTTATACTATTTCGGTCTGTTGCCAATCAAGAGGCCGTTTATCGCACAGGAGATCGAAATTAGGACACTGCCCAAGCTCCGGGTTCCTTGACGGATGGGAAGTGCGCTTGTAAATTGACAGGATGCTGCAGGGTTGCCACAGGCCAGTGAGCGCCCCAGGGGATTCTGGCGGAGAAGTTGGGAGGCAGACGCGACGTCTGCCTCACCTCAGAAGTTGAAGAAGCAGTAGAGAGAGTATCCAGTTCGAGCGAGAACTGCGGCAGAGTTCATGACAAAACAACTACGGCGAAGAGTGATGGCGGGATTGTGCGCAGCGGCGGTCTGTATGCTTGGGCCGCTGGCGGCGAAGGGACAGGTACCTCTTCCCCCAGCGCCCCAACGACCTGCCCCTGTCACCAACGTTACGGTGGACGGCAGCGAGGCCATGTTCACAACGATGTGCGCGCTGCTGGCGGCTGGATTCGAATCGAACGTGAGCGCGGAGAACTGGCATCCGCTGCGTGCGCGCCTTCGCGAGCAGATGCAGCATCAGCAAGGGCCGGCGGTGGATGCGGTTAGGGAGTTCTACAAAGAGCATGTGCTGCGAGATTCGGGGGCCACGCTCTCGCGGTACATTTGGTTTGGGCTGCTTTCCGGACCCGCCCCGAACTTCCTGATGACTGTGCGGCGAGATGACCAGCCAACGGAAGTGCTGGCACTCGAGGGCTTCAGCGAAATCCTTTCAAATTACTACAAAGAGCAAAAGATCGGGCAGCTGTGGAGGGGGTTGCAGCCCGTCTACAACGGAGAGATCGAGAAGGTGCACGACCCCGTGGCGCAGATTGTATTTGTGGCGACGGGTTACCTGCGGCAGTTGCAGGATAGTTCGACGGCGAGGACGTTCACGATCATTCTGGAGCCGCTGGTCGGACGCATCACCAATGTGCGGAATTCGGGCGAGCATTATTCCATCGTGTTGAGCGGTTCGGACGATATTCCGACGGACATCATTAGGCACGCCTTCTTGCATTTCCTGCTCGATCCGCTTCCCCAGCAATATCCGCATGTGATTGCGGCAAAACGGCAGCTTTTTGAGAAGGCGGCCCAGGCGCCCCTGCTAGCGCCGGACCTGAAAGAGGACTATGAGTCTTATTTCGCCGAGTGTCTGGTGCGTGCGGTCGAATTGAAACTGAAACGACAGTCGCCTGGGGAAAGGGACGCGGCGATCGACAGAGATGACGCGGACGGCTACGTGCTTGTCAGGCCCCTCTTTGTCGGGCTGGCGAAATACGAAGGTTCCGAGCCCTCCATGGCCATTTATTTCCCGGACTTGGTCAGGGGCATCAATCTGACGACAGAAGCCAAGCGCATTGACGGCATCCAGTTTGCGGTTTCAAATCGAGGGCAGAGCTCGGACGATACTGCGAGCGAAGTAGTTACGCGGCACCGGGTGGCTCAACCGACGACTGTTCCAAACGATGCGGAAGCGATTGCGGCGCTGACGGAGGGCGAGCAACAAATTGCGCAGAGGAATCCGCGCGCGGCAGAGGTCTCCTTTCAAAAGGTGCTGGCGAAATACCCGGACCAGATCCGCGCTTGGTATGGCCTGGGATTAGTAGCATTGCTAGAGCATGATGGTCCCCGCGCGAAAGAGGTTTTTGGCAGGCTGACGACGGGAGCACACGCGGCGACGCAGGACCCCATGGTGATGACGTGGTCGCATGTCTATCTCGCGCGGATTTATGATGATGAGGGACAACAGGGACTCGCCAAGGGCGAGTTTCAAGCGGCACTCGCCGTGCCAGGAGCACCAGAGCAGGCAAAGCAGGCGGCACAAAAGGGGCTCGAAGCCGTTAACCTTGAGAAACCTGCCGAGCGGCCTTAGAGTTAGGAACAGCAAACCGAAGAACTTGGGAAGAACGGGACGGTAAAACTCGAGCCTATCGACTCGGGAGACGACTTGAAGGAACAACTAGGAGGCGAGAAATGAAGGGAACGTGGCAGAAGTGGATGGAAGCGGGGGCTTTTGCAGGATTGCTATTAGTCGCATGCGTTGGAGCAGCAGCGCAGAGCGGCAGCAGCCAAAGTGGTCAGAGCGGTCAAAGCACGCCGCCTGCACAGACGCAAACCGACAAAGACAAAGCAAGCACGATGACACTGGATGTGCCGGCGCCTCCTGTGAACCCGGAAGAGGATAAAGACTTCAAGGCGTTCGACGCCATACCGCCTCAGACGGACGGTGCCAAGAAAATTCAGGCGGGAGAAGCATTTGTGGCGAAATACCCGCAGAGCCGCTACCTCGCGGCGGTGTACTCGAACCTGGTCAAAGTCTATCTGGCGGAAAATGAGATCCAGAAGATGCAAGACGCTGGCGAGAAAGATGTCAAACTGGCTCCGAACGACGTGCAGACTCTAGCGATTCTCGGCCAGACAATTCCGCGTGCATGGAACTCGGGTATGCCCAATGCCGCGCAGCAACTGGATAAGGCGGAACAATTCTCGAAGTCGGCGATCGAGCTCACTCCAACGATTGCCAAGCCGGATGGGATGACCGACGCGCAATTTGCGCTCGCCAAGAACCAGACGCTGGCGATGGCTCATAGCGGGCTAGGGCTTGTTTATTTCCGGAAAGGCAAGTACGACGATGCCATTCCGGAACTGGAGGCATCCGCGAAGGTTGATCCGAGTCCCGAGGCAGATCCCGTGACCTTCTATGTCCTGGCGATTTCGGAAGAGAAGACTTCGCATTTTGATGCCGCGGCGGCAGCGTTCGGCAAGTGCGCCTCGATTCCCGGCAGCTTGCAGCCCACGTGCAAGAACGGTGTCGATGAGGCAAAGAAACTGGGCGCCACACAATTGAGCGCACCGAAATAAGAGCCGCTAGCGCTCGGCGCGCTGCTCAAGGACATGACACAAACTGACGCAGGGCAACTTGAGGAGCGTCTTGGTCACCGGTTCAAAAGGCCGGAACTTCTCAAGCGCGCTTTGACGCATAGTTCCGCGGTTCCGGAGATGCGTGCAGAGCGCGGGGAAGAATCCGCAGAGGCGGCTTCCATCCAGGACAATGAGAGGTTGGAGTTCCTGGGAGACGCCGTTCTGGAATTGCTGGCGAGGGAGTATCTGCTCGAATCGTTTCCGGAGTGGAGCGAGGGCCAGCTGTCCAAGAGCCGGGCGCGGCTTGTGAATGCGCATTCGCTGTACGATACGGCAAGCCGTGTGAGGCTCGGTGAACATTTGCGGCTGGGACGCGGCGAAGAAAAGACCGGGGGGCGTGAAAAGCCGGCGCTGCTCGCCGATGCTTTCGAGGCGGTAGTCGCCGCTGTTTATATGGACGGTGGGCTGGGACCCACGCGCGAAATGCTGAAGCGGCTGCTCTTCGAACAAGCCCTTGAGGAACGCGGCGAGCGAATCTCAGACTCGGACCGCAAGTCCGCGCTCCAGGAATTCTTGCAAGGGCATGGAAAGCCGACTGCCGAATACCGTCTGTCGGGCGAGAGCGGGCCGGATCATCAGAAAATCTTCCAGGTGGAAGTCTGGATCGACGGCGAACGCATGGCCAGCGGCGAAGGCAGCACAAAAAAAGAAGCCGAGCAGCGGGCGGCGCAGAGCGCGATGGAACTGCTGGAACGAACGTGACACGGGTGTGAAGCGGAAAGGCTGAGAGCGAATGGCGGAAGAGACTGCGCTGAAGGTCGAAGAGCCGGTGGATCCGGTTGCTCCGGCGGAAACGAAAAAAGAAGAGCCGCACGAGGATCAGACGACGATCTCCGAATATCTGGAATCGTTGCTGGTGACGGTGCTGCTGGCGCTGTTCGGGACCAGCTTTGTCGTTCAGGCGTTCAAAATTCCCTCGGCTTCGATGGAAGGCACCCTGCTCATCGGCGACCATCTACTCGTCAACAAATTCATCTTCGGCGGCAGCGGCGCATGGTATGAGAAATTGCTTCCGTACCGGCCGCTGGAGCGTGGCGATATCATTGTTTTCAAATACCCTTATTCGGACCACCAGCACTTTGTAAAACGAGTGATTGGCTTGCCGGGCGACCGTTTGAAGATGGTGGACCAGCAAATGTTCGTCAACGGAAAGCCGCTGAACGAGCCGTACGTCGTCCATGACCACGACCAGCTGGCGAATTACGATCCTTTCAACACCTCGTTTCCGCCCCGCGGGGATCAGATGATTTCGCAGCAAGTGGTTGAGGAATCGGGCTGGAGGAAAACGCTGCGGAACTACGTACAAGGCGACGAAATCGTCGTCCCGCCCGGAAAATTATTTGCCATGGGTGACAATCGAGACCACAGTTCGGACAGCCGTTACTGGGGATTCGTGGATCGCAGCGCGATTATGGGGCGCCCGTTCCTGATTTACTGGTCGGTGGACGCTACGAGCAACGATTACACGCAAACTACTTTTTTTCAGCGGCTGGCCGGAGTATTCGAGACACTCGCTCACCTCCCGTCTCGCACACGCTGGAGCCGGATGCTGCGCACGGTTCATTGAGCTTCGCAGTTTTTCTCTGACGGATTTTCCTGGAAGAAGGCGTGGAAAGCCGTCTTTTGGAACGATAAAAAGGCAGGCCGAAGTTAGTCTTGCAGTAGCTTTTCATTTGCGGGCCAGTCTGCGAAACTTCCGGACAAGATGAAAATCCCGCGCAAGTGGTGGAAGCTGGCGCTCACAATGGTGGCCCTGCTTGTGGCCCTGCAAATTGGCGTGTCGCTGCTCGTCCGTACACGCCGCATGCACGCCTACTTGACCGCGCAATTGGAGAGGGCCTTCGGCCGGCCCGTCGAGGTGGGAAGCTTTGCGGTGTCGCTGCTGCCTGCTCCCCGGCTGGATGCGGGACGAGTATCGGTTGGCGAAGACCCCGCGTTCGGCAATGAATATTTCTTGCGCGCGGACAACTTGTCTGCGGGACTGCGGTGGGCCGGATTGCTCCGTGGCCATTTCGAATTCGGCACACTATCCTTGAGCCGGCCCAGTCTCATTCTGGTGCGCAACACCCAGGGAAGATGGAACCTGGAGCGCTGGCTGCCTCCGGCGAAATCGGCAGTGGAAGCAAGCACGCGCGTTTACGGGCCGCCCGCGGCGATCGCACCCGTCAACCGATTGCTGAAAATCGATTTTGACGAAGGGCGCGTCAATTTCAAGAATACGGACGATAAGCTTCCCTTTGCGCTCACGGGCGTCTCAGGAAGCGTGGACCAGGTGTCGCCGGGTCGCTGGCAACTTCGCCTCGAAGCGCAGCCGTGGCGCAGCGGAGTGGTCCTGCAATCGGCGGGAACCGTGAGGGTGCAAGGAGACGTCGCGGGAACTTCGGCGCGATTGCAGCCGGCGCAGATCACGGTGCACTGGGAAGAAGTTTCGCTTGCGGACTTGTTCCGGCTGCTGCGCGGGCGCGATTACGGCATGCGAGGCGTGTTTACGCTGGACGGAACGCTGAAGAGCGGCACGTCCGACGCCGGCTTGATCTCTGAAACGCCCGCAGGACAATGGATTTTTTCCGCAGAAGCCCGCGCGGCGCAAATCCATCGATGGGATTTAATCGAGCGAAGCGACGATCCCCGCCTAAGACTTGGCGTCAAAGGCCACTGGAACGTGGCGGCGGGAAGCGTAAGCGCGGAAGAAGTGACCATCGAGGGCCCGCGCTCGAATTTGCGCGGATCGGCAAACTATGTGACGGGCCCCGCGCCCGGCTTCGAGGTGCATCTGGATTCTTCGGGGATTCAGGCCGCAGATTTGCTGGCGTGGTACAGAGCGTTTCATCCAGGCGTAGACGATGGAATTTCTGCCGAGCAGTTCTTCACTGGCGCGATGACGCTGCGCGGCTGGCCCTTGGAAATCGACGAGGCCGCATTCTCCAGCAATGGCGGCGTTGTGAAAGTGCCTGGCCTGAAAGTTCCTGTACGGATTGGTGCTGTGCGGATTGGACGGGAGCGAAGTCTGCTGGTGTCAGAGCCGATCCGCATCGCTCTCGGCGGCGCAGCTCGCGACGTCTTCGCGCCCAAGAAGCGGCGCATGGCGACCCTGATGGATAACGCCGCGGACATTACCTTCAATCAGGATCTGAATATGCAAACAGGCAGCATCAGCATTGAAGGGCACGTGCAAGAGGTTGAAGAGGTGCTGAAGACGGCAGCGGCATTCGGGCGGCCTGTGAATCACGGATGGGAACTCACCGGGGAAGCGCTTGCGGTGACACGGTGGGAATGGCAGACGTCCTTCAGCGGCCGCTGGAACGGCAGAATACTTTTCAATAAAGCGAAACTCGCGGTTGCCGGATTGAACCAGCCGCTCGCGGTTCAAGAAAGCACATTGAATTGGAAAGACGGAGCGCGTTCCGTGGACATTACCAAGGTCGAGGGATTTGGCGGCACTTGGTCGGGCTCCATCACGGAGAAAAATAGCGCCGGTGGTGAAAATCTCACAAAATGGAATTTTAGTTTGACTGCGGATCGCATGAACGCCGCCGAGTTGGACCGCTGGGTCGGCCCCCGCGCGCGTCCAAACTGGCTGCAGAGATTGTTACCGTCGCTACTTGGCGGATCGTCGCCGAGCCCCGCGGCAAGCGAGCTGGTTCGCCAGATGAATGCCGAAGGGGAATTAAACATTGGCGAATTGACGGTGGAAAAACTAAAACTTGCAAACGTGCACGCGGAAGGAGCATTGCACGATTTAGAGCTGGAAGTGCGCGAAGCCGATGCGCAATGGGCCGGCGGCACGGTGCATGCGCAAGTACACGCGAAATTCGCGCCTCTTCCGAAATATGAGGTTACGGCAAAGCTCGATCGCGTGAACCTTGCGGAAATTCCCGCGCCCGGTAGGTTCACGGAGCGGCTTGCGGGGTTGGCTTCGGGCACGGTGCACGTCGAGACGGAAGGAGTCGGCCGCGACGAACTCCTGCAAAAATTGGCAGGCGGCGGCGAGGTGCAGCTCAAAAACACGGAATTTCGGGGTTGGGACGTAAGTGCCAGTGTGGCCGACGGCGCGCCTCACACCGGCACTTCGCGGTGGACAAGCGGCGAAGGGACGTTTACGATGCGCAACCGCGGAATCACAGTCGAGAATTTGGCGCTGGAATCCGGCGGTGAGAAAACTTCGCTGCAAGGCACGGTAAGTTTCGCGCGCGACGCGGACCTGACGATCGAAACGTTGAGTGCGGGAAAAAGACGCGGCCGTATCATCGGTGTCAACGAAGCGGGGCACGTGCTAAAAATTTCCGGGCCGCTGGACGGACCGCGCGTTTCCGTCGAAAAGGTGGCCGCGCACCAGCCTGCGGATTGAGTTTTGAGCAGGATTTAATAAGACGAATTTGGCGGCAAGATTTTATGACCCTTGGAGGCTGTAGATGAGACGTATTTTACCGATGGTGATCCTCGCAGCGCTGATGATCTGCCCGGCGGCGAAAGCGCAAAAGTCGCCGACGCTCGAACAGTTTTTGAGCGCTCCGTTTCCGACGGAGTTGACCGCTGCGCCTGCCAAAGGGCGCGTTGCCTGGGTTTTCAATGCCAGTGGCGCGCGCAATCTTTGGATCGCGGAGCCTGCGGCGGACGGAAGCTACAAGTCGCGGCAGATTACGTCTTACAAAGACGACGACGGCCAGGATCTGGGCATGCTTAGTTGGGCGCCGGACGCGGAAACGATTGTCTACACCCGCGGAGGCGATCTCGAATTTGCCAACGCAGTGTATCCGAATCCGCAAAATTCGCCGCAAGGCGTTGAGCAGAATATCTGGGCCGTTTCGGTGAACGGCGGCGCGCCGAAAAAGCTTGGCGAGGGCCATTCACCGGCTGTTTCGCCCAAGGGAGGCAGCGTTGCCTTCCTCTTCAAGACGCAGGTGTGGATTGCCAAGCTGGACGGCAGCGAAAAAGCGGAACAGTTGATCCATTCAAATGGCGGCGCGAGTGAATTACGGTGGTCGCCCGATGGCTCGAAGCTTGCGTTTGCGAGCCGGCGCGGAGACCACGGATTCATCGGGGCCTACGATGTTGCGGCGAAATCGCTGATTTATCTTGAACCAAGTGTGGACACGGATATCCAACCCGCGTGGTCGCAGGACAGCCGTAGAATTGCCTTCATTCGCATCGCTGCCGCAAAGGGCAAGCTTCCGTTTAGCCCGAATCGCGAAGGGCAGCCATGGTCCATTCGTATCGCTGACGCCACGACGGGCAAAGGCCAGGAAATCTGGCACGCGGACGCAGGCGGCGGCAGCGTGTTTCATGAAGTTGTCGCCGAGAATCAATTGATCTGGACCGCTGGCGACCGCATCGTCTTTCCGTGGGAGCGCGGCGGGTGGATTCATCTGTGGTCCATTCCAGTGAGCGGCGGGACGGCAAAGCTTCTCACGCCTGGAAATTTCGAAGTGGAATATGTCTCTGCCAGCGCGAACGGGCAAACAATCGTCTTTTCCTCAAATCAAGATGACATTGACCGTCGCCATGTTTGGAAAGCTTCGCCCACCGGCGACCGTCCAGAGGCGGTGACCTCAGGCAGCGGAATCGAAACTGCGCCCGTGGTCGCGAGCAACGGGAAAACAGTTTTGGTTCTGCGTTCCGATGCGCACACGACCATGCGCCCGGCGATTGTCTCCAGCACAAATGAAATCCACGACCTTGCGCCGGAATCTCTCCCTGCCGATTTTCCCGCAAGCGCCATGGTCACGCCGCAGCAAGTGATTCTTTCTGGTGTCGACGGCGTGCAAATTCACGCGCAGCTCTTTCTGCCGCGCAATGCGGGGGATGGAGCGCGTCATCCCGCGCTCTGCTTTTTCCACGGCGGTTCGCGCCGACAGATGCTGCTCGGCTTTCATTACATGTTCTATTACAGCAACGCCTATGCGATGAATCAGTACCTCGCCAGCCGCGGCTACATCGTTCTCGCGGTGAACTATCGCAGCGGCATCGGCTATGGTTTGAATTTTCGTGAGGCACTCAACTACGGAGCAGCAGGTGCGAGTGAGTTCAACGACGTCGAAGGCGCTGGACTTTATCTGCGTTCGCGGCCGGACGTGGATCCAGCCCGAATCGGACTGTGGGGTGGCAGCTACGGCGGCTACCTGACGGCGCTCGGGCTCGCACGCGCTTCCGATCTTTTTGCTGCGGGCGTTGACATGCACGGCGTCCACGATTGGAACACCGAGATTCCCACGTTTGCCTCCGGGTACAGGCCAACGGATCGCACCGATTTCGCGAGACTCGCGTGGGAATCGTCCCCGCTCTCTTCCATCAGCACATGGCGCTCTCCTGTGCTCTTGATCCAGGGCGATGACGACCGCAACGTTCCTTTCGCGGAAACGGTTGATCTGGCTGAAGCGTTGCGAAAACAGGGTGTCGAGTTCGAGCAATTGGTGTTTCCCGATGAAATTCATGACTTCCTCTTGCATCGAACTTGGCTGGCCGCGTATCACGCAACGATCGAGTTCTTCGATAAGCATTTCAAATCGCCGGAGAAATGACGCCCGGCAGGGGCACCTGCCATGAACAAATGTTTACGATGGCTCGGCTGTTGCCTGATCCTGGCGGCGGTTCCGTGTGCGGCGAGCGATAACGCTGACCGCGTGGTGCTCTTCCCGAAACTTAGCGTTGGCCAGACTTTTCGCTATCAGATCGGCTATCGCTCTGCAACCAACACGAATACCGAAAGCACTGTTGCCGCGCCGATGGCCCCAACCGGCGCCCAGACGAATACGAGCTTCATTTTGCAAGTCGAGGTGGATGACTTGCGCACGGATGCTGGCAGGACAGCAGCGCGATTGCGCACGCGGATCGTTGATCCGGACGCCTCCGTCTCGAATGCCGCGCCCCCGGACGCAGCAAAATCCGCGAAACGCGAAAAGATTGTGGAATTTGTTCTGCATCCAGATGGCCAAGTCACCGACGTAGAGGGGCTGGATAAACTTCCTGCTGATGAGCAAGCGGCTTGGCAGGAATGGGTGGCGCGATTTGGAGGCGGCGCGGCTTTCCCTGAGAAAGGCATAAAACCGGGAGAGAAGTGGAAGGCAGAGGAGTCGATTCTCAATGCGCTGCTGGCGGGGCTCTCCTGGGAAAAAGAATCGGAATATGTAAGCGACGCGCCCTGCGGCGCGATGACGCTAACGCCTCAGGGTGATCTCACTGCGGTAGAGCAAGGCCAGGAAACCTGCGCGGTGATTCTGACCACCGCGATTCTGAAACAAAAATCTTCACAAAAAGACGCCACGCCGGAGGACTACAAGCTCCACGATCTGCGCACGATGGGTATCGCCGCGGGCAAGAACGAGACCATCACTTACATCTCGCTCAAAACCGGGATGGTCGTGCGCGCGACGGAAGACGCAAATCAATCGATGAACGTCATCGTCGCGAAAACAGATGGCTCGAATCGGGTTCACTACATGATCGACGCGGAGAGCCATGCGCAAGTGATGCTCCTGGCAGAGACTCCGGCCAGTCATCCCTGACACGCGGTTGAATATTTCTTCCGAGGAAAATAGCTATGCCGGAACGCACATTGATCGAGCTGCTCTATGGAAAAGGCGCGCACGCGAATCCAGTCGCCTGCATCGAAGACCTCCCCGCGGAACTGGCCGGCCGGCATGCGGAGGATCTTCCGCATTCGGTCTGGCAAATCGTGTGGCACGTGAATTTCTGGACGGATTATGAACTCCGCAGAATTCGCGGGGAAAAACCACGTTACCCGGACCACGCGGCGGAAAGTTGGCCACCAGGGGCCCCTCCCAGCGAGGCCGAATGGAAAAAAGAAGCCGCGCGATTCGCCGAACTGATTGGCATTTTGGCCGCGATGGCGGAAGGCGATTCGAACGAGCTTAGCTGCGAGGTGCCCGCGATGCACCCAAATCAAGAAAAGCACAGTTCCACCGCACTCGCGATTCTTTGGCAGATATTGGCCCACAACAGTTACCACGTCGGCCAAATCGTTTTAGTGCGCTGCGCGTTGGGAGTCTGGCCGCCGCTTGGTGGCGGAGATAGCTGGTAATTGCCATCCGCAATCGTCTTCGGCTTCAAAAGTTTGTCAGTGCGAAATCCCGTCGCCTTTCCGGCGTGAAAACTCCGCTCACACGAAGACAGTCCAATATGGATAATCTCATTATGGACGGAGTCGGCACCGGACCGAGATTGATCGTTGTGTGTGGTTTGCCGGGTTCCGGTAAGACCACGCTTGCCAAGCTACTTGAAAACAGGTTGCATGCGGTCCGTTTTTCTCCCGATGAGTGGATGGATGCTCTTTCACTAAACCTCCGGGATGAAGAAAAGCGCGGCAAGATCGAGGCACTGCAGTGGAGGTTCGGTCAAGAACTCCTTGCGCTCGGCCTCACTGTAATCATTGAATGGGGCACCTGGGGAAGGGCCGAGCGGGATACCTTGCGGCTCGGAGCCCGGGCGCTTGGCGCTGCCGTTGAGTTGCATTATGTCTCTGCGCCTGCGGATGTCCTCTTCGAGAGGATTCAACGCCGCAGAATGGAAATGCCACCCATCGAGCGAGACGTGCTGTCCCGATGGTTTGAGATATTCCAAGTACCGACACCCGAGGAGATGGCGCTCTTCGACAAACCTCTTGTTGCGAACCCCGCCTCCGGCTGAAACTGGCCCACCGCCGAATTCGCGTTCTCAGCGACTCCGATTTGCATCGAGGAGTATAATGAAGGTTTCGGCAGTGCCCGAAATTCGTGCCGGGAGACCCCTTCCATGAACTTCAAGCTGCGCAGCAATTATCAGCCGCGAGGTGATCAGCCCGCGGCCATCGAACAGCTTTCTCGCGGCATCGAAGGCGGAGAGAAGCATCAGGTGCTCCTCGGTGTGACCGGTTCCGGAAAAACCTTTACGGTGGCCAAGCTGATCGAGGCGTTTAACCGGCCCGCACTGGTTCTCGCCCATAATAAAACGCTCGCCGCGCAGCTTTATCACGAGTTCAAGTCATTTTTCCCGGAAAACGCGGTCGAATATTTCGTGAGCTACTACGATTTTTACCAGCCCGAAGCCTACGTTCCTTCCGCGGATATTTACATCGACAAAGAAGCCACCATCAACGACGAACTGGACAAGCTGCGCATGAGCGCGACTCGTTCACTCTTCGAGCGCCGGGACGTCATCATCGTCGCCTCTGTGTCCTGCATCTACGGCATCGGTTCGCCGGAAGCGTATTACGGCATGCTCATCACGCTCGAGAAAGGGCAGCATACTTCGCGCGAGGCTCTCCTCCGCAGGCTCGTGGATATTCAGTACGAACGCTCCGAGGATTTGCGCCGCGGCACCTTTCGCGTTCGCGGAGACATCATCGAGATTTATCCGCCTTATCAGGACGATGGATTCCGATTTGAGATGTGGGGCGAACAGATCGACGTGATCCGGCAGATCGATCCGCTTACCGGCGAGGTCAAGACCGGCCAGGAAGATTTGCCGCGCGTAACGATTTTTCCCAAAACCCATTACGTGATGCCCGCCGAACAACGCGACCGCGCCATCGTCACGATCCAGGAAGAGCTGTGGTGGTGGAAAAAAGAGCTGGAGAAACAGGGAAAGTTTGTCGAGGCACAGCGCGTCGTCCAACGCACTATGTTTGACATCGAGATGATGCGCACCATCGGCTATTGCCATGGCGTTGAGAACTATTCGCGGCACCTGAGCGGGCGATTGCCGGGCGAAGCTCCGCCGACGCTGCTCGATTATGTGCCGCAGGATTTCCTGATGTTCATTGATGAATCGCATCAGACTGTGGGGCAAGTGCGCGGCATGTTCAACGGAGACCGCGCGCGCAAACAGACGCTGGTTGATTACGGATTTCGCATGCCCTCCGCGCTCGACAACCGTCCACTCACGTTCGAAGAGTTCGAGCACCGATTGAATCAAGTTATCTATGTCTCCGCGACGCCAGGGCCTTACGAGCTGACGAAGTCAGGTGGAGTCGTGGTCGAGCAAGTCATCCGCCCGACGGGCCTGGTCGATCCGCAAGTGGAGATTCGTCCAGTCAAAGGCCAAGTGGACGATCTGCTCGAGGAAATTCGCAAGCGTGCGGAGAAGAACGAGCGCGTCCTGGTGACCACGCTGACCAAGCGCATGGCCGAGGATTTGTCCGAGTATTTTACGGAAGTCGGCGTGCGATGCCGTTATCTCCATTCCGAAGTCGAGACGCTCGACCGAATTAAGATTTTGCGAGATTTGCGACGCGGAGAATTCGACGTACTGATCGGAATCAACCTCTTGCGCGAAGGATTGGATCTGCCGGAAGTGTCGATGGTGGCGATCCTGGATGCCGACAAAGAAGGCTACCTGCGAAGCGCGACGTCACTGATTCAAACCATGGGCCGCTGCGCGCGCCATATCGAAGGCCGCGCCATTTTGTACGCCGATCGCCGCACCGGCTCGATGAATCAGGCGATTGATGAAACGAACCGCCGCCGCACAAAGCAGCTCGAGTACAACCAGGAAAACAACATCACGCCCATGTCCATTATCAAGTCCGTGGACATGGATCTCGCGCGAATCGTCGAAGCCGATTACGTGACAATTCCTGCCGACGACACCGAGCTCGATGCCGCAACGTCCAAGATCAAGAACGAACAACAACTTGCAGAAATGCTGCAGCAGCTGGAATCACAAATGCGTGAGGCAGCCAAGAAGTTCGAGTTCGAACGCGCCGCCCAGTTGCGCGACCGCATTCGTTCGCTGAAACAAAGAGACATGGCTGGCCTTTTTAGCATCGAACCAGCGCCGACAGCGGAACCGGCCAGTTAATCAACTGCGCTAAACAAGGCCGCGCTTCAATTCCTTTAATGGATAGAACGTGCCGCGCCAGGTCACTCCGCCCTGCCACAGCGTCACTGTAACGGAGCGTACGATCATGTAACAAAACAGCACGGCGCCAATCGGGTGCGTCAGCGCGTAGAGCGGCGAAACCTTGTTCACCACGCCCACGCTGCCTTGCATGCAAATCGCCACGACTACTGCGATCGCCGAGAAAATGCGGATCCATCCATGCGCGGCAAAAACGGAAAAGAACGGAACTACGTTTAGCACAAATACTCCAGTGAGGGAGACCACGGCGAACGACAGGTTGTATCCCAAAGCGGCGAACAAATTCTTTGTCACGCCGCGAATCACATTGCGCGCCCCCGCATGCCAGCGAACCGAAACGAAATCTTGAGCGATCGCGACGCAAGAGCGAAAACCGGATTGCTTCACGAGTTTCCCAAGCTTCATGTCGTCTACTACTTCCATTGCCAAACGCTTGTGTGTGCCAATCGCTTCATAAGCGCTTCGCCGCAACAATTGAAATGCTCCTATCCCCACATACGCGCGTGAATTCGGATTGCTCACGCTGTAGGCGTCTGTCGACAGATGAAATGCCAGGCCAAAAAATGTCAGCAGCATTGTTTCCCAGAACCCGTGCATTTCCACGTTGCAGACCAGGGTGAGGTGATCGAGTTTGCGCTCCTCTGCTAGTCTGACCGCGCGCCGAAGAACATCAGGCCTAAATCGCACATCCGCGTCCGTAAGCAAAAGCCATTCGCCGGTGGAAACCTCATACGCTTTTTGCAGCGCGTGCGGTTTGCCGAGCCAGCCGGCCGGAAGTTCAGTGACGTGCACGACGCGAAAACGCGGATGCGCCGCGGCGAAATCGTCAAGGATGCCGCCCGTCCTGTCTTGCGATCGGTCATCGACGCCAATTATTTCAAGACGGGGGTAGTCAAGTGCAGCGAGAGTGGCGAGCGCCGCGGGAAGTTTCTCTTCTTCATCCCGCGCAGCGAAAATCAACGAAATGCTTGGGCATGCTGTGTCTTCCGCCGGGGCGAAATCCTTAATCCAAGGAAGCTTCGTTGCGCCATACGCGGCCCGGAAGCCGTGGAGCACCCAAAAGGCAGCGATCAGCAAGAAAACAACGAGTCCAAAAGTGTGCATCAAAATTGGTATCGAGCGACAAGCTCAGGTTATCCTAGCATGTAATGCCAGGGAGCCTTTCGATCATCGGTGCAGGTCGCGTAGGCCGCGCGCTGGGGCGCCGCTTGCGCGAGTTGGGATGGAAGATCGGCGCTGTGGTGACGCGCAGTGAAACCAGCGCGCGCAAAGTAGCGCGCTCCATCGGAGCGGGGCACGCACATGCTTTTTTAACGCGTCAAGTGCTCGCTGCGCAGGTCATCCTCATTACTACGCCCGACCACAGTGTCGCGGCGGTTACCGAGGATTTGGCACGCATCGGAGCGGAAGAGCTGCGCGGCAAAATCGTCCTGCACACGAGCGGGGCCTTGAGCTCGGACGTCCTCGATCCCGTGAGGCGCTGCGGTGCAGCCGTTGGATCGATGCATCCTCTGCAGACGTTTAGCGGAGTCGGAGTGCCTCCTCTCGAAGGAAAAGTTTTCGCAATTGAGGGGGATACCGCTGCGGTACGTATGGCCCGGCAGATAGCTCGCGCGCTCGGCGCAGTTCCCGTGCGCATCGAGGGATCGAAGAAGCCGCTTTATCACGCAGCGGGAGCACTGGCAGCGGGGAATGTTTTAGTCCTGATGGAAGCGGCGACACGCCTAATGGCAGCGGCCGGAATGAAGCGGCGAGAGGCTGTGCGCGCGCTTCTGCCGCTGACGCGGCAAGTGCTGGAAAACTTCGAACGGCTGGGACCGCGCGCGGCATGGACCGGGCCGCTTTCGCGCGGAGATTATGGCGTCGTTGCGGTGCACACGGAGGCGATGAAAGATTTGCCTGTAGAATTCGGGCAGGCCTATGAGGCTGTGAATCGCCTGGCGGCGCTGGTTTTGGCGCAGGATTCCGCGGCGATGCTGACGGAGCTCGAAAAAGTGGCTGCGAACAAGAAAACGAAAATGAAAGCATCAGGGGGACAAGCGTGAAGCGACTGCAGATTGCGATTGAGAGCACGACGCTGGCGAACGGATTGAAAGTGGTCATCGCGCCGGACACGACCGCGCCTGTGGTGACGGTCGGCGTGTACTACAAGATTGGATTCCGGCTCGAGCCTCGCGGGCGCAGCGGCTTCGCGCACCTCTTCGAGCACATGATGTTTCAAGGTTCGGCGAATGCGCCGAAAATGCAGCACATCAAGCTCATCAATTCGAGCGGCGGCGTGCTCAACGGATCGACGCACTATGACGTCACGAATTATTACGAGGCCGTGCCATCGAACGCTTTGGAGAGGGTGCTGTGGCTTGAAGCGGACCGCATGCGGGCGCTGAAAGTCGATGATGAAAACTTGCGGAACCAGCGCGACGTGGTGAAAGAAGAAGTGCGCGTGAACGTCCTGAACCAGCCCTACGGTGGGTTTCCCTGGCTGGATTTGCCGCCAATAGCGTTTCGCAACTGGGCGAATTCTCACAATTTTTATGGGGACTTTAACGACCTCGATGCGGCGGACCTCGCCGACGTACAGGCTTTTTTTAAAACGTATTATGTGCCGAACAATGCGGTGTTGCTGATGCTCGGCGACGTAAAGCCGGAAGAAGGATTCGCTCTGGCGAAAAAATTCTATGCCGACATTCCTGCTGGAGCGCCGCCGCCGTTTGCGGATCCAACCGAGCCTGAGCAGGCCGAAGAGCGGCGTGGCGAAGTCGAGGAAAAATTCGGAACCCTCCCAGCAATGGCCATTGGATACGTCGTGCCAAAACGGCGGACTACCGACTGGTGTGCCATGGCACTGCTCGATCAGGCCTTGCACGGCGGGCGCGCGGGAAAACTCTACCGCGAACTCGTGCTGGAAAAGCAGGTCGCGGTGGAACTCGACGGCGGAATCGAGGATATTTTTGGCTACAACGGGCCGACGCAGATGGTGACGCGCATTCTGCACAAACCGGAATATTCGAGCGAGCAGGCGCTGGCCGCCTTCGATGAGGTGATCCGCGAAATTCAGGAGAAGGGCATCAGCGAGGACGAACTCGCGCAATTGAAAGTGAAATGGCAGTCGGATTATTTCTCGTTGCTCGAAAGCGGGCACGGAGGCATGCCGCGTTACGGTTTGATGCATCTGCTTGCATGTTTCACGCTGTTTGATGGCGAACCGCATTTGGTGAACACTATTCTCGATGGTTTTCTCTCCGTCAATCGCGAGGAAATTCAAGCAGCGGCGAAGAAATACCTGCGTAAAGAAAAGCGCGCGATCGTGTTCCGGCTCCCGCCTGCTGCAGGCGCGCCCGCCGCCGCGGACAAAAGGGAGGCGGCGTAATGGCGACTCGCGCGGTGGAAGTAAATGATGCGGTGCCGGCGCTGTCGGCCGAACGGCAAGTTACATGGCCGAACCGGAAGCGGGCGCAGCTCTCGAACGGACTCGAAGTGATTCTCGTGGAATCGCATACGATTCCGAAATTTCATGGTGACCTGTATTTCCGTTCCGGAAACGCCGCGGCCATTGACCGCGGACCTGGGCTCGCGGAGATGACGGCAACTATGGTGCGAACGGGCACGGCCAAACGCGCCAGCAGGCAGATCGAGGAAGATCTGCGCCGCATTGGCGCGGACCTCGCAACAAGTGCGGGTTCGGACACGAGTTCGATTTCGTTTGCCGGACTTTCCGAATTCGCCGAGCCGCTTCTTGGCATGGTCGACGATCTGGCAAGAGAAGCTGGGTTTCCGGAAGCTGAGTTTGAGCGCGAACGGCGGCAAAAACTCGAAGAGGTCAAGCTGAGCCGGACGGAGCCGGGATTTCTGGCAGGTGAGCGCCTGCGCAAAGTTTTGTTCGGCGCTCATCCTTACGCACAGGTTTCGCCGAGCGAGGAGCAAGTTGAGGCATATAAGCGCGACGATTTGATCCACGTATACCGCGATTTTTACACGCCGGAGAACGGCTTGCTGCTGCTCGTCGGCGATTTTCAGCCGGAAGCGATGCTGAAAACCGCCGAGAAAGTGTTCGGCGCGTGGCATGGAAAAAAGCCGCAGCCGAAATCGTTTGTGGCCCCAGCGAATCCGCGTGGACGACGGGTCTATCTCGTGCATTTGCCCGGCGCAGTGCAGACGCAAATTCTCGCGGGCTGCCACTCCACCACGCGGAAGCATCCTGACTGGATCAAGCTCGGACTGACGAACAGCTTATACGGCGGCGCGTTTAATTCGCGGCTAGTGATGAACATCCGCGAGGACAAAGGCTATACGTACAGCCCGAGAAGCGGCGTTACGGCGTTGCGAGAGCACGGATACTTTTCCGTTTCGGCTGCGGTGCGCAACGATGTTGTTGCGGCGTCGCTAACGGAAATTTTCTACGAGATGGACAAGTTGCGCTCCGTGCCGGTGCCCGAGGCCGAACTGGCTGATGCGCAGAATTATTTAAGCGGCATCTTTTCCATGGGACTTGCGACGCAGAACGGATTGCTCGGGCAGATTGCGGTGGTTGCGCTGAACGAATTGCCGGACGATTATCTCGAGACGTATCGCGCAAAAGTCCGCGCGCTCACACCGCTCGATCTGCTTGAAACGGCGCGCAAATATCTCGACTCCGCGAACATGCAAATCGTAGTGGTTGGCGATCGTGCGCAAATCGAATCGCAGGCCGCGCTTTTCGGCGAACTCGAAGTCTTCGACGCCCAAGGCAAACGGCTGGAGTAGTTCAAATCCGCGGATTGTTTTGGCCGGAGTCCCATGTCTGTGCCCACGCCCATTCGTTATCTCGACGAGATCGATGCGCACATTACGCGCCGCTTCGGCAAGAATTCCTTCGTGCTGCACGAAGAGAAGTCGTCCACCGTACACGTCGACATCCATGTGGTCATGCCGAGCCCCGACAGGCCGTTCTATACGCTGCTGACTTCCGGAATGAGTGATCTGGACATGACGGTTCCGGAAGGAGCCGAAGGCCTGGCGCTGGCGGAGGTGTGCCTGTGCCTGCCGGAATATTGGCCGCTGAACATGACTAATTTTGGCTGGCGAGAGCCGAACTATTTCTGGCCAATTGGCATTCTCAAGCAAGCGGCACGATATCCACATGTGTGCCAAACCTGGCTCGGCTGGGGACATAGCGTGCCACGCACGCCAGCGCCGGATGCGACTCCGGACGAAGCAAGATTCACCGGCATGCTGTTCGTACCTCCGCAGACGTTCGCAGAAGGGGCGGACGAGGTAGCGACGAGGGATGGCAGAACCATACGCTATCTGGCGCTGATTCCGTTACTCCCACCTGAGCTGGCGTTCAAGCGGACTTTCGGCCTGGAGAAGCTCGAAGAGCAGTTGATCCGTTCTGAAGTCACCGAACTGCTCGACCCGCACCGGCCGAGTGTGGTGAAGCCAAACTGAACCGAGTTCGACTAGCAAGACCCGCTTCGGCCGATCCTCAATTATTGACTTATTACTATTCTTTATGCATTATCTTGCCGCTATGGTTTGCCGACAAGCCGTCCGTGTGAGCCTGTTTCTGGCGCTCTTTTTTTTCGCCGCAATGAGCCTGCCAGCCAATAAGAAGCCGCCGCCTGCGCCCATCAACTTGAATACCGCTACGTCAGAAGAGCTCCAGTTGGTACCGGGAATTGGGCCGGTCACGGCGGAAAAGATTTTGCAGATGCGCAAGTCGTATGGTGCGTTCAAAGGCGTTGACGACTTGCGCGCGATTCGCGGCATCGGCCCTAAGCGGCTCGAAAAAATGCGCAAGTATCTGACGGTTGGTAAAACGCCATCACAAAGCAAGCCACCATCAGCGGCCAAACCTGGCAGTGTGGCGAAGCCCACGACTCCGCCGAAGCCTTCTTCTGCACCTGCAGACCCTCCGTGTCCATTGCTGTAGCCTGCAGCGTTCTCAGCGCCGGGAACAATAAGCAGATTCCTCGCTTCGCTCGGAATGACATTTTTTTCGGGGATTGCCTCGTCTCGGAACTTGCCGCACTTCGAGGGTCGCCTCGATGGAGAGCGGGCGGGGCAAGCCCCGCCCCTACAGCTGAGAGGAAGGAAGTGAATTCCTCGCTTCGCTCGGAAAGGCATTTTTTGGGCTGGCGTGCCAAAGGGTCTTAGACCGGCGCACGAAGAAGTCGTGATCAGAGGACCTGGTGCGTGAGTTTGGGCTGCTCGATGCGGAGGGGAACTTGGTCGGCGATGCGGATGCCGTAGCCTTCCAGGGCGACCACCTTCTTGGGGTGATTGGTTAGGACGCGGATGTCTTTTAGGCCGAGGTCGATCAGGATTTGGGCGCCGATGCCGCTTTCGTGCTGGACCATGCGCTGGCGGGCGGGTTCGCGGTCGAGTTGGCCGCGTTTGTGGAAATGGATTTGTGGTAGCGCGCCGGGCTCGTCGGCGGTTTCGACGCTGAAGCCGCGGCCAGTGTGATGAAGATAGAGGAAAACGCCGCGGTCTTCCTTGGCGATGGTGGCGAGCGAGCGGGAAACGAGTTCGCTGCAATCGCAGGCCGTGGAGCCGAAGACATCGCCGGTTAGGCAGTGCGAGTGGACGCGGACGAG
>Ga0074044_10000969_pt1 | contig 26400 bp, 23 predicted proteins | sample BogForMeECP23OM1_FD_94443 | JGI IMG/M metagenome (GOLD analysis project Ga0074044, IMG submission 94443) | Bog forest soil microbial communities from Calvert Island, British Columbia, Canada - Bog Forest MetaG ECP23OM1 | ecosystem: Environmental > Terrestrial > Soil > Wetlands ... | reverse complement strand
CGCGAACGCCTCGCCTCCCGCGACCTCGAAGCCGACTTCGACGCCGCCAACGAACTCTACAAACTCCTCCGCTCCTTGTAGGGGCGGGGCTTGCCCCGCCCGCAGCGGTCCGGTCCTTCCGAAAGTCTCCGTTGACAACTCATTCGGGATCCGATATATCGGAGACAGAATGATGCGCGATAACGATAAACAGACAACGCCCCTTTCGCCCGCATTGTTCCATATCCTAATGGCGCTCGCTGGCCACGACCTCCACGGCTACGCCATCATGCAGGAAATTTCTCGCCAGACCGAAGGAGAGTACGTTCTCGGACCAGGCACGCTCTACGACAACCTGCAAAAGGCCATCCGCCGCCGCTGGGTTGCGGATCTCGGTCACCGCGCGGGGGATGATGATCCCCGCCGCCGTTACTATCGGCTCACATCGCTAGGAACATCCGTTCTCTCTGCAGAAGTCAGCCGGCTCGAAAACATGGTCCGCGATGCAAAGGTTCGCCTCCGAATTCCCAAGCCGAGGAGGGCCTGATGCTTCGTCCCCTGTTTCAGTTGCTGGTCGGACTTCACCCTCGTGCGTTCCGAAGACGCTTCGCGCCAGAAATGATGTCCATCTTCGATCATGCCAGTGGAAAGCGCGCCGCCCTCTCTCTCGTTCTGGACGCTTTCATCTCTCTCATCAGGCAGTGGGCGTTGCGCCCCGGCTTCTGGAGAGAGCCTAGCCCTGCCGAACAGCCTCAAATGGCATCGGCTGGCGCGCGTTCTTTCTACATTTCGGAAAGTTATAGACCGAGCGGCGTGGCCCTCTTGCACGGGGCGACCCTTTCTCTTGCAGCCTTCCTCACAATCACTCTCGCCTTCATCCATACGCGAGGTTCCCAAGTGCAGCCCTGGCTTCCGAAGATCGAAGCTGAGATGAGCGAAAACCCTCCTTCTGAGCAGAAAGCTTTCCAGAGCACGCCGCCGCTCGAGTTCTGCCAAGGTAGATACGTGGTCGACGGCCAGAATTCGGCCACAGTGGACGTGACAGTTGAGGAGAACCAGCTTTTTCTCAGCTATCCCGGAGGCACCAAAACTGCCCTCTCTCCCTGTTCTGGTTCGAGCTTCAAAAACGGCAGCTCCTCCAGTTGTCAAATTTCCTTCTCAGAATTCGATCGAGGAAGGTTTCAGCAATTAGATATCGACCAGGGAGGGCGTCATTTTGCGGCCCGTCGCTTGCACGAGTGATACGAGGCGCGACCACAATTTTCTGCTCAAGTTTCGCCAATTCCGCCGAAATTCATCGCTCCATGAGCTGGCGATGCCGACGCGCCCTTTCGCGCTCGTAAAGTGTCTGTCTACCAAGCCCCTTCCTTCCGTCCTACCCACCAAACAATTCCGACTCCGAGAGTCTGCTGTTCCTTGCTCAGCACACCATTCTTATCCGTAAAAAAAGACGGCTGGTTCGAAAAATCCCTCCGCCACTCATACCGCATCAAAAATCCATCGGAAAGCTTGTAATCAAAACTTACGGTCGTTTCCTTCAGCGCTTGCGTGATCCCGCTAAATAGTCCTCCTCGATCTGACATATATTCTGCCCGCCCCGCCACGGCAAACTTCGGGGAGAATTGATACTTCGCGTAACCTGCGCCTCCAATGACGTGCGAAGGCGCCGACGACTGCCCCAGGGCTGTATTCGTATTCTGCCACTCGCGCTCGATGACGTAATCGCCCTCCAAAGCAAACGTTAGCTTCGGCTGCGCCTGCCAGGTCACGTAACTGTCGAAAATGTGCAGCTTCCCATTCGGCGCCGGCGTAATCGCCTGAAACGTCAGCCCCGGCTGCACGGGAATGGGCCCGCTCGACGATACTTCTATGCGGTCGGGATGCTCCTGCCCCAGGTAATAGTTCACATTCCAGGTAATGTTTTTGTTCGGCGTGGCCGTGAACCCGAACAACTCATCCTTGTACCCGTTGGTGGCTTCCGCCTGGTTTGTGCCGTTGACTACCCAGTAGTTCAAAGTCAGCTTGTCGTTGACCTTGTACGCGGCCCGCAATCCCATGTGATAGAACGGCAGATAATCGAACCAGTAAGATCGCGAATAATTCATTTGGTCTTTCGTGTAGTTTCCTTCGATTCCGATCGAGCTTCCAAATTTGCCGACATCCACGCTCAGTCCGTTGCCGATAGGCACCACGTACGTCCCATAAGCCTGATATATATTTTGATAGATCGCCGGCCTTGGCTCGTTCGCGGGATTTCCTTGCAGGGTGTCGGTGGCTTGGCCGTATTGCAAGTCCAGGCGGAGTCCAAACGGCCGTCCCGCGTCCACATCAGGAGCGCGCTCGAAAACCAAGTCTGCCTGATTCAAGCTGATGTTGTTGCTTAGAACGTCGTACGCTCGCAGCGCGTTCACACGTCCAACGGGGTCATTGAAGTTGTACTCATAATATTCATCCACCGCGAAATTCAGTGTCGCTCCGTGCAGATAGTCAAGAATCCCCCGGTCCGCGGCGTTAATCTGATCCTTGGGCGCTTCCAGGGCAGCGCTCTGCGCAGGGGCTATAGTCGCTGAAGTTGCTCCTCCCCCCGTGCTGCCAGCGAACGTGGTGGTCGGAGCAGGCGTCGCTGCATCTTCGCTGGCAACTGGCGCCGCCCCGGCAACGAACGCGCTACTCGCGATTCCCCCAGTCGGAGCAGGCTGCCGCTGTTTCAGCGCGCTCTCTAATTCCGTCACGCGCGCTACCAGGCTCTTCACAGCTTCGCGCAACTCTTTGACCTCCTCCGCCGACGCAGGCGCGGCATTGTTCGCCTGCGCACGTCCTGCTGGGCACCACGCCAGCAGCGCGACACAAATTCCTATCGTGTGCCACGGCGAAATATTGCAAATCGAGGTTTTACAAATTGAGCCGGTTCGACTCAGCGTCCAGCCGCTGTGTGAGGTGTGCTTGAACATGAGGAGGCCTCTTTCCCGGTTGGCCCTGGCCAACTCCAACCGCGATGTTGCCCCCGTGTTCTAGCATGATTTGCCTTAGTTTTTCGTTAAAGCCGCACCGTCCGCGCACACCTCGACCAGCTAATCTCTCCGGATCGATTATTTCGCTATTTCAGATCGACTTTCGCGTTCAGCGGCAATTCTTGCGACGATCCACCCACCATGAACGTGTAACCGCCAGGCACTAATTTCCACCCGCCTGCGGACTCATCGTAGATCGACAAGTATTTCGCATCCACGTTGACGCTCACCTGTTTACTCTCGCCCGCCTTCAGCCACACCTTGCTCCATCCCACCAATCGTTTCGGCGGTTCGTCCGCGCTTGCAGGCAGCGCTGCATACACTTCCGCGATCTCCGCTCCATCGCGCTTCCCTGTGTTCTTCAGGGTGAAGGTCACTGCCGTCTCTTTTCCAGGCGTAACTTTCAAACCAGAATAAGCAAACGTTGTGTACGACAACCCATGCCCGAACGGAAAGAGCACAGCCTTCTTCTGTGCGTCATACCATTTGTAGCCAACCTTCAATCCCTCGTCATAATGCACCGTGAACGTGGGCATCGCCTCGCCAGTCTTCATCACCGCCGCTTCGCCGGTCTGCCCCGGCCCCGGCTGCGTCAGCTGCGGGTGCGGCAAATCCGCCTCGCTCTTTGGAAACGTCATGGGAAGCTTGGCGCTCGGATTCACGTCGCCGCTCAAGATATTCACGACGGCCTCCGCGCCCCTGCTGCCCGCATACCACGCTTCCAACACTGCGCCCACTTTATCAATCCAGGGCATCGTTACTGCCGTTCCCGTTTCCAGCACCACGATCGTTTTCGGATTTGCTGCCGCCACTGCGTCGATCAACTCGTCCTGTTTTGCGGGCAACGACAGATTCGGCAAATCCATCCCTTCGCTTTCCCACTGGTACGCAAACACAATGGCCACGTCCGAATTCTTCGCCAGCGCGGCCGCGCTCGCTGGATCCGCGCCGGAGTCAAACTGCACTTTCACTCCCGGGAATTTTGCTTGCAGCACCTTTATGGGCGATGGCGGAAACCACACCTGCGCCATCCATCCCGCCGGCGGCCTGCCCGGCGCGTCCACTTGCGCCGATCCCCCGCCCGACATCATCCCTTCATTCGCGTGAGGCCCAATGACCGCTATGGAGCGCACGACTCCCACACCGAGCGGCAACAACCCTTTGTTCTTCAGCAGCACTGCGCTCTGTTCCTCAACCTTTTGCGCTGCGGCTAAATTTCCTTCGATGTCCGGCACGCCCTTCTGCATCGGATAATCCACAATCCCGGTCGCAAACTCGGACCGCAGCACGCGCCTCACGTGTTCGTCCAACTCCGCCATCGAAACCTTGCCCGCCTCTACTGCGGCCTTCAGTTTCGCCCCAAAAAACTCATCAAGCGGCTCTTCATTGTCCAAACCCGCTGCGGAGGCCTTCACCGTGCTGTGCGTTCCGCCCCAATCCGAAACTACGAATCCCTTGAATCCCCACTCCTTCTTCAAAACATCCGTCAGCAAATATTTATTCTCGCAAGCAAAAACTCCGTTCACGGCGTTGTACGAGCACATCACCGCGCCCGGGTCGGCAATCCCCACGCCAATCTCAAACGCCAGCAAATCGCTCTCCCTCATCGCGCGCGTGCTGATGATCGAGTCCACTTCATTCCGTCCGCTTTCCTGATCGTTCACAGCGTAGTGTTTGATGTCGCCAATCACATGCTGCGCCTGCTCGCACTTCATCAAATGCCCGACCAGCGTTCCCGCCAGGATGGGATCCTCGCCCAAATACTCGAACGTCCTGCCGTTCCTTGGTTCACGCGTGATGTTTACGCCGCCGCCCAGCGTCATGTTGTATCCCTGTGAGCGCAGATCCTTGCCAATCACCGTCCCGAACGCGCATGCTGCCTCAGGGTCCCAGCTGGCAGCTGCACCGAGGTTGGAAGGCATCGCCGTCGAATACCGCCCATTGTCTGCGCTATTCCGGACTCCGTACGCCGCGTCGCTCATCTGAATAAACGGAATGCCCAGGCGCGGCACACCCAGCACAAACCCCGCGCCGCCGTTTCCCAGTTCAGGCTCGGGGTGTTGGACTTCCCGCGGCCAACCCGGCATCCCCATTCCGTGCAACAGATCAATTTTCTCGTCCAGCGTCAATTCCTTCAAAACCATGTTCGCGCGCTCGTCGGGCGAAAGGCTGGCATTCATCCATGGATGGTTTCGATCTTCCTTTGCCGGCTGCCCAGGCATTCGGTGCTGGGCATAAAGAGTTGTAGCCAACCCCAAAATCGCCACCACGCAAGCGGCGAGCACACCAAATCCAATCGTCGCGGATGCTCTGCTCCGCAAACGCCACAACTCACTCATTTTCATCAGGACCATCCCTCGACCATGAATTAAATCCCACTATAATATCGATATTTCTGATTAAAGCTAGAACCAAAGCACTTTCTTCGTAGGGCGTGACACGGCGGGATACAAGCGCCTTGGCGTCACCCTGACCTTGTGAGCAGTTGACTAGGCGTTGCAGCCTGCTACAATTTTCTCAGGCAATTTTCCGAGATTTGGAGTGCGGCAGCCCAGCTGTCGCTTTTTCGTTTTAGGCCCCAGGCGGCAATCCCAAGCGAAGACGAGCCGTGGAGTATCTTGCATAGTTGCGCCGGGCCACTGCGGATCCCATGATCGTAGGAATTATGTTCACTTCCAAGCCCTTTAGAATCAGCGTTTACGAAAACGCCTGCAAGTGTTGATGCTAAAGCACTTAGAGGAACGTTAAGTTCTTTAGCTGCATCACTTACAAAAGACCACGGAGGGGACAGCGATTATGGTCAACCATCCAGAGGGTCGGCTCTTCACGCTGTTATTCCCCCAGAGTCACTCTGCGAACACGCAGAAACGCCCGCAACTCCAATTTTATCATGGGTTTACTTCATAACTTGTGGACACCCCCCGGGTGGGGGGCAGGGCCGCCGCAGCGACCGCAACCAGTTTTCGAGCACAGCTTTCACTACCAGGACTCGTTACGTCGTTACTTCCTTTCGTCGACAGTTCCATCTTGCAGTACACTGCCAGCTTCGCCGGGGAGCCCTCTTGGACAAGCGCATCGCCAGTGGCATAGGCTTCAGCCTGTGCAGTTTTCCAAGGCGCTAATGGACCTCTGCCATGGATAAACGGATCACCAGCGCCGACGCGGCCATCGCCAGCCTCACCGATGGTGCCACGATCTTAATGGGTGGCTTCGGGCTCTGTGGCATCCCTGAGAACCTGATCGCAGCCCTCCGCCGCAAAGGTACAAAGAATCTCACCATCGTCAGCAACAACGCTGGCATCGACGACTTCGGCATTGGCGTCCTGCTCCAAAATCGCCAAGTCAAAAAAATGGTGTCCACTTATGTGGGCGAGAACAAGCTCTTCGAGCAATTGGTCCTCAGCGGAGAGCTGCAAGTCGAACTCAATCCGCAGGGCACTCTAGCCGAGCGCCTGCGTGCCGGAGGCGCGGGCATCCCCGCGTTCTACACGCCCACGGGTGTTGGCACTATGGTCGCCGAAGGCAAGGAAACACGCGATTTCGACGGCCGCCAATTCGTCCTCGAACGCGCCATCCGCGGCGACTTCGCTTTCATCAAGGCCTGGAAAGGAGACCGCTGGGGCAATCTTATCTACCGAAAAACCGCGCGGAACTTCAATCCCATGATGGCCACCGCCGCCGATTACGTCATCGCCGAAGTAGAAGAGCTCCTCGAACTCGGCGAACTGCCGCCGGACCAAATCCACACGCCCGGCATCTTCATAAACGCCATCTTGCAGGGTCCGGCCTACGAAAAACGCATCGAGCGCCGCACCACGAGGAAATCATGACCGCGCAAATCATTCCTATTGTTGGCGTAAAGGACGGTCCTCAAAAATTCCGCTTTCCCTGGTGGTTGACCGTTTGTTGCTGCATCTACTTTGGCATCCTTTGCAGGAGCTACTTCACTTTTGTTCCGATTTTCGCGGAGCTGTTTAAGGGCCTTGGCTTCGACCTGCCGTTTCCGACAAACCTATTGATGACAACGTACCGATGGTCCCTCCCGCTTTTTTATCTCTTTGCCTCTGGAGTTGCTGTCGTAAAGCAATTCGTGCCTTTACAAGGCGTACGCTTGTGGGTTGCCAATTTTACCCTGATTTTTGCAGGCATTCTGATGCTGCCTTTAATCGTGCTTTGTATGTATTTGCCTTTGTTTGTTCTAATCCACAGGCTTAACCAGATGCATTAACGGCGGGGGCTTTTGGCCATCCTTACGGACGAACAAAAACGCGAACACATTGTCCGCTTGATCATCGTGGCGCTCATATCGTTGTTGCCGACGCTGGCCTTTGGCCTGCCCGAAAATTCATCCGGCAACTTCGAAGGCGCGCGCGCGTACGAGCACGTCCGTCATCTCGTAGAGATAGGACCGAGGCCGTCCGCGTCCGACGGAATTCATCGCGCGCAGGCTTACATCATCGGCCAGCTGAAAAGTTATGGCTGCCCGGTGGAGGAACACGATTTTCATGGCTCGACGGTTCTCGGCAATCTCGCGATGAAAAATATCGTCGTCAAACTCCCCGGTACCAGTCCCAGCATCCTCCTCTACACCACGCACTACGACACGGTGCGCATTCCCAACTTTGTCGGTGCCGACGACGGCGGATCCGGCGTAGGCGTGATGCTCGAGCTCGCGCGCTTGTTCTGCTCACGAAAAAATTCGATCAACGTGTGGATTGTCTTCTTTGACGGCGAAGAAGCACAAGGCAACTGGACCGACAAAGCCAGCGTTCAGTGGAACAACGACGGTAGCAACAACACCTACGGCAGCCGCGAATTAGCCGCGCAAATGGCCCTTTCCGGCGAACTCAAGCGCACCAAAGCCATGATCCTGGCCGACATGATAGGCCCCGCAAACGTCAGAATCACACGCGACACGGGCTCCACGCGCTGGCTCACGGATTTCATCTGGGAAACCGCCGCGCAGCTCGGCTACAAAAACAATTTCGTCAACGAAGACTATGGCGTCGGCGGCGACGACCATTTCTCCTTCATTCGCCGCGGAGTCGCCGGCTGCGACCTCATCGACTTTTCCGTGCGGGACACCTACTGGCACACGCCGCAAGACACGCTCGACAAGGTCGATCCAAAGAGCCTAGCGATCGTAGGCCAGGTCCTAGCCGAAACCTTGCCAAGGTTCGAAAAGAAATTTCGTTGAACGCGTCTCTTGTAGGGGCGGGGCTTGCCCCGCCCTATTTCGTTCTGGAGCAACGATTCTTTCTTTCGGTCTTTACTGTTGGTTGTAAACTGTCGACTGTGACCTTCCCGTGCCTTTGACAGACGACCAAAAACGAGAACGCATCGCACGCCGCATCGCGCTCGAACTTCGCGACGGCTATTACGTCAATCTCGGCATCGGCATGCCAACAGCGATCGCCAACTATGTGCCCAAAGGCATGGACGTCATTCTTCAATCCGAAAATGGCATGCTTGGCGTCGGCCCATATCCGCTCGAATCTGAGATCGACCCCGATCTCATCAACGCTGGCAAAGAAACCGTCACCGAGCTACCCGGCACGTCTTATTTTTCTTCCGCTGATTCTTTCGCCATGATCCGCGGCGGCCACGTCGATCTTACCGTCCTCGGCGCGCTGCAAGTCGATGAAAAGGGAACTCTGGCCAATTGGGCCATTCCCGGCAAAATGCTCAAGGGCATGGGCGGCGCGATGGACCTCGTCGCTGGCGCCAAGCGCGTCTTCATCGCCATGGAGCACGCCACGCGCGACAACAAGCCAAAAATCCTGAAAAAATGCACGCTCCCGCTCACCGGCGTCGAGGTCGTCGATCACATTGTCACCGAACTCGTTTTTATCGACGTCACGCCCGAAGGCCTAGTCCTCCGCGAGCTGGCCCCAGACGCCACGCTCGAACAAGTACAATCTCTGACCGAAGCCAAATTGTGGATTCCAGCGGCCGGCCCCAAACCAATGTCGGTCTGAGCGGAAGCATGCTCTTCTTTGTGCCCTCTACGATCTCAGTGACCTCTATGTAAATGTTTTCCCTACGAAGAAGAACTGCTGAGATGCCGCGCCGTACTGAACGAATAATGAAGCGCCGAAAAAATACTGAAAAAAGTCACGCCATATACAAGCAGATGGATGACTTTCGCGAGATGAAAGTCCGGGTACGCCGCCGAAAAAACGATGGTGAATACCAGAATGATTTGAACAGCCGTGGTTAGCTTGCCGAAAATGCTGGGTGGAAACGGACGATAACCTGAGATGAGCAGAATCACCACAGCCACCACGAGAATCAAAATGTCGCGGCTAAAAACGATAATCGTAAGCCACCACGCGATCTGCTTCTTAAACGCCAGAATAATGAACGAAGACGAAAGCAACAGCTTGTCGGCGATCGGATCCAGATAAGCCCCAAGAGACGACCGCTGATTCAGGCTCCGCGCGAGCAAGCCATCGATGCCGTCCGAAAGGCCCGCAACAACAAGCACCAGCAGAGCCCATTTATACCGCTCGTAGGAAATAAGAATAAGAAAGAACGGCAGGAAGCCGAGCCGCAGCAACGTGATTTGATTGGGAACCGTCCAGATGCGGCCTTTCATTGCAATTCAGGATAGCGCAGTTCCGCCGGCCATGGTGGCAGGAAATGTGTTACGCGAAGTATGGCCGCAAATTGTGTCACGCGAATTGCGAGAGGTATTCGGTAAGCGAGCGCCCGATTTTACGTGCGAAGAGTTCATTCATTGAAGGAATAGAGCCGCTCGGTTCATCTAGAGACACGCGTTCGACGCGGTTCATAGGAAAAAAAATCGTCGGAAAGCCGATGCGCTCGCCATCAGGCTCGTTGATCTGGCGGATAAAGTGGTCGAATGAATTGAGATCAATCCCACGCAGCGTCACGCCGGAAGGATTAATATCCAACAACTCGCCCCAGACTTTCTCTTTGGGCGTGTGCAAACTCACAACGACAATGGAATGCGGATCCACGGCTGGTGCCTCGTACTGCGAGTAGAGTAACGCACTTTTTCCCGCTGCGGGAGGCGATTGCGTTGACTCTCCAGGCAAAGGGTCACGGTAGTGCTTAATCATCAGTGCGAAACTTGCAATAACAACCAGTCCCGCGAGCCATCCCAGCGCATAAGCTCTCCGGCGTTCATTTGGGCTATTCGGCTGACGGTCAGTAAAGAGTTTTCCCAACACGAATCCGGCTACCAATCCAGCTCCATGCGCATAGTTATCAATACCCATTCTCATGAACCCAAGGACAAACAGAATCACGACGGAACTGATCAACCTCGATCGTAGGTCGTGCATGTACGAACCGCCGCGCTTCGTCGTCACAGCCAACATTACGCCCACGAGCCCGAGTATCGCGCCGCTCGCCCCTAGTGAAAAGTTGCCGAAATACGCGCTCACTAGAAAGCCGAATGCGCCAGTGAATACATAGATAAAAAGATATCGCGCTGAGCCGTATAGTTCCTCGATTGCCGGACCGAGCTGCATCAACGCCATCATGTTGAAGCCAATGTGAATCAGCCCGCCGTGGAGAAACATCGCGGTGACCAATCTCCACCATTCGTTCAAGAAAAAAATCGCCGGACCGTAGCTTGCGCCGAGGCGATATTGCGGCTCTCCGGACAGGCCATACAAAATGGTTAAACCCCCTCCCTTGCCGACAGCCGCAAAGGCAAGCCAACTCACGCCCAGCATTACAAAGTTCATAACCAAAAGAACGGAAGTTACCGGAGCGTCGTGCTCGCCAAAGACGCCAGAGAATTTCTTGCTCAGAGCCGCTAGAGAAAAGCGCAAGTTTGTGCCGCACACGTGGCATTTCGTGGCACTGATGCCGACGAGCGAGCCGCATGCTGGGCAAATCTGCGGACGGGGCTGCTGCTCCCCTCCACCGCCGAAAACTCCCCGCAGCATGCTCTTCCATCGCTCCAATCGCTGCTGCCACACATAAGAAAGCGCCAATTCTCCTCCTTGCGACTCAGGCACTGCGTTCCTATAATACAGAATTCACAGCTTTTTACCGTGAACGAGGAGCTATGGGCACAACAATGGACAAATTCGAAGAATTCGGCCGCCGCATCGACGAAGAGCTTACTCGCCTCCGCACCTACATCGACAAGGAGGTAGCGCCCGAAACAGAAAAGCGCACGGCCACCTTTCTGCGCGAAGTGTCAGAAAAATTCTCGCAATTTGCCACCAAGCTCGAATCGCGCACCGCCGCCCGCGCCGAACGCGATGCGCAGAAACCGCCATCGCAACCATGATGCGAGCTGACTTGTGATCTGCGTCCGGCCCATACGCCGCCGCACGAGCTTCTTCTGTCTGCAAATCCTCTGTTTCTTGAGCCTCGCTTGCTCTCTAGCAGTCACCGGATGTGGTTCGCGCCGCGTTACGGCAGGCGGGCAACCCGCACCGTCGCAACCGTCCACCGCATCGCCGGATACAATCGAATCCACTAAGCGCGCGACCGATACCGAACCAGGTGTCACGCCAGCCGCGCCTCCTGCCACGCCTTCGCCGAAACGCAGCAAGTCGGCGCAGACCCCTGCGCCAGCGGGCTACATCGAAGAGGGCAACGCTTCCTGGTACGGGGTACCTTTCAACGGGCGCCGCGCCTCGAATGGCGAAATCTACGACATGTACAAATTGACGGCGGCGCACCGCACGCTTCCGTTTGAAACCATGGTGCGCGTGACGAATCTCAACAACGGAAAATCCACGACAGTGCGCATCACGGATCGCGGGCCATTTGTCGACAATCGCATCATTGATCTTTCGCTCGCTGCGGCCCGCGAGATCGATTCCGTTGGCCCCGGAGTCGTGCACGTGCGCGTGGAGGTTCTCACGCAGGGCATCGATCCCACCGGTGGATTCTTCACGGTGCAGATCGGTGCGTTTAAAGACCAAGGCAACGCGCAGCGGTTGCGCGAACGCTTGAATCTTTCGTATTCGCCAATTTTCATTCAGCAGTACGATTCGCCTGACGGCACTTTCTATCGCGTGCGGGTCGGCAAAGTTTCTGGCGAAGATGCCGCACGCCAATTCGGCGAGCAGCTTCGCAACCGCGAGGGTGTTACACCGATTGTTGTGCGTCTAGATGAAGCGACGCCTCCAGGAGGGAATTGATGAGCGCCGACTGCTTGTTCTGTAAAATTGCCGCAAAACAGATTCCGTCCAAGATCGTTTACGAGGATCCTGACATCTTCGCGTTCGAGGACATCAGCCCGCAGGCGCCCACTCATATCCTGCTCGTTCCACGAAAACATTTCGTTTCGCTGGACGACGCGACGCATGAAGATCAAGCGGTCATCGGCAAGTTGCACCTAGTCGCTGCGCAGCTCGCTCGCGAGCGCAATCTGTTGGCAGGTTATCGCACCGTCTTCAACAACGGCACTGGCGCCGGCCAGTCCGTCTTTCATCTTCATTTGCACTTGCTCGGAGGCCGCCAATTTCGCTGGCCGCCAGGGTAAAACTGTTTAGAAGAGCTCGATGAATTCGCCCTCCCGCGTCGTTTCGGGCAGCAATGACAAGATGCCCCTATCCATTGTCGCGAACTTTCCTTTCTTATGGATAGCGAGCCCCAGGAGATACGCGTCTGTCACTTGCTGGTGGCCGCGTAAGCGTGAGGTGAGCGGTTCGAGCGCCTGGACTACACTGAGATCATCCGCCCAGAATTTATGATGGGGATGTCGAAGGTAGCTTTGGAGAAGACTCACCGCATGCGAAGGGACAATGGCATGCGGTGAAAACGAGGGATTCGAGAGAGTGCGCACGAAAGCAGCCTGTGTGAAGGGGCAAGTCGCCCAAGTATGGTTGGCGTTACGCCCAAGCCACTGCTTAACCTTTTGATGCGCGGCGTGTGCCGGCCAAGCCATGGCGACAAGCACATTGACGTCGAGCAAGAAAACGGCTTTCACCACAGCTCGTCCTGAAGCTTCTTGACGTGCTCGCTTGTTACTGTCGGGGAATCTGGTGGCAACTCGACAACGTGAAAGCCGTTTACGATGCGGGTTCGCAGGGGTGCGTGAAGACCACGGCGGACCAAGTCTGATACAGCCTTGCCGATGGCGACATCACGACTCTTGGCGTATGCTTTCACTTCTTCAAGAACATCATCGTCCAAAGAGAGTGTGGTTCGCATGTTCAAATGATGTCACGAGGAAGGAATGGTGTCAATTACACAATTGTAACATCAGGTTGCTAAACCGATGTTTTCCAGGTCTCAAGAACACCAGCGAACCATAGGACTCAGAGGGATAAACGGGAGCTCTGCAAATCCTCATTCGTAGCGGAGGGCGACGAGAGGATCGACCTGCGTGGCGCGGTGGGCGGGGATCCAGCACGCGAATAGTGCGACGGCGGAAATCATGACTGCCGCCGTGGCGTACGCAGCTGGATCAGTTCCACTCACACCGATCAACAGCTTGCCTATCACCCTTGTGACGACCCACGCGGAAATTATGCCAAGGATGACTCCGTAGCTTATCAGCGCGAGTCCTGATCCCAGAGCGAGTTTCAGAATGTCACTGCGGCTGGCACCGAGTGCCATGCGAATGCCCATCTCTCGTGTGCGCTGAATTATCCCAAACGAAACAATGCCGTAAACGCCTATGACAGCGAGCGCAAGACCCAGGAATCCCAGGGCCGCAGACAGAGAAGCCGCCAGACGAAAGATGAACAAGCCACCGAGTCCGCGGACGGTTTGCTGCATGGTGCTGATGTCAATGATGGGCAAATCGGGCGCAAGGGCGCGGACCTGCTCTTGAACTGCGAGAGTAAGCGATTCTGGCGGTAGGGAGGATCGAATCTGAAGCGACAGCCGCGAACTGAAGTTCTGCGAAAGCGGAACATAAAAATAGGGCTGAGAATCCGGCGAGAGAAAGAAGTACTGCCCATCCCGCGCGACTCCAACCACCTCGACGGAAGGCCCATTTTCACTGGCCCATCGGAAGCGCTTGCCAACAGGATCCTCATTTGGCCAAAGCTTCTTGGCCATCGTTTGATTCACCATGGCCACTTGCGGTGCCGCTTCATTGTCCGAATCGGCGAAAGTGCGGCCGCGCAGAATGGGAATTCGCATCGTCGAGAAGTAAGAAGCATCGACACTGTTGAAGGAAATCTCCGGCGGCTGCTGGCCGGGAACCAACAGACGTCCTTCCAATGTAACGAATCCGGCATGGCCAGGAATCCCCAGCGGCACAGCGTAAGAAAGGCTGGCCGATTGGACGCCGGACAGCGCGCGGGTTCTGTTCTCAAGTTCGCGATAAAACGCTTTTGCGTGAGCTTCGTCATAGTCGATTTGATGCGGATCCAGCATCACGTTCAAAACGTGATCGGGCTCAAATCCAAGATACATCCGCTCAGTGTGCCGCAGACTACGAACGAAAAGTCCCGCCACGATCAGAAGAATGAGCGATCCTGCCACTTGGACAACAACCAGAGCGCTGCGAATGCGAGAACTGCCCCGCACGGAGGGATCGCCTCTTCCGCTTCCTTGCAGAACTTCGTTCACGTCCGTGCGGCTAGCGCGAAGGGCCGATAAGAGGCCGATGAGAATGCCAGTTAGAATCGCGGCCGCAAGGGTGTAGGAAAAGACGCGCCAATCCAGGCTGCAATCCATTTTGTAAGCAAAGTTTGTCGTGGTGGTCACCGAGTGAAGAGCCGAGCCGCTCGCGCTGATCGACCACTTGCCGAAAAGCACGCCCGCGATCCCGCCGAACAGGGAGAGAAGAAGGCTCTCTGTAAGCATCTGGCGAACGAGGCGCCCGCGACCCGCGCCCAAGGCGGTACGAATGGCCATCTCGCGCCGGCGCGCCTCCGATCTTGCCAAAAGAATATTCACGACGTTCATGCAAGCGAGCAGCAAGACAAGGCCAGCGAGCACAAAAAATAGGCCGGCGATCGCCGGAACGAAACTCGAGACAAAGACGGCGGGCCGGGCCAATCGCTCTGGGATTACGCGGATCGTGACATTTTTGTTTGTCGATGGATACTGAGCCGCCAGGCGCTGGGCGGTGATGTCTGATGAAATTGCCGCTTGGGAGGCGGAGAAGTTTGGTTTGAGCCTTCCGAGAACGATCAATCGCCGGTCACGACGGTCGGTCCAGAACTGGCTGGACTCCTTGTCCATGTCCATGGCGTTCAACGTCAGGAACCCATCCATGTCGAAAGCAAAGAGTGTTCCATGAAAATCCTTGGGGGCAACGCCAATGATCGTTGCAGGCCGTCCATTGACAAGAACCAGTTTGCCCACCACGCCGGGATCGCTGCCGAAATTTCTTTGCCAATAGGAATTGCCGAGAACCACGAGAAGAGGTGACCCTGGCGTTTCGCCCTCGCCCGGCAGGAAAAACCGGCCGAGCGCAGGCGTTACTCCTAAAGCCGAGAAATAATTGCCTGTGACACTGCTGTAGCTAAATTCGCGCGGTGTTCCGTTGGCGCTTAGCCCAGCGACAGACAATCCATAAGCGAAAAGATCAGAAAACGCGCCCGGCTGCTTCTGAAAATCAAGAAGATCCGGGAAAGAAAAGTTGGACCCATTGTGATCCCGGGAAAAAGCCAAAACGGTGATTTGCTCCGGAGCTCGCGCTGGCAGAGGACGAAAGAGCCACCCATTGAGCACGCTGAAAATCGCGGTATTGACGCCGATGCCGAGCGCCAGCGTGATTACAATGATGGCCGTGAGGGACGGGGACTTCCTGAGCATGCGCACGCCATAGCCAAGGTCTTGAAAGAGGGTTTCCAGAAAATTGCCGCGGCGAGATTCGCGGGTTTGTTGTTTGATGGATTCAAGGCCGCCGAAATCCAGGTGAGCACGGCGGCGGGCTTCTTCGGGCGTTATTCCAGCGGCGATGTAGTCGGAGATTTGGCGGTCGAGATGATCGCGGAGTTCGGCGTCGAGCTGTTTCTCGGCTTGTTGTTTGTGGAAGAGACGATGCAGCCAGTGCACGGTTCACACTCCGATTTTAGCGCCCAGGACGGGCGCGGCCCTTCGAGACTCAGGGTAAACATGCCGTGCCCAGACTAAGAATGTGCAACGCGCATGAGTTGGATCATTCATAGCGCAGGGCGACGAGCGGATCCACTTTCGTTGCGCGGCGGGCGGGGAGGAAGCAGGCGCCCAAGCCCACTGCGACGATGAAGGAGGCCACTGCTGTGAACGTCCATGGATCCGTGGCGGAGACGCCCCAAATTTGGCTCGCCAGGAAACGCGTGAGAGCGTAGCTGGCGGACAGGCCCAGGACAATTCCTGTTGTAAGTAAGCGCGTGCCCTTCGTGAGAATCATCCGTAAAATGCTGCTTTGCTGAGCGCCGAGCGCCATGCGAATGCCGATCTCCTGGGTCTGAAGCGAGACGGTGTACGCCATCACGCTGAAGACGCCGACGATCACGAGCAACAGGCTGATACTGGCAAGCGGCGTCGCGATCAACAAACCAAATTCCGGCGTGGCGTACGTATATCTTTGCAGGAAATCTTCGAGTGGAGTCGTCAGCAAAACAATTTCGTTGCGATCCACGGCCCAAACTTGCTCCTGGACAGCGTGCGCAAGTGAGGATGGTTCCACGTTTGTCTTCAAAAGAAAAACGAATCCGCCGCGAACCGTATAGGGAAGAAAGATCATGGGCATGGTGGGCTGCTGCGGGCCGGCGCTTATCACGTCTTTGACGACACCAATGATTTGGAACTCGACATCTTGCGGCGTCAGAGATGGACCCTTGAAGGCTTTGACTTGGATTTGTTGTCCGATCGGATTCGTATCGCCAAAGAAGTCGCGCGCCAATCGCTCACTGACCACTCCAACGTATTGCGCTGTTCGCACTTCTTGTTCGGAGAGCCACCGGCCCTGGATCATACGCAGTTCGAGAGTTGGAACGAGATTTTCGTCACAGGCAAAAATACCAGCATCTTCGGTATGAGTTGCCCCGGCCACAGTCACTTTGGGCCCGGCCGACGGGCTATAACCGGGCATCGCGTTCTCTATCGAAACATGAGCTACGCCTGGCAACGCTTTCAAACGCTCTGCGACATCGCGGAGCACGGCGAGGCCCTGCGGCGAAGCGAATTTCTGGAGAGGCGAAACGGAAGTTTCGTTATGGCTTGTGTGAGGCGCGAAAACGACGAACAAGACATTCTTGGGATTGAAGCCCAAGTCGACGTGAGTGAGGAGAAAGAAGCTGCGCATCATCAGCCCTGTGCCAACCAAAAGGACAATGGCGAGAGCTACTTCGATGACAACCAGTGCGGCGCGAAGCTTTCCGTGGCGCGCGCCACCGTTTACGCCTTTGCCCGTACCTGCCAACTGCGGTTGTACGTCCGTGTGCGCTACACGAAGGGCCGGTGCCAAACCGCAGATCAGCGTTGTGAGGACTGTAAGCGCTAGAGCAAAAAATAGAACTGGCGCGTTCAGCCCAAGGGTTGTTTCAGCGCCGAGATGCCCGCCCCCGTAAATGTCTCCCGAGCGAGGAATAATGGCCGGGACGAATTTCATGCCGAACCACGCGAAGAGGCAACCCACAACGCAAGCGGCCATTGCCAACACGGAACTCTCCGCCAAGAGCTGGCGAACCAATCGTCCGCGCGTCGCGCCGAGAGCCGCGCGGACCGCCATCTCTTTTTCTCGCACGGTCGCGCGAGCCAGCAGAAGATTCGCAACGTTGCTACATGCGATCAGGAGCAGCATCGCGACAGCCGCAAGCAAATCGTAGAGCAGATGCTTCATGTCGGAGTGGAATGTGGTGGCACCCCCTTGAGGTCCCAAAAGAGAATCCGTGGCCGACTGGACACGCACGGCGAAATGTTTTGGAAAATCATCGGGATGAAGCAGGGCCAGGCGTTTGACGATCAGATCGAGGTCCGCGGAAGCGGTCTCTAGAGTTAAGCCGGGCTTCAAACGGGCCAGCACGTTGGCCTTTGATTCTTCATCGGCGCGCGGCGTGTCACGAGAGCGGGTGACTGGGATCCAGATTTCGGCTTGCAAACCATAAGCCTGGAAGCGCTGTGGCATCACACCTACGAGCGTCCGCGGCTCTCCATCGATGGTAAGTATCTTGTCGAGAATTTTTGGATCCTCGTGGAAAACGCCTTTCCAGGTCTTGTAACTCATGACAAAAACAGGGGGCGCTCCGGGCTTGCCATCTTCCGGAGTGATGCCGCGGCCGAGGAGCGGCGGCACGCCATAAAAATCAAAAGCGTCGGAAGTCACACGCGTACCGTTGAACTGATACATCTGGGAGCCGTCATTGGCGAGCACAAACGCGCCCGGGACATATCCAACGATATTTTCGAAGACTTGATTTTGCTCACGAATGGCATCGAGATCGGCCAAAGGAAAAGTTAGGGGTTGCAGACTGCTGTCCGCCCGGCCTGTGTTTTCCGTGTTCTGAATCACGGGAACAACCAACCGGCTCGCGTCTCTTGCAGCAAATGCGTTGAAAAACAAATTGTAGAAAATGCTGAAGACGACCGTAGAAGCGCCGATGCCGAGAGCCAGAGCGAAAATGGCGACCATGGCAAAGCGGCGGTCTTTGCGAAGATTGCGGATGGAGTAGCGCAAATCCAGAAAAAGAGTTTCGAGGAGGATGCCGCGGCGAGATTCGCGGGTTTGCTGTTTGATGGATTCGAGGCCGCCGAAATCCAGGTGAGCGCGGCGGCGGGCTTCTTCGACAGGCATTCCGGAGGAGATGTAGTCGGAGATTTGGCGGTCGAGATGGTCGCGGAGTTCGGCGTCGAGATATTTTTCAGCTTGCTGTTTGCGGAAGAGACGATTCAGCCAGTGCATGGGTCATGCCCCGATTCTGCCGTGGAAGACGGGCATGGCCCTTCGAGACTCAGGGTAAACATGCCGTGCCCCTACGAAGAAGATACGGCGCGCGCGAGCTTGATCATTCATAGCGGAGGGCGACCATGGGATCGACACGCATGGCGCGGCGGGCTGGGATACAGCACGCGATCAGCGCGACGACGAGAACCAACGCGGCAGCGCCCAAAAACGTGGGTGGGTCGGAAGCTTTCACGCCGTAGAGTTGGCTGGCAACCAAGCGCGTAAGCGCGGCTGCGGCTACTGCGCCAATGACGACACCGAGTACAACCGGTAGGAAGCCTTGACCAATCACCAGGCGTAGGACATCGCGCGGAGCCGCTCCCAGCGCCATCCGAATGCCGATTTCCTGCACGCGCTTTGCCACCGAATAGGAAACGACACCGTAAACTCCCACCAGCGCCAGCGCGAATCCGATTCCTGCAAATACCGTGAGTAGAACACTACGCAGCCGCTCGTCTCCCAGCGACTCGGAAATGTTGCGCGACATGGTCATCAGGTGAGTGACGGGCTGATCCGGATAGGCAGCCCAAATTTGGCGAGAAATGGTTGTGCCCAGCGCGTCGGGATCGGTTTGCGTGCGCACCAGAAGATGCAGCGAGCCGACTGTTCCTTGAAGCGCCGAGAGAAAATACGTGGGCGAGGGTTCGTCGCGCAGCGCGACCTCACGCGCATCAGCAACCACGCCGATCACCTCGCTCCAGGTCGGCTTGCCTTTGTCGTCGGTGGATGCGCTGAGGCGCCTACCGACAACATCGAGGGTTCCCCAATATTCCTGAGCCATCGCTGCATTCACGACGACTTTTGAATCGGTGTCACCATTGTCGCGATCCGAAAACTCCCGGCCACGTAACATCGGAATTCCCATTACGTGAAAATAGTCCGGATAAACATAGCGCGCGTTCGCGTTGCGGCTCTCCTTCGAGGGAGCTGGAATGGCTCCGTCCACGATTAGGCCGCCTTGCTGCATCATCATGCCTTTCAGGACGCCATGGTCTGAGGTGGTGACTTCGACGACCCCCGGAATGGTCCGAACCTTCTCGACAATTTCGCGAAGATGGTTGGATTGCTGTTTGACGTAGTCTTTGCCTTTCTCAGAGGGCACTCCGGCGGGTTGAGGAAGATCAAAAGAAAGGAGATGATCCGTGCGGAAGCCGGGGTTCTGATGTAGGAGCCGGGAAAGAGTGAGGGTCATCAAAACGGAACCAACGACGAGAATGAAGGCTAGAGCGACCTCCAGCGTAACTAGGGCGTTACCCAACCGCGATTGCCGGCCGGAGCGCGCCGCCCCGAGATTCGACCCCGTACCTTCTTTGAGCGCCTCGTTGGGATCCATCCTCGAAGCGCGGCGCGCGGGCACAATGCCAAAGAGAACACCCGCGATGAGCGAAGTAAGCACTGAGAACCACAACAGAGTCGAGTCCACCGATATTTCGCTGAGCCTTGATGTATCTGGCGGAGCGATGGCGCGGAAAAGCTCCACACCTTGCGCGGCAAGCACAATTCCGAGCACGCCACCGATCAGCGCGAGCAGGCAGCTTTCGACCAATCCCTGGCGCAGCAATCGCCCGCGTGAGGCTCCCAGAGCCGCGCGTAGAGCCATCTCCCGCTGTCGCCCCGAGCCGCGAGCCAGCAAAAGGCTTGCGAGATTTGCGCACGCAATCAGAAGCACGAATGTCGCCGCGGCAAGAAGCATGAGGAAAGCATCACGAGTGTCGGAAACGCTGCTGGAAAGTAGTGGTTCCGACGAGAAGCGATACACGCCGACCTCCGGATGATCCTTCATGAACTGCTGGGCGATGGAATCGAGCTGGGCGTTCAGCTTCTCCGGCTTTTCACCGACGCGCAGCTTGCCGATTGTTTGCAGCATGAAATACTTTGCGTTTTGCCGGTCGGCAGCCGAGGGGGAAAACGGAATCCATGCCTGTTCTGAAGAAGGGAACGTAAACCTTGGTGCGGCTACGCCAATGATCGTGTAGGGCTGTTTGTCGAGGACCAGCGTCTTGCCAGGCACGTTCGGATCAGCGGCGAAACGTGTCTGCCACAGTGAATCGCTGATCACCGCCACAAAGTTCTGTCCCGCTTTAGCGTCGTCCGGTATGAGTAGCCGGCCGATTTGCGATGTAACGCCGAGTTCTTCGAAGAAACCATCCGTCACGGAAGCTACCGAGAGCAATGTAGGCTCGCCCGAGCCCGTCAGCGTTTTGTCAGTTTCACTGTATGCAGAGGTCAGTTCCAGTGAGGACGCTTGCGCGCGGATTTGGTCCAGGTTGAGCCAGGAGATGCCGAGCGAAAACTTCGGGAACATCGCCGTGTGCGCGGAAATTTGGACAATGCGCGCAGAATCCTTGTAAGGAAGCGGACGAAGAATGGAGGCATTCACGATGCTGAAGATGGCGGTGTTCGCGCCGATGCCGAGAGCCAGGGTGATAGCCGCAGCAATAGTGAAGCCAAGATTTTTGCGCAGCATGCGGGAGGCGTAGCGCAAATCCTGGAACAGAGTTTCGAGCAGATGGCCTCGGCGCGATTCGCGAGTTGCTTGCTTGATCGGTTCGAGGCCGCCAAAATCGAGTCGAACACGGCGGCGGGCTTCTTGTGGCGGCATGCCTTTGGCGATGAAGTCGGCGATTTGGCGTTCCATGTGGAAGCGCAACTCGGCATCGAGCTGTTTTTCGGAATGCTCCTTGCGGAAGAGACGGCGCAGCCAGTGCATGGTGGCACCTCCTATTCGGCGGTTCGCAGGATCATGGCTACAGCATCGGAGAGCCGCTCCCAGTAGACCAGCTCGGTCTCCAATTGCCTGCGCCCTTTTCTTGTGAGCGTATAAAACTTCGCGTCGCGCCCCGTTTCCGATTCGCGCCAGTCTGCGCTGAGCCAGCCGCGGTCTTCGAGGCGGTGCAAGGCGGGATAGAGCGAGCCTTGCGGAACTTGGAAGAAATCCTTGGAGATCTGCTGAATGCGCTGGGAGATGGCGTAGCCGTGAATGGGGCCAAGCGCGACAACCTTGAGGATTAACATGTCGAGAGTTCCTTTGAGGAACTCCGATTTTTCTTGAGCCATGGGGACACCTAGAAGTCCTACTCTTAAGCCTAGAAGTTCTACCTATATGAAAAAAAGGCTACGAAGTCAAGTAGTGAGTTCAGAAGAAATCTCAGTCAGCGTTGACGGGCCGAGCCGCGCAGCGTAGGATTCGCGGCAATCTTCTTTTGGTGAAAGGCGCCCATGACTCAAGGACCAACACGCCGCGAATTCCTCGGCTCCCTGGCGGGATTTGCCCTGCTGCCGTTGGAGCAGGAAAAGCCCGAACTGATTCTGCACAACGGGAATATCTGGACGGTGAACGCGGCCGAACCGCGCGCTGAAGCTGTGGCGATATCTCGCGGCAGATTTCTCGCGGTGGGGAGCAATAACGATGTGTTGAATCTTGTGGGCACGGGAGCGGTAAAGATCGATCTCGGCGGGAAAACCGTTCTGCCGGGGTTCATTGACGCGCATTCGCATCCTGCGGATGCCGGCAGGCTTCATCTGCGCATGGTGGATTGCGACCTTCGCTCCATCCAAGCGATTCAAGCCGCGCTGCGTGAGCGGGCGGCAAAGACGCCGGCGGGAGAATGGGTGCTGGGATTCAAGTACGATGACACGAAAACGGAAGAGGGCCGAGCCTTAACGGTCGCGGACTTGGATGCGGCCGTATCAGACCATCCAGTTCACATTCAGCACCGCGGCGGGCACACGGCGTATGTGAATTCGCTTGCGTTTCGCAAGGCAGGGATTGATGAGAAGACGCCTGATCCCGCCGGCGGACAGATTAGTCATGATCCCGCATCTGGAAAACTGAGCGGGCGAGTGGCCGAGAGCGCGAACGATTTCTTCGACAAAGTGATTCCACTGAATTTCACGCGAGACGATTGCCGGGAAGGAGTGAAGCTCATATCCAAGATGCTCGCGCGTACCGGGATTACTTCGGCGACCGAAGCACAAGGCACACCGCAGGATCTGCGCGCATATCAGGATGCGCATGAGGCCGGCGAGTTGCTGTATCGCGCGTACTGCTTCATCAACTATCACTACCTCGACGCGATGATCGAAGCCGGTGTGCGTACGGGTCTTGGCGATGAATGGGTGCGGGTGGGCGCGGTGAAGCTGGTTTGCGATGGATCGATTTCCGAGCGAACCGCACGGCTCTCGGTTCCTTATGAAGGGCGCCCGAACGATTATGGGATTTTGGTGATGACCGAAGAAGAGATGTACACGCATGGCCGCAAGGCGCATCTCGCGGGGTGGCAGATTGGGACTCACGCTAATGGCGACGTCGGAATCGATACGACACTTCGCGTCTACGAACGGCTGCAGCGAGAAGCGCCGCGGCACGATCCGCGCTTCCGGTTGGAGCACTGCACCGTGGTAAATGATGAGCTGATCGCGCGCATTAAGGCGCTCGGCGCAATACCGACGCCGTTTTCGACGTACGTCTACTATCACGGCGAGAAAATGCGCTACTACGGAGCAGAACGGCTGAATCGGATGTTTGCTTTGCGCAGTTTCATCGACGCAGGAATTCGTCCGACGCAAGCCTCCGACTATCCGCCCGGACCTTTTGAACCGATGATGGCTTTGCAATCCGAAGTCACGCGTACCGACACGAAAGGAAACGTTTGGGGGCCGAAGCAACGCATTACGATTGAGGAGGCCATCCGTGTGGGCACACTGAACGGCGCCTACGCTTCGTACGAAGAAAATGTTAAGGGGTCAATCGAGGCAGGTAAGCTGGCCGATTTAGTGGTACTGGGCCGCGATCCGTTGCGCGAGAATCCATCGACCCTCGTCACGATTCCGATCGAAAGGACCATGATTGGCGGCCGCTGGTCTTTCGAAGCCTGAGCTTCCTTGGATTGTTTCGGAGGGCGGCGTTTCTGTGCGGTGTGTACTAGCTCAACTCTGCGATCAGTTCGATTTCGACGCAGGCACCTAGCGGGATTTGAGCGACGCCGAAGGCGCTTCGTGCATGTTTGCCGAGGTCTCCGAAAATTTCGCCGAGAAGTTCGGAAGCGCCGTTGGCCACGAGATGCTGCTCGGTGAAAGTTGGAGCGCTGTTCACCAGCACCAGCAGCTTGGCGATGCGCGTGATTTTGTTTAAATCCCCGGTCGCCGCATCGAGCGTTCCCATCAACTGGATCGCCACGCCTCGGGCCGCTTCCTTGCCTTCGGCGGTGGTGAGATCAGCACCGAGCTTTCCAACCCACGGCTGGCCGTCTTTCCTGGCGATGTGCCCGGAGACGAAGATTAAATTGCCTGTGCGCACAAAGGGCAAAAACGCCGCGGCCGGCGGCCCGACGGGTGGAAGGGAGACTCCTAGAGCGTTCAGCTTTTCGTAGACAGACATTTCAATCTCCTTTGTTGGATCGCGGAGCCGCCTTGCTAAAGACAGGGAGGGCCTCGTCTTCAGATTTGGCGCCACTAGTCCGAGAAAAGTCGACGGCGGCGGTGTTTCCTCCGCAGACGAGTACACCAACACGCTCGCCGGGCTGCGGTTTGTAGCGGCCGGACAACAAGGCTGCGAAGGCGGCAGCTCCGCCGGGTTCGGCTACAATGCGCAGGACTTTCCAGAGAGCTTGCTGGGCCTGCTGAATCGCATCGTCGGTTACAAGAGCCACACTCTTGACATGCTTTTGCGCTATGGGAAACATTAGTTCACCCACGCGCTTGGGAGCGAGCGAGTCGGCTGCAATTCCTCCTGCGGGGCTGTCAACGGGATGTCCGGCTTGCAACGCGTTATGCAAGGTCGGCGCGGCTTCAGGTTCCACGCCAGTGATCTTGATGCGATTCGCATACCAGGAAGCGACGCCGCCGATGAGTCCGCCACCGCCCACAGCAATGAGCAGGGAATCGAGATCGGGAGACTGTTGCTCGAACTCAAGGCCTACGGAGCCTTGGCCGAGCAGCGTCTCAGGTTGATCGTAGGCATGCACCATCAGCGCGCCAGACTCGGCGGCCCATTGCTCGCTGGCTGCGAGCGCCTCTGCGTAGCGTTCGCCAGTCACCACAAGTTTCGCGCCATAGCCGCGAATACGCTCGATTTTCTCAGTCGAGGCGACGGTGGGGACAAAAATCTTTGCGGGAATGCCTAGTTTCATCGCGGCAAAGGCAACGGCTGCGCCGTGGTTGCCGCCGGAAGCTGCGACCACACCCGCTTGTGGAATTTCTCGCAGAAGCAAGTTAGCGAATGCTCCGCGCGCTTTGAACGATCCGGAATGCTGCAACAGTTCGAGTTTGAAAAGGAGTGTGGCGCCATCTAAGCCGAAATCGCTGCCGTCTACTTCGATGACAGGCGTGCGGCGAATGTGCGGCCGGATGATTTTCTCTGTTGTGGTGATACGTTCTTGGTCGATCCAGCTGTTTCCCATTGGTTTTGCTTTTCGAAGCCCGAAGCCTGCCGGATCCCGCAGCCGCGACGCCTTGGCGCCGCGCAATTGCTATCCGTTCTCGTCCTTTCTCATGCTACTATACTTAGGGAGTTGGCTAATTGTCTATATGAATCTCGAACGGGTCCTGGCCGCGCTTTCCAATACGAGACGGCTGCAAATTCTCGCCTGGCTGAAGAGTCCTCGGAAGCATTTCCCCCCGCAGGTGTACGGCGATCTTGTCAGGGATGGCGTTTGCGGCGTGTTTATCGCCAGGAAGCTGCGCGTCAGCCAGCCCACTGCTAGCGAACACATGAAGATACTGCAGCAGGCTGGACTGGTTCGCGCGAAACGCATACGGCAATGGACGTTTTACAGGCGAGATGAGACGCGCATAGGGAAAATCAAGAAGGCCATCTCTGCAACGATTTAGAGCGAAGCGGAGAACGTCAGGGTGCGACGACATCTTTCAGCTTGGGCTTGACCTGAACCGCGGCCAGGCTCGACGCATCCCAACCGCCGCCGAGCGCTTTGACCAGAAGAACGCTGGTCACCAGCCGCTGGCCTTGGATCACGGCGGCTTCCTGTTCGTTGTTCAGCAAGTTTTGTTGCGCGGTAACGACATCCAGGTAGCTGACTAGCCCGCCTTTGTAGCGATCCTCAGAGATATCCAAAGTACGGCGCGCGGCGTCCACGGCGAGTTGCTGCGTGTCGCGCGCTTGTTCGAGGACCGTGAGTCCCGTCACGTCGTCTTGCACTTCTTGAAAAGCAGCGAGCACTGACTGGCGGTAATTAGCGATGCTGACGTCGTAACCGGATTTCGCAAACTCCACCTGGGCGCGGCGCGCCCCGCCGGTGAAAATGCTTTCGGCCACGTTTGCACCCAGCGCCCAAAACGTGCTCGCTACATTGGCGAGCTTGGCGACATCGGCGGCTTGCCATCCGCCGTTTCCAAACAGATTGAGCGAAGGATAGTACGCGGCTTTTGCAACTCCGATCTGCGCATTGGCAGAGGCCATCTGGCGCTCGGCTTGAGCGATGTCCGGCCGCCTTTCGAGCAGGTCTGAAGGAAGACCCAGGTCGATTGGTGGCGGCTCGGCATTCAATTCTCTGACCGGAAGGTGAAAGTCGGGCGCTGGCTTGCCGACGAGCACGGCGATGGCATCTTCAAACTGCTTTCGCT
>Ga0074044_10000968_pt1 | contig 26441 bp, 27 predicted proteins | sample BogForMeECP23OM1_FD_94443 | JGI IMG/M metagenome (GOLD analysis project Ga0074044, IMG submission 94443) | Bog forest soil microbial communities from Calvert Island, British Columbia, Canada - Bog Forest MetaG ECP23OM1 | ecosystem: Environmental > Terrestrial > Soil > Wetlands ... | reverse complement strand
TCCGGGGCGTGGTCGGAGCACGAAATCAACGTCCAACTTGATACGGAACTTAGCGGAGTCCCGGATTACCCGGTGACGCTGGTCATCTATCCCGTAAAACACCGGCGCATTGAGTTAGGTGGCTGCCGTTTTGTCGCAGCGCGTGGTAACCCACAACTGTTGAGCCTAATTCCTTCGGCTTGGGTTCGCCTGTACCCGAGTGGAGTCGGTTCGCGCTCCATCCGGCAACTGGAATATATCTCCCCGACCGAAGCAAGCGGCGCCGTCCCCAAGGACGCAGCGGCGGCGTCGGCATTTGTGGTTCGCTCCGACCCAGGACAGTTCGGAATTGGCAGAGACAGTTATGACTTCAGTCACCTGAATCCAGGATGGGTTGTAGAGAACGTGCAACTACAGACCTACAGTCTCTCCTGTCCCGAAGTCGTCGGATCGGCGCAATCGTTCGGAGGCTGGGAGGCCTCCTGGACTCCACAAGGGGTGAGAGTTGTCTTTCTGGAAAGCGTTTGCGCCTCATCGCTCCCACCGCGTTCTGGTTTCAACATGACCTTGTCGCAGTATGCGATCCGGGCGTGGGTAGTTGGTCCAGTTGGCACGCAACCGCTCGCGCGCGTCCGATGAGCGGCTGTCAGGCAACTCGCAGCCAAGACGTTTGTCAATCTGTCAATCGTGTACTTCCTCTGACGCTTACGTTTGTCTAATGCTTTTCACAACGTACGATAATTAGACGCGGCGACTAACGGAACGATGTGCTCGGGGTGTCAATTGCGTGTCAACTGTTTGTTTGGTGTGTGTCGCAACCGTTGGTGGCAGGGGTAGAGCGGGAATGCTGAGTCAGGTAATTGGGTCGGAGTATCAGTGTGAATCGTATGTACGTAACAACACACGATTAGTCATTGCTCTTATTGGAGATTCATACGGTGATCCGGCAACACTAAGCGGGTCGGGCAAGATCTGGATCATCGGTTTCCACTTCGCTGACTTCAAGTTGTGCTGAGTCTGCCGTCGTGTTCGTTTCAACCTGTTTGGAGTACACGGAGCTATTGGGGAGCAATAGGTGCTGTCTGGAACTGGAGACTGTTTCCGCTTCAGGGGCAGCACTTGACTGTCGAAGGAGGCTTCCGCGCGACCGGCATCGACCAATAGCAAATAGAGCCGTATGACATAATTCTTTTTCTACTTCACCTGGCGATCTCAACGCGGCTGCAGCAAGCTCCTAACCGACCTCTCTCAGTAGCTGAAAACACTTATATGGTTATTCAACTCGGGATCCTGGCGGCCTTTGTAGGTTCCTGAGACCGTCGTCGAATCAAACGAGGTGTACAGCCGGCTTTGCCCAGGTGCTCCATTGCCGCGGGCAATGGCTGCCATGAAGAAATCCGATTGGAGTAAGCCCAGTTGCTGGGGATTGCTATCGATCGGATCAAGGACTGTAGTGACCATCTGCGGCGTCCCGACCTTTGTGGTGCCCGGGAGAATCTGGTTCCGCCACACCTGGACCTCGTGATTGAATGTGTCGCCTTCCGTACTGTAATAGGCTAAGTTGACAATTCCGGTCGAGGCGTCGGCGGTAATCGACGGATAGAAGTGATGTCCGGCTACGGTGTCCACCGATACCGGAATCGACCAGGTTTGCCCGTTGTCGGCGGATGAGGTCATCAGGACTTGCGCGTCAATGCATAAGGGAGAATTGAAAGGATTGAGACAGTCGTCATACAACAAAAAAGTGGTGAAGTTGCCACTCGAGTTAGTACGATTCGCCTGTTTGGGAAAAGTCTGGGCTAAAAGGTTGATGTTCAGCAGTGGCTCCAGCGTGGTGATGTTTCCTTCTAGCGGATTGGCTATTTGAGCTACTGTCACTGGCGTTCCGCACGTAGGTGGGTTCGGAGCTCCCCCCGGCGTACAGGTTATGAAGAAGAGTGTATCGCTTCCGTCGGAGTTGCCATTGAGATACGAAACCGTAATCAACCCATCGGTGCGAACCCGTACATACGGGAACGCCGTCTGGATGCTGGAGCCGCTGAGCAAAACCGGTTGACCGCAGTTCAGCGAGTTTGTGCAAGGTGTGAGAAGGACCGTGGTCGTCTGAGCGTCAAAACTAAACTCGGCGTCCACCACGTAGACGTCTCCAGCGCCGGTCCCCGCTCCCGTCGCGCGCTCGTCAACCGCGATCTGAGGCTGATCCGCGACGACGTCGAAACTAGGTTGCGGAAACAGAAGCTGTGGAGGAGTCGCCGTTGCCCAGCAGGATGTAGCCTGCGCGAGCTTATGCGTTCCATTGGCACACTGCGCGCTGCTCAACAAAGTCGAGGCCGACGCGCGAAATAGACCGATGCCGCCGGTTGACGAAAAGCGCACATCGGCCATGAAAAACGCATCGCGCGCCGGGTCTGCTGCCACTACAGTTTGGCCGATCCCCATTTCCGTGTTGCCCTGGAAGCTGAAGGTCGGCAGCCCTCCCTCAAAGTCAACACTGCAACCCACGGCCTTGCGATGCACATAATAACCGCTTACGTTCTGATCCCAATGCGCCGGAGGCGCGAGGTTGCCACGCCAGTCGTTGGCCGCTTGGACAATCAGGTCTTCGCCCGCCCCGATGCGGTTCAGCAGAAAATCTGCATTGGCTTCGTTCTGCGGCACTGCATTGGCCCGGGGCTCCAGGTTGAACCGGACTCCGCTAGCTCCAGTGCAGGACGTGGTGCCAGCGAGCTCGGCAGCTTGGGACTGCTGCTCCGCCTTAAATTCCTGTAACCACGCGTCGGGCACGACCGTGGCTTTCGAGGGCTGCCCGAAAACCTGGATCGCATAGGGCGCGATTGGGTGTCCAATGGCTTGGAGATAACTCCTGCCCTCTTCGGAAGCCAGGAATCTTAGACCACTCGACGGCGGCATGCGAAAGCTCTGAAAGGCAGCTGGCATGTTTTGTCCTGAGCGTCCGGCAGACGCGGCGCGCGGGCGTCGCTGAGACGGAGTTTGGGCGTGCAGCGCCGTGAACGATAGGAGGCTGCATAATGCGGTGAGGACGATCGTCTTGAATGAGTTCATTTGAGTTCCCTTTATCGTTGACTTGTAAGTTCTCTGAGTATTGGTCTTAGTATTGAAAGGTAGTCAGGTGATTGTTCACATCCGGGCTGGACACGCCGTCGTACGTTCCTGCCACGCTGTTCCAGGTAAAACTGACATAGGCGGTGCTTTCGCCGGCAATACCTGTGCCAGTCACAGCAATCCCGATCTGGTCGCCAAAAAACGGCGGCTGAGCATCAAAACTGATCGGCGGTGTGGCTTGAACGTCAGCGAAGGCCGAGGTCAGCAATTGCGGCGTTCCGACCGAGGTTGTTCCGGGTAGGACCTGGGCAAGGAACACCTGTGGCCGCAGCTGGAAGAAGTCGTTCTCGGTCGAGTAGTAAGCGATGTTCACGGTTCCCGTAGAGGTATCATTTGCGATAGCCCCGAAGAATTGCTGGCCCGGGCTGGAGCTTACTAGAGTGAGGGAAGACCATGTCGCCCCGTCATTGGTTGAGCTTGTTAGCACAACATCTGTTTTTGGGCAGAAGGGTTGCCCGCCGCCATTTTGCTGGAGCACTGCAACGTCACACTGATCGTAAGTCATGAAAGTTGTAACGGTTTTGCCGTCGCTCTCCAGACGATTGACGTGGCGGGGGTAGAGCTGGTCCCTCATCGGTAAATCGCCGATCATGGTGTCGAAGACGGGAGTTTTCACCGTTGTCACCAGCACTGGAGTTTTGCATGTAGGTGGGTTGGGCGCGCCGGCGGGAGTGCACGTCACAAACTCAATCTCTTCCTTGTTCACGCCGGGGAACGTCGTATTGCGATAGGAAATGGTGATGCCCCCGTCCGGACGTACCTGGACCCAGGCAAAGTCCGGATTCTTTTCATTCTTGGCGCTGATCGAGATCGCATTGCCACAGTTGAGACCATTGGTGCATGCCGTGAGCGAGATGTGGAAGGTCGTGTTGTCCGAATTTCTCTCCGTGACTACCGCATACAAATCGCCGGCACCGACGCCTGCGGTACGGGGATCGACCGCGATTTGCGGGTTATCCAGGATGGCGTCTAACCCCGTGATGTTGACGACGGCGACTGTTGTAAAGCAGGACGCGGTCCCAAACTCGGTACCACTCGGGCATGCCGACGTGCTGTTCAAATTGGCCGCGGTGGTCTGATAAATCCCGACGCCATTTTCATCGGGAGGGCCGCCAAAATCCTGGTCCACGATGAAGAACTGGTCACGTGCGGGATCCGCTACGGCACTGATACTTCCGTTAGGAACGAAGAGATTGTTGGGATTCAGGATGGCAGGCAGTCCACCTTCGAAATCGGGGGTGCAATCTGAGCCGGTACGCTCCACATAGAAAGCGTCCCCGCTGATGATAGGAGCGGGATTTTCGAAGGTCCGCTCATCCTCGCCCACTGCCACTACGAGGTTGTTACCTCCCGCAGGGTTGGGCAGAACAGCGATCGAGCGTGCGACTTGGACCACAGCGTTCGGCCGCGGCTCGATATTAAAGAGGCTCCCATTCGGACCATTACAAGGGGAACCCGCAGCCTGCGCCAGTTGCCGCAGACCTAGTAGCTGAGCGAAGAACAATACAATAACAAAAAGGGACCGCTTCATGTGCCATCCTTTTATTAAGTGTGTTAGTCGCCGATTCGGTGTTGGACTTGAACCACCACCGGCCGGCAGCGTACAAATTTACGCACAATTCACTTGTCACGAGATTCCAAAGAAATTGTCGAATCTTCCACTAACTCATGCGAACCATCGCTCGTAATCTTGGGCGTACCTCGGCAAATTCTGCGACGAGCCGCGATTTGAAGCTGTGCGTTGCATTCTCAAATTGAGCTTTAGCTCGTGCAATCTGGGCCAGTGTGGTATGCAACCGCTTCGGGCCAAGTACCAGGAGCGCCAGCAGAAGTATGAATAAAATCTCCGTGCCGAAACTCACGAGTTACTCCTTTTCCGATAGTTCATTATCAGGAACGGCGGGGGTCGTGCCAGCCGCTTTATTTTCGTCAGCTCTTATGGCCGACTTGAACCCGCGGATGCCATCGCCGATTCCTTTGCCCAGTTCAGGAAGTTTCTTGGGACCGAACACAAGCAGCGCAATTCCGAAAATCAGCAACAGATGCGTCGGTTGAAACAGTCCTTCAAACATGTGAGCTCCTTGTGTTTGGATAAGAACAGTAACGTCGTTGAATTGTTAAAAATGCGGACGCTGTTTCACGAAACCGACAGCGTCCGCCAGGAGAGAGTCACCAAGAAAGCGGACAGTTGAAAGCCAGGTTACGAGCGAACCGCGGCATCGGCCGCGACAGCCATGGTGTTTAGCAGGTTAAGGAACTGCTGGCTTTGACCGATGAAAAGACCATCGGCGGTGAAGCTCTTGATCGTCGCTACGGCGCCTGCAAACTTATCGGTCAGCGGACGAATCATCGCGACATGCGGCAAATCTCCCTTGAATTCGAAGGGGACGGGAAAGATCAGACTGGGCTGAGTCCTCTTCTTGAGTGGCTTGAAGAAATTTGGGAATGACAAGCCGGATATGGCGTCCGTAAACGGCGCCACGGGAGCTTGTACTCCGTTGCCCGCAAAATCAACCCATTCGAGAAAATGAGCGATCTCGTCTCCACCAATGCCCAAGGTGATTTCCAGCACTTCCGGGTCCGTCACTTTTTGACTCATGGTTGCGTAAAGACTCGATCCGCCTTGCTCGATATATCCGAAGTGAAAACCAGCGACGTTCGCGATCGCCTGGACGTGATCGTTACCGGGAAAGTTGGGGTTGGGAGCGCCGTTGAAATCGTCGTTGTTGCGCGGAATGGCATAAACATTTTGGAGAGTGAGCGCCTGCGGGAAGGAAGCACCCTTGTCCGGATTGGCAGTTGTGCGGTAGCGAACGTACCAGCTGGTGTCGACGTTGAGTTGCATGAGGTTCGTGAGACGCAGCTTGCCGGAGGATCCCGTAGCCGTACTGCCCGGCAATGTTTCGAACTGAGTGAAATCGACTGGCGCTGCTCCTCTTGACACGAGATAAGCGTTGAGGAAGGCAGAGTGGCTGACTTCATCTAGCGTGTTGCTGGTGATATATTGCGGACCATCGCCATCGAGGTTCGACAACGCTATCTGATAATTGTTCAGGGGCTGGTTCGGATCCACCTCAATGGGGGGATTATTGCCGATACCACCCAGTTCTGCGTACTGGGTCCAAAGATCAGCTTCAATCAGTTCTGCCGCCGCTAGAAATTGAAGGATGGCGACATCGCCCGCATTGAGAGGACCACCTCCGCCCGACTGCGCACTCGCCAAGGCTCCATTTGGTAGTAAACCCGCGCCTATTACTGCGCCACCTGCCAGAAGACTACCTTTCATAAAAGAACGGCGGCCTACTGAACGCTTGATGGGTAAAAGAAGTTCTTCTTTCGTGTTCATGCTCTGGTTCCTTCTGTCCGTTGATTTTGTTTACCGCGGTACTGAGAGATAGACGCACGAAGCGGGAGATAAGATACGGGAAGGATGTCAATTAATTGTCAACTATTTGTGGCAATCATTGCCGGTGCTGACTTATCAACGCAAGTCCAGACAGAGAGCTATGCCTAGCATCACGGTCAGTCCGGTGATTCCATAACACACTAGTTCTAACATTCTTAACTCCCTCTTCTTAGCCTTGACAGTCGGCCCGAAACCAAATGCGCAATTTCGTCCGGGAGCGCCGTTACCGGAACGGTGCCACGTACCACGCGCAGTACGTCGCCAAGCCACCGAGCAAAACGATCACCCACAACACCATCTCGGTGCGCATCCACAACTTCCAATGGTTGAATCGCAGCCACTGTGGAAGAATGGTCGTACCAGCTACGATGACGATACAGAGGCCCAGTATTTCGGCAATCACCCCGAGAACCCCATGTACTAAGGCCACCTCGAAATACCACTTATGGAATGCCTTCGACGTTCGAGGCTCAACTTGTTGGTGAAACGATGGCCACATTACGAGTCCAATCATCAACACATTCAAAAGAAGCACCGTGGTCTGGCAAATCCCGTGAGCTCGGTAGCATTTGCATTTTGCGAGAACAGCTCCGGCAATCAATGCGGTTCCCATGATGAGCTGCACTACCAGGTTGAGATCTGCCGCAAAGGTCGCGCCGGTACCGAGAAAGCCCTTCATTGGTAGCCTGAAAACTCATCGGTCCGAATATCGTCTTCATCAACGCCCGCCGCGCTGAGTGTTTGCCGCGCCGACGCAACCATTGTTGGCGGACCTGCTATGTAGTAAATCGGACCACGCAAGGTTTTTATGCGAGTAAGCAGCATCTCCGGCGCACCTATTTACGGCACACAGGTTGACGTAGCCACATCACTTGCGAAGGTGCGCGTTATCGATCTATCGAGACAGTCGGGGACGAACCCGAGGATACGCCCCGTGCGTCTTCCTAGAGGAATCAGATCAGCGCGCGAACATTGTTTATGCTCGCCGAAGTATTTGGTCAGGCATTCGCGAAGGTGCAGCCTGGCTCGCCAGAGCCGCGCTTTCACGGCGGCTTGACTCAAACCGAGCACTTCAGCCGTCTCGTCGATTGAAAGACCTTCAATGTCTCTCATTACAAAAACAATTCTTAAGACAGGCCGCATTTCAGACAGGGCCCCAAGTAAGATGGCCCGCAATTCGGACGCCCAGTAGAGTTGCTCAGGATTGGGAGTCCAATCGGTGACCTCAATGGGAAGAATGCTTTCATCCGTGAAGGAGTTGTCAAAAGACACCTCCCTTGTTGAGCGCTGCTTTCGCAGTTTCATAAGCGACACATTCACAGTGATGCGAATAAGCCAGGTTGAGAATTGGGACTCCTCTCGAAAACTGTTAAGGTTTTGGAAGGCCTTGAAGAAGGCTTCCTGAACCGCATCCTGGGAGTCTTCTGTGTTATGCGTGACGCCTTGAGCGATTCGGAAGAGCTTGCGATCATAGCGCTTTACGAGCTGCTCGAAAGCAGACACGTCGCCATTCTTGGTGGCATGGACAAGTTCCAAGTCATTGCTTGTCCCTGCCTTCACTGCGAATTGTGTTGAGTCTTCGTTCATATTTTTTCAAGGTCCGCTTCGGAGAGTAACCGCCTTCCCGGAAGCAATTCCGGCTGCTGGAAAGGGAAAAAGCATATTTGTTGCTGCTTTATATGGAAGTCCTAGTTTTACTTCACGACAACCGTGCCGGTCATCTTCGGGTGGATCGAGCAATAATAGGGATACGTTCCGGCCTTGGTGAAGGTGTAGGAGAACTTCTCGTCTGTATCCATCACCTTGGACTTGAACACGCCGTCGGTGCTCACCGCCGTGTGGGGAATGTCATCACTGTTTGTCCAGGTAACTGTCGTTCCGGCCGGCACTGTGACTGTCTGCGGCCCAAAAATGAAATTGTCGATTTTCACCTCCGCGGAGGACTGGTCATTCGCCATAACGCTCGGTAATCCCGCTAACATCAGCAGTGCCGCAATTGCAGGCATCGCCAAAAGTACGATCCAAACACTGTTCTTCTTCATTGCTCTGTTTCCTTTTCGAGTCGATTTTCTTGCTAAGTGTTCTTTCTTTAGAACTAGATATTGAGTCGCCTACCTGCCGTCTACCCAAAGATTGACTCAACAATCAGGGACCCACCGCGCTTCCCATAAGCCGAAGAACCAGAGGCCCCAAGTGGCGAATCGACGATTGCGAGGCTGTGACCGCTGACGAGATAGTTCACGTCGGTGATGCCCAACACCTGCTGCAACTGGTCGGCGGGCACCTTCAATGGTCCCGCTGACGGAGCAGTTCCGGGAGCTGGTTGCGGGAAAGCAGTCGACATTGCGGTGTGGAACGAAACCTTACCTTCGACCTCTTGCATGATCTGATGAATATGGCCGTTCAACACGGTCACCGAACCGAAGCGCTTGACATATGACAATGCTTGCGCGCTGTCGTCGGTTCCCCAGCCCCAGTCGGGATAGATCGTCCAGAGAGGAATGTGCGCGAAGAGCACAATCGGAGTACTGGCAGAACGGCCCTCAAGATCGTCCTCGAGCCACTCCAACTGTTCGTGACCGAGCGACTCCATGCCTCCCACTTTCAGATTCGCGACATTGACGAGACCAACGAAGTGCACGCCCTTGTGATCGAAGCTGTACCAACCTGTGCCTTTTGTGCCTTTCCCATAGCGTTGGAGATATTGCTCGCCATTATCGGAGAGCATGTCATGCTCGCCCGGCACGAAAAAGATCTGTTTCGCGGATGCTCCTTTTAATACCTGGTCCAGCGTATCGAATTCACCGGGCTTCGAAAGCTGACTGAGGTCGCCCGTGTGAATGATGAAGTCCGGTCTGTGGGGCATTGCGTTAATCTTGTTGATCGCCGTCTGCAGAGTAGCGGTGACATCCGGATTCGCCGGCTTGTTGAAACCGATATGACTGTCGCTGATCTGCACAAAAGTGAAGTCCGCGGCAACGCCAGCATCTTTACCGGCGTTCTTGGCGAAAGCTCGAGATACCGGGATGCCACCGCTCAAGGTCCAGACAAGGCCCGTGCCCGCCCAGGCCATGCACTTCAGAAACCCGCGACGATCGACACCATCGTTGTTCAGGTCTTGTAATTGCTGATCGATTAGATCTTGCTTTTTGTCCGCCATCTTCCCTCCTGGGTTTTGCGCGTTCTGAGTGGATAACTCGCGAGAGCCGCTTTTATTCCCGAAAAGTCGAAGGGGAACGCAGGATGAATAAAATGTCGGATGAAAGAGACATTTACTCCTCCTACGCTCCCCAGTTACTGCACCGCTGCTTCTTCGCCCGTTGTTGTTTCTACTGTTAATCCTAAGGCGAGGCTGACCGTGGTCGCGATCAGCGCCCTCATAGGCGGATCAGGATAAGCTCGGCGCTGGTATGCGACGAGCAATATCCGGTCTGCGGGTCCGCCGACCCAAACAACAGGTCTAATTCGCCAGATACCGCGACACTGCCAGATCCCCGTCGGTCTCGCCGATGACAACGATATTTCCGTCTGTCTGGATAAACAGGCCTGTAACTGTCTGATCGGTGGTCACCGAGCAGCAGATACCAGAAGAGTCGACGCTGCCAAAGCTGGTATCCTGAGCGCCATTGCTATCGAGCCGCACCAAGCCACCGGCAAAGTCGCTAATCAGGCCGCCTACCACGACTTGCCCATTCGCCTGAAGAGCGACGGCCTCAGCCGTTGATCCAGTCACTGGGGGATTGAACGATTCGACTTTGGAGCTGAAGGTTTTATCCACTTTCCCTGTTTCGAGGAAACGCCCCACGCCGATTCTCGTGCCGCCTGTGCAGTGCGAGTTAAACGAGCAACCAGTCGTGGCTACGATGTAGTCGCCGTTCGGCTGGAAAATAGTAGGGGACGGGAACGCGGGGTTTCCGTTTGGGAGAATAGTACGGGAAAGCCCGCCCTGTGACGACGAAAGGGTCGCCGCTACTGTTGCCGGGGTGACCGTGGTTTGCAGCACTCCCGTGGGGCTGAACTCCACCACTAGGCCAGTCTTTCCAACTTCGTTCTGTCCCACACCCAGGTAGTCACCGTTAGAGAGCAGCGCCAGCGGATCAGGCCCTAACACCTTCGGTTTCACCAGCGAGATCCCGCCCGTGCCAAAGGTCGTGTCGAGACTGCCGTCAGAGTTGTACCGCACCAGCGCCAAATGCTTGCCCCCGCCATTCGCAAGGCCGCCCATCACAATTTGGCCATTCGGTTGTAGGAGAAGCGCGGTCGGAGTCCCTGACTTGGTGCCGACGAGGGTGGTCACGAGGCCGCCGACGCCGAAGGTAGCGTCCAGCACGCCGCTGGAGGTGTAGCGCGCCAGGCCGAACTTAGTTAGATTTTTGCTGCTCGTCGCCGTCCCTCCCACCAGAATGTCACCATTGGTCTGAACCGCAAACACAGCCGGGTCGAAGGTGATGCCAGGAAACGTGGTGACGGTGATCCCGTTCGTTCCAAAAGTGTCGTCTGGCACGCCGGCCGGGGTGTATGCCGCCAAGCCAATCCCAGTGCCCTCGTTGTTGACAAAGTCGACCTGAGCGACTGCCACGATGTCGCCGTTGGACTCCTCGATGGCGCCCAAGCCTGCGACGCCATCGGCGAAGCTGGTGGTAACGATTCCACCGGTGCCGAAGGTTGGATCCAGGGTGCCAGCCTGGGCGTGTGCGAAGTTGACGCCAAACACCAGACCAACTGCTAAGAGTCCGGCGATCGTATGAAATGTAGCTTTCTTCATTGTTTTTCCTTTTGATTTTGATTTGTTTCACAGCAGACGATTCTGATGTCTGTCAGCGTTGATAACTGACGAGTGAGGCGCTTATTCCAGCTCGTTGTCAGCAAGATGTAACGGGTGAGTAAAGAATTAAGTAATAAAACTTTTTCCGCCCCGGTTTGCCGTCAGTCTACGAACCGCAATGCGGGACTCCTCCGGGCATTTAAATAGGTAGGTTTACGCCACTCAGAAACCCACCCAGATGCCCGGTCATGGCGATGAGACCAACTCCCCATAATTTCAAGAGCCAGACGATAGTTCGGCAAAACCTTCGCTCGCCGTCGCGCACGGAAATGGACGCACCAGACCAGCCAGATCATCACCGTTGAGACGCACGCCAGAACGAGGTGCAGCAATAGGATGCCCTTTAGTTTCTGCCCTTCGAGTTGTAACTGCCATGCAAGTAGCCCAGTTACGACGACCGGAAGCGTTGAAATCGCGGCTATTATCAGGTTGTAGTAGGCCGCATCTGCCAGACCACGGCGCTTGGTCCACTGCGCGACGAGATCGAAGCCTACTGCCGTGATGAAAAGTGCGATCGGAAAATGGATCAGCATGACATGTTGCGCGTGCCTGGCGAAAAATACCGTCTTGGGATCGAAAGGATGTACCATCACCGTGCCCTTTTTTGTATGGAATGAGTTGCGGCCTGCGACGGAGCCAGCCTTACGAGGCCAGTTCCGCTGGAACGCGCGAACCTTTACTGCCCAGCCCATCGCGAAGAAGTCGTGTGCGCCTGTGCCTGCTCGGGCCCGCTTCCACCCACAAGCAAAAGCATCGCGCTGCCTTTGTCGATCTTCAACATCTTGCCGTTAGAGCTCAGAGTGACTTCGCCAACTGGCGCTGTGCGTCCGGAATGCAAAACCGTCAGGTTGTCGAACCCGTAGGCGCCGCACGCATTTATGGAAAAGGGCCAAACGCTTGTGGATGGTCATTGTCGTCGATCGTGCCGCGGCATGGGGTTCCCAGATCCTGCCCCGTCCGGGCATGCAGAGACATCGGCAGCATGCACAACGCGATGCCCAGCATCCTCAGTTGTTTTTCATTTTGTTCCTCCCAGGGAATCGCTCAAGAGCGCGCCGTTCTTTCGCACCAGCATTTCCTCGGTGACTCCAGTTCGCTCTCTGACTTGTTGTGCAGAACCGACAAGGCCTGGGTTTATTCCCCCGGAAATGTTTGTGGGCTATGGGAATAAAATGCGTCTTCGCTCGTTTACCCTTGTGTGAGCATCGGAAGAGAGCTTGCCGACGGGTCGTTCGAGCAGCTGGCCATGCCTCACTTCGAGCGGCTTTATAACTTTGCGTGCTGGCTGACGCATGACCGGCAAGAAGCAGAGGAACTGGTGCAAGAGACATACGCCAAAGCACTTAAGGGGTTTCCGTCCTTCCAGCCGGGCACGAATTTTCGCGCCTGGATCTACAAGATCCTGCGGAACGCGTTTCTGACCTCCCGTACCGGGCTGAAGGCGACCACTACCGTGCCACTCGATCTTGAGGGCGAAGAGGAAGTCTTGCCCGCGGTTAAAGAAACGCCGGAGAGCATTCTGCTTCAGCGTTCGGATGGGCAGGTTGTGCAGCAGGCTTTGGAGCAACTGCCCATCACGTATCGCGAAATCTTGTTGCTGTGTGAAGTCGAAGAGATGTCGTATCAGGAAATTTCTGCCACGCTTGCCATCCCGATGGGCACGGTGATGTCGCGTTTATCGCGTGCCAGAAAAAGGTTACGCGATTGTCTACGGCCGCAATTTCAAAAAGGGTGAACCAACGGTGGATTATGGTCTGTGAGTCATGGAAGACAAAACTCGACACGTACCTCGACGGTGAACTTCCGGAGCAGGAGATGCGCACCTTCGACGCTCATGTACGCAGCTGCCACTCTTGCTCGGCGGACGCCCTTACGCGTGTGCAGATGAAGCGCACGATTCAAGGCGCCGGAAGACGTTTTACTCCCAGTGCTGAGTTCCGCGCACGGGTGCAGCAGAACATTGCGCCCAAACGGCAGCGCAGCCTTCTGCCAGGATGGGTATTCGCTGCGACGGCGGCTGTCGTTCTTGTGGTCGGAACGTTGACTCTAACCCATGTGCAAACCCGATCCGGCAGAGATCAGGTTTACAGCGAGATTGCAGACTTGCATGTGGCCACGCTGGCGAGTTCATCGCCGGTGGATGTGATCTCCACTGACCGGCACACCGTAAAGCCCTGGTTCCAGGGAAAAATTCCCTTCGCGTTCAATTTGCCAGAGCTCCAAAACTCCGAGTTCTCTCTGCTGGGCGGCCGGATGACCTATCTTGATCAAACGCCGGGCGCACACCTCATTTATGACGTGCGGAGGCACCATATTTCCGTGTTCATATTCCAGGAGCGGTCATTGGCAGCCAGGTTCGGCGGAAACGCTCTCGCACCGGAGAAACTACCGTTCAACACGGAAACATGGAGTCAAGGCGGGCTTCGCTACTTCGTGATCGGCGACGCCAGTACCGCGGACATCGATAGCCTTGCGAAATTGTTTAAGGCCGCGAGTTGAAGCTGTCTCGATAAGCCATTCGTTAGTGGGAGGAGACCAAGATCTGAAGCCAATAATCCACTTTGCCGTACAATGATTTGAGCGAACGGTAACCACCCATTTAACTTAGTGTCTCACTCCCTGGGTGCACTGCAAAGTTATCCCTTGATCCCTGTCACGATCATGAGCGAATCCCGGATCTCGACCCGAACGGAAATGAAACCCGCGTTCTTGAAGTAAGCGGTCAGCTCTTCGCCAGTTGAAGGCAGGGGCATATACGGGGAGTCCACTCGGCGACGCCGCCGTTCCAAGTTGTTCGATAACATTGCAGCCCCCACCGAATCCAGTGCGATAGTGTCAATATAGAGCCTTCCTCCCGCGCTAAGCACGCGATGGGATTCGGCCACATACTGCCAGCGTTCCAACTCGTCCAGATGAGCCAACACGTTCGTGTAGTACACAACGTCAATCGATCCGTCGGGGATTCCATTTAATTTCGGCTCCGAAAGCAAACTGAAGCGTAATTCGCGCGTCGCAACTCCCGGAGTCTGGGCCACGCGCGGGCCATGCGGGTAGAGTAGCCCCATACAAAACGCAAAATGTGCAAGCGCCTGCTGCGGCGAGGATTGTGGGTGGCGCAGCGTGACTAAAATATGCAACCGTGCCGCGATCAGCGTACAAACGAACGCAGCAAAGGGTATGCGCGAACCTAAGCAACGTCTTATGAATGATCGCACTCTTCTTAGCGCACCTCGCATCGCGTCACCGAAGCGCCACGCTAACTTACTGAACCGCCAGCGCGCCAACCTCGGTTTGGAATCCCAGGCTGTTGTCCCCTGTGCAACGACAAACTCCACGCAGAAAAATCGTTTCCAATCGCTACACTCTGCAAGGAGCGTCCCTGCCAGAGCCATCTTCCTGCAGGATTCCGGCTAGAGCTTAGAGAGCGTGTAGCTGGCTTACGGCACAAACTTATAGCCCAGGCAGTGTACTGTGAGAAGGTGTAACGGTCGTGAAGGATCTCTCTCAAGTTTCTGTCTTAACCTCAGGATGTGGTTGTCTACGGTACGGGTACAGGGATAGTTCTGGTAGCCCCAAACTTCATTGAGAAGCTCATCCCGGGAGACCACACGTTTGGCGTTCTTTATCAAGAACGCCAGTGTCTTGAATTCTTTCGCCGTGACCACGATCTTCGCTCCGCGACGCGTGATCTCGGTTTCGGAGAAATCCACCATCACATCATCAAAAATATATACGTCTTCTGAACAGACGCGTGACGCACGTCTCACCAGCGCGCCCAGACGCGCAACAAGTTCCGCCGGGCCGAACGGTATTGCAACGCAATCGTCATCACCCATTTCCAGGAGAAGGATCTTCTCCGCAAGCTTGGAGCTCGCGCTGACGATCACAAGCGGCAGGCCGGGAGTCACAAGCTTCTTCAGTTCGGCCTCGCCATCCGGAGCGGCATCGACCTTGTGTCCTTCAGGGGGAAAAAGGCCTTTCAGAATCTTCCGCAAAGCGCCTTCGTCCTCGACCGCCAAAATTCGTTCCATCGGTGACGATCGCAGCTTGGATATTGGAGCGTTCAACGTTGGTGCCAGGGTCGTCGCTGCCATAAGCTCTTCCTCTTTCCGCCGGTCGTTCCTTGATTCACACCTCAGATATCATGGCGCTGCTTCATCGAAGATTTCCTGGCGACGGAGTGTCTCGCGCACTGCCTTCCGGGCTCTAGCCAGGCGTGACATAACGGTTCCTATCGGAATCGACAACACTGTCGCGATCTCCTCGTACGACATTTCCTCCACATCACAAAGAAGGAGTGCCTCCCGGTAATGCACCGGCAAATCCTCGATGGCTCTCTGCACCAATTGCGAATTAAAGCGATGCAGTAGGATCGTTTCGGGGGTTTCCATATCGACTGCCAGTTCAGGTCCGTCCCCCTCCGAGTCAATAGCAACCGTCATGCGCCGGTCGAGTCTTGAGCACGAACTTAAGAAAGTGTTCCTCAGGATTTGAAATATCCACGCTCGGAAATTGGTGCCAGGCTGAAACGATGAGAATCTCCGTAAAGCCTTCAGATAGGTCTCTTGTACGAGATCCTCTGCTTCATTAGAGCCGTGGGCCAGCCAGCGCGCGAAGTTGTAAAGAGAATCAAACAAGGGCATGGCCAACTCTTCGAACCCTGCCAACGGTTGCTCGGTCCCTGAGGATGAAGCGCCTAATCCGATCATTTCTTAGAGCCCACGGCCAGTACTCTTCATTGGCTTTCCCTGAATCAGTTCGACCCAGGTCACGGCTCAATCTGACGCCCCCGTCGCCTACCGTCAATTAACCGCGGGTCTTTTCCACATATCCTATTCATTGCCTCTTAACTAATTGTTGGCTCATGATTTAGCTGCGCATGTATCTTCAGCCGAGGGGCGTTGTGGCAGCCGTGCTAGACTTCCGTGCGAACCCCAAATGTCTATGGAACCCCTCCGGCCCACCTCGGTTCTCCGATTCGGAACCTATGAGGTTTCTCTCCAGTCGGGCGAAGTGCGCAAAGCCGGCTTGCGAATCAGAGTCCAGCAGCAGCCGATGAGACTGCTGGAGATATTGCTGGAGCGTCCGGGGCAAGTCGTCACCCGGGAGGAATTATGCAGCCGCGTCTGGCCGAATGAAAATTTCGGCGATTTCGACCTGGCCCTCAACATCGCCATCGGAAAGCTGCGCAGTGCCTTAGGGGACTCGGCTGAGAATCCGAGATTTATCGAGACTCTTCCAAAGCGTGGCTATCGGTTCATTGCAGACGTGTCGATCGTCGACGGTGAGCCCCGGCCCAAGAGGTCGGGACCTGCGTCTGGAGATTTGGCAGAAACTGAGCCTGCGGATAAACACGAAGCAGTCACGTTGGTGGGTGCGCCCAGATACCAACTGTGGACGGCGCCTCGAATCATGGTCGCGGTTGCCCTCGCTCTGATTTTGCCGATTCTAGCTTTGTGGCTGTTTCATTCGCGTGAACCTGCGCGCGTGGGCATTCGATCACTAGCGGTGCTTCCGCTGGAAAATCTCTCTGGCGATGCTGCGCAGAATTACTTCGCCGACGGCATGACGGATGAGTTGATTACTGACTTGGCGCAGATTAGCGCTTTGCGGGTAATATCACGCACCTCTGTGATGGTATATAAGGGAGCGCGCAAGCCTCTGCCACAGATCGCTCATGAACTGAACGTGGACGCCGTGGTAGAAGGCACCGTGCTCCGTTCCGGCGACCGGGTCCGAATCACGGCGCAGTTGATCGAGGCCTCCACAGATAAGCACTTATGGTCCCAGAGCTATGAGGGTGAATTGCGCGATACTTTGGCCCTCCAGAAAAAAGTAGCTGGAGCCATTGCCGATCAAATTCGGATCAATTTGACTCCGCAAGAACAAGCTGCGCTGAAAACTGTAAAGGCCGTTAATCCGGGAGCCTACGAGTCCTATCTCAAAGGCCGGTACTTTTGGAATAAACGAACCGCCGATGGTTTCAAGGTCGCTTTGGCCTATTTCAACCAGTCAATCGAGGAAGACCCAAAATACGCCCCATCTTATTCAGGATTAGCGGACACCTATGCTTTGTTGGGGGATTGGCAGTATGCGGTGATGCCCCCCATGGAGGCATTTCCCCAAGCAAAGACAGCGGCGATAAAAGCTCTAGAGTTGGACGGCGCGCTCGGCGAAGCCCACAACTCGCTCGCATTCGTCCTGGATGGCTTCGATTGGGATCTGGATGCTGGCGGGAAGGAATTCCAGCGAGCCATTGAACTGAGTCCAGGCTATGCAACCGCTCACCATTGGTACGCTTGGCACCTGAGTCTATTGGGCCGGTATGACGAAGCGATTGTAGAAATGAGGAAAGCGGAAAACCTGGATCCGCTATCTCTTATCATTAACGCTGATTTGGCGGAACTCCTAGCCCTCGCACACTCTTATGACGAATCCATACGACAAAGCCGCAAGACGATCGAAATGGATCCCAATTTTGCCCTCGCTCATAGTCAACTCGCACAGGCCTACCTTCAAAAGCATATGTATGATGAAGCGGTCGCGGAAATGCAAATAGCAGTGCGGCTTTCTGCGAATAGTCCGACATGCATTGCGAATCTTGCTCGCGCCGATGTCGCGGCCGGAAAGAGGAGCGAGGCGATGAAGCTGCTGAGCGATCTGAAGAAGCGCTCAAACTCTACCTATTCGAATGCTGCCGAAATTGCCATGATTTATGCCTCCCTCGGAGATGCGGATCAAGCCATGACTTGGCTCGAAAAAGGCTACGAAGAGCGATTCAACCCGGGAGTTCTGCTACGACCGGCCTTCGATCCTCTACGTTCCGACTTGCGCTTCCAAAAGCTTCTCCACCGAGTTGGCTTATCCGGCTAAACGCCCTACTCAGGCCCCGATGGAAATAGATCTCTCGTGCGGCGCTGCGCCTCGTTCCAAGTGCGGCGATAGGGAAGCTCAAGAATCGGATCGGTAGTAAGTTCGCCAGTGGAAAATCTGTTGAGAAGGTCAAGCACTTCTGGCCGAATCCCTACTGCCGTTTCGTTGCATTTACCGAATTGCGAGTAGCAATGGTGAGCGACCTACGCGTGAGCACTCACACGGTATCGGGCAGCCCGGAATCTTAATCGTGAAATCCCCAATGCTGCTCGCGGTCTCGGGATTTAAGAGAAGCTCTTGGGGAGGCTGGCACGATCTCTTCATTCGCGTGGCCATCGCGAGTTCGAAAAGCATTGGCCAAAAGCTGTCCTTCTTCAGTTTCGTTAACTTGTCTGGCAATGCCGGATCATCTTGGAATGCTCTGACGTACGCCGCAAGCTCCATCACCTGAATTATGTACTGGGCAACTCGCGCTGAAAGTAGCCACTTTCGAAGTGGGTTTGCTTCATCGTCTAAGAAATGGACAGGCTCCGACTCCTCTATCAATAAATGTTGAAGATAGTCGGCGCCCAGGGCGCGCTTCAGGAGCGCAATGCTATCCTCCACGAGGCCGACCGGCAGATCACAATCATCCAATTTGGTGGTCGCCCGTGAAATCCACTTGTACAGGACAGCATCCAGAGTGGGCATCACAGTAATTATCTCCCACACGTGAAGAGACGGTCACGCTCTTGATAGTTGGCGTTGGCGAAAAATCCCCGTTTCACCAATTACCCTGAGAATGTCAGCAAATTCTTCAGTTAGTGTAATCGCCTGTGGGTGTTGAAAAACTCGGAACTGGGACCGACCTGTAATGGGGGTGGGGATGTTGCCGAGTGGTTCTTCGCTTTTTCTAGGAGGCGAGAACCGTTGGGGCTGGAGGTTGACTGAGGAAGCGCACCAATCGCTTGATGTTCTGCGCCGCCGCTGCCAGAAAGAACTGCTCGCGAACGAACTTCATGCGTCGTAAGCGCAAGCGGCGCAGCCCGACCTGATTCTTCAGTTCCGCGAACAACGCCTCAACCTTCTTACGCTGGCGTTGCGCCTTGAAAAACTCTGGCGTCGTGACCAACTCCCGCGCACGTTGTCGTGCCGACTCATGGATGTGAATGGCGAGATATTTATACCGTCCGCTCGTGCATTGCGCTTTTTGTGAGCACGCCCCGCAACGCTTAGCGCTGCCGATATAGGCATGAGCACGATTGCGAACGTTCAAGCCGACGTAGTTCAGTTGCTCACCGGCCGGACAAAGATAGCGGTTGTTCTCCGGCAGGTAAGTAAATCGCTCCGGGCCGTAGCCGGGATTGTTCTTTCTCAGAGCACTATCGCGCGTGCGCATGTATGGAGTGATCCCCCGTTCCATCAACCGTTGCAGGAAATCGCCGTTGCCATAGGTAGCGCCGGCCACCACCGACGCGGGCTCGCGCCCTTGCCACTTCGCAAATCTTGCAATCATGTCTTGGGCGGCGACCGTCTCCTGACTCATCCGCGCTGCTGTCCCTTGCAGATTGAGAACCGTCCGTATCGTACCAAGCTCGAACTCGTCTCCCGCATGGTTCTGTCGCCGAACGAATACGCCGCAATTAAGGATAGGGTGTCGGTTGCCGAAGCGAACGAGCCGGTCAAGATTGCCTAAGAGTCCATCACCACGGTCAAGTAACCGGACAGAAACAAAGGAGAGAGCCGCTTTGGTCAGAAAGAAAACGAAACTTACTACTGGAACTCGCTGCCCGAAAAGGCAACTTGCAGGCGATTCCGAAGCACATGCAGCCGCGGGCGGCGAACTGCATCAGATCGCTGGGGGCCAGCATCTGGCACTTACCACCAACCAAGGTGTCGAGCTCTCGGATAATCAGAATTCACTCAAGGCCAATCCACGTGGCCCTGTGCTTCTCGAAGACTTCATCCTGCGCGAGAAGATCACACATTTTGATCACGAGCGTATTCCCGAACGTATCGTTCACGCACGAGCTACAGGTGTACATGGGTATTTCGAGCTGACCTCTTCGCTCAAGAAATACACCGTCGCCAGAATACTTACCGAGGTCGGAGAGAAGACGCCGGTCTTCACACGCCTGTCGACGGTTGCAGGCGGCGCAGGTTCGGGGGACACTCCTCGGGATGTGCGCGGATTTGCGGTGAAGTTTTATACGAAAGAAGGAAACTGGGATCTGGTCGGAAATGATATTCCCGTCTTTTTCATTCAGGATGCCATTAAATTCCCAGATCTCATCCATGCCGTAAAGATGGAACCTGACCGTGGCTTCCCGCAATCCGCAACAGCGCACGACACGTTCTGGGATTTTATTTCCCTCACGCCAGAATCCATGCACATGGTCATGTGGATCATGTCCGATCGCACGCTGCCTCGCTCCCTGCGGATGATCGAGGGATTCGGTATCCATAGTTTTCGACTGATCAACGATGCCTCCGAGTCGACTTTCGTGAAGTTTCACTGGCGCCCCAAGCTGGGCTTGCAATCGACCATCTGGGATGAAACGGTCAAGATTTCGGGCGCTGACCAGGATTTTCACCGTCGCGACATGTTTGAGGCTGTCGCTGCCGGCGACTTTCCTGAGTGGGAATTTGCGGTTCAGTTGTTTACGCAAGAGGAAGCGGACGGGTTCCCATTCGACCATTTAGACGCGACCACGTTGATCCCCGAAGAGCTAGTGCCTTTGAAAGTGATTGGTCGCATGGTACTCGATCGCTGGCCGAACAATTTCTTCGCTGAAACCGAGCAGGTGGCTTACTGCCCTTCCCATATCGTTCCAGGCATTGATTTTTCAAACGATCCTTTATTGCAAGGTCGCTTGTTCTCTTATCAAGACACGCAGCTCTCCCGCCTGGGATCGCCCAATTTTCACCAGATTCCGGTCAACGCTCCCAAATGCCCGTTCTCCAACCAGCAACGTGACGGCCATATGCAGATGGAGCAACCGGAGGGCCGAGTTTCGTATGAGCCCAATTCCTTGTCTAAGAATTCACCACGTGAGACCCCGATACAAGGATTTCGTAGCGCTGCCACTAGCGAGGCCGGAGAACGAAGCCGGATCAGGCCTGAGAGCTTCGCCGATCACTACAGCCAGGCTCGCCAGTTTTATCTAAGCCAAACGGTCTACGAACAGGCGCACATCGCCTCGGCATTGGTGTTTGAGCTTTCAAAAGTCGAGCACCTGCACGTGCGGGAAGCGATGGTGGGCCATCTACGCCATATAGAAGAAGATCTTGCCCAGCGCGTCGCCGACGGTCTGGCATTGGAGGCAATGCCGGCCGCGCCCAAGTCAGCCGCGCCCGTACAAAAAATGAAGCCCTCGCCCGCGTTGCAAATCATCGGCAAGATGAAAGACACGCTGCAGGGCCGCGCCATCGGCATCCTGATTGCGGATGGTTCGGACGGCGCTCTCGTTAAGAAGATCAAGAAGGCCGCGATCGAGGCGGGCGCCGCGGTTAAGATCGTCGCGCCCAAAGTCGGCGGCGCGAAACTTGCCAGCGGATCGATGATGTCGGCGGACGGCCAACTCGCTGGCACCCCTTCTGTGCTGTTCGACGCAGTCGCGATAATCCTCTCCGATGAGGGCGCGAAAGTACTGTCGTCAGAGAGCGCGGCTATTGACTTTGTGCGCGATGCATTCGGTCATCTCAAGGCCATTGCTGCCGACGAGGGCGCAAAAATGCTCTTGAAAGCGGCCAATATCGGAAGCGACGCGGGCATAGTCAGTGCTAACGACGTGACTGCGTTTATCGCCGCCGCAAAGACACGACAGTGGAGGCGAGAAAAATCAGTACGGACCTTGGCCTAACGCAGGCCTGAGCTCCAAGGCTAAGACTAAGGTCACCTTCCATATACGATAGTGTTAACTTCAGCGCTGAGCACTTTGCAGACGAGAAGCGCCCGAGTTATGGAACCGAATGGGCCCACATGCTTTCGCAGATGCTGTGACCCGGGCTAAGAAACGGCACTCGTGTCTTACTTCGGCATGAATAGATATGCAACCCCGGTACTGTTCTTATGACCGGGAGCACCTGCAATGAGAGAGCTTCCGCTCGCCGCTACGGAATACCCGATCAGCTGAGGTCCACCAGACGGTTTGCCCCAGAACTGAAAGTCGGGCGAGGACACTTTCTGCCAGCCACCGCTTGGTCTGTCCCAGGCAAACATCGCGCCATAATACGTCGGATATTCACCCCCTGTGCCGATAACGACTATGTTGCCGCTGATCGACGCAGAATAGGCACCGGCGTTCGGAGGGATTTCGAGCACACCGAAGGGGAGATTGACTACCGACAATTGGGCGCCCGGTTGAACAAATATCTCGGCCGCGGTGGACGCGCAGGCCACCGCAGTACCATGGCTCATGGAAAGACACGCCCCGAGATACACTCCTATCATAGGATTCCCGATCAATTTCGTCGTTTGCGTCATGTTTGCCCACCCTGCCGGCGGCTGGTTGAAGGCGTACACGGAGCCAGCCCATGTCAGGCCATTCACTTCGGCATTAGGCGCGCCGGCGATTACGGTCTCCCCATCGATGGCAACTGACCAACCGAGCTGATCACCGGAGGCTCCATCCGACGCTGTGAGAATTGCGGTCTGCGTTGTGTCTTGCCACCCACCGGGTGGCTCTACAAACACCGCCGTTGCACCTATCTCATTGCCAAGAGCAAGGGGATATCCGACCGCTACCGTCTCTCCGCTGATTGCCAAAGACGTCAGCCCGTAAAGGTTCGGATTGGCAGTCAGTTGAGCAGTTTCAGTCATGTCCTGCCATCCGTTTTCCGGTTCTACAAAGACGTAGGCGGTCTGCCCGCTTGGGCCGGGGCCAGCGACAATTGTATTTCCATCGATGGCGACTTCATCGAAACCGCTTCCCCCGCATGGCCCGAAGTCGGAACCGATCAGCTTGGCGGTCTGGGTCATGTCTTGCCACCCGGTTGCGGGCTTGACGAAGACGTATGCACCTCCCTCTAAGCACCCAAAATAACGAGAGGCGACGACGACGGTGTCACCACTTGCGGCGATTGAAAACCCGAATAGATTGTTCGGCTTTGTGTCGGAGCCCGACAGCCTGACCCTTACCCACTTTTGCGCCAATCCACTATCGCGCGCGACTGCTTCCGATATTCGCGCTTGGGCCGAAGCGGGCAAATCTGAAAAATTTACTGAGGTTTTCGCGGAGGCCGTCTGGACAAATGCCCCGAGAACAAGGGCAAGGCCAACGGATCGGAAATTCGACATGGGCCCTCCTTCTGGTGTGCGTAGGATGCGCAACAGGCACTGTCCTGTTGTTCGGCCCGATTCCTCTATTCTGTTCTGTGTAAGGCACCGCCTCCGACATCTTATTCAGGAAGAGCGGCATTCCGACAGCTTCAACATACAGGTTGACCGGCGGGTTGGGAACAACGAGATCGGACAGCGAGATTGAAGTTTGACTGCTGGGAATATTGGTTGCAGCGACATGGATCGTCTGGTTCGGATCGCCGATAAAACTCTACCAGACGGTGAAGTGGTGAATCGTCGCTGTTGTCGCCTAGCCGTATTGATCTGAGGAGGTGAGGATCCAGTTCAGATTCCCGCTGTCTTTAGAGGCCGAGATGCTGTAACAATTGTCAATACCTGTCTCAATCTCGGTTCCTTCTTCATAGTCGTTCCAGGTGGCAATCTGCATATAAGGAATCGGATTGCCAGAACCGAAGTAGCCGTTAAGCGCCTGCTGTGCTGTGAGGAAGAGGACATTCCCGCATTGCTCTGAGGTTACGCGGTTTGTACCCCAACTGGCATTGGTATCGTCGAACCCCTTATCGATAAGTCCAATCGTCAGGTCCGATGGGTTCTGGGAGCCGGCCTGGTAGAAGTCATACAGGTAAGTGGTGCTACCGCATCCCTCCTTAGCGTCATCACACCCCCAATATTGTGATCCGGAGGAGTCGCCCCCACCGTTGCCGTCCCAGTGGGCTGGCTGTGGCCATGCGAACTCGCCTGCAGACGAAGTGGGACGATCGAAGGCGCCGTACTGAAAGACAAATTTAAAGCTCGGCCACGCGGCTTGCACGGTGCTCCAAATCGTATTCCACCTGGAAATGCCGTTTCCACCTGCCTCGGGGCAGCTTCCCGAATCCCCAGCACTTAAAGCAGGAAAATCGCAGAGGGAACCAAAGAAAGCCATAACAGGCTTGGCTGACGGGCTTCCGTCTTTCCAATAATGGCTTCCCATGTAGTTCGAGTTGATATACGTGAGGTCATTCTCCAACGCTCCCTCGATACAAGTCATGGTGTCCTGATAGTCTGTGTTGCCGAAGCGATTGCAGTTACCCTCGTCATCGCCTTTCGTGCTGGAACCGCTGAAAGCCTGATCGATCTCCATGATCCCAAACTTGAGGCCGGATACCCCCCAACGCTCGTGAATAGAGTTCCAGTTGCTAACAAATCAAAGTTGTAATCAGAATTCGTGTCGAGCTGATCTGTCCCGTAAAACGAAATCAATGCAACGTTGCAGCCCGCCGCATTCATGGCGGTCGCCTGCGCATCCGTCGTCTGAGAATTCGTCTCATCATAGCCAACATCTTTGTGACTGCTCGATCCAAACCAGGGCAGGTAGTTGCACAAGAATTGGCCGTTGAACCCTGTGTACATCAGAGTTGGCGCTGCTGTACTGGAGAGAGAGACATTCGTAACGTGTCTTGCCACTGGGTCGGGCCATACGGTTTCTATGGGAGGCGGATTCATGCCCACATCATTTTGGTCTTCGAATCCACTGAAATAACTGTTAGCGTACGTGCACCACGCGGGTTGTGTTTGTCCCTGGGGGTTGCAGGCGCTTGTGTTATTTGCGGTTTCCTCGGCGAGGGTGATCTGGGCGTTAGAGAGTGGGGCGAATGCAAGTAGGCACACTAATAACGCGACGAAGCTTTCCATCCTGCGGAGCATGGCGCGTCCTCCAGTTAGGTCTTTGAAGTGCACTGCACTAGGGAATGGGCCTTGAAAACTGAACGCGCGATTCAAACTCTGTGCTGAACCTGTGACCGAACCGCGCTAACAAGCACAAAGAAACGGCAGAACGGTACGACATTCGTCCGAAATCATCCATCGAGTGTTTGCTGTAGTTGTGATGAGATTTTTGTTGTACTTATCGCTCGACTGTTATCCGACATAGACTATCTGCCAATGGCGAAGAAGAAACCGAAAATGGGCCTAGTCGCTAATCCGAAATTATCAGTTGCAGATCGTGCATTAAGGCAACCGGAGCAAAGCTGAAATCCTGCGCACTCGAAGCTGTTTCAGCCACATTTCTTGCCATGTAGAGCTCCGAGGAAAGGGCGGTTCATGTTGTCAATTTTGATCTTCCGCGCCACAACATTCATTCGGTCAAGATTAGGCGAGCACTGCCAAGGGCGGTTTAAAATGCGTGACATGGTCATTCGCCAGACAAGTGGCGTTGGTAACGTTGATGCTCAGTGCGGTGGCGATCTGCCAATGCATCAGCGGCGAGAAGGATCCGGTTACGTCACGAACGAGGCATCTCGTCGATCCAATGGGAAAGGCGTGCCGGACTGTCTACGATGCCAGCCGGAACGTTCTCTTCCAAACGCACTCACACTCGCATGGGAAATTCTCTGTTCCCAGCCTCCAAAGAGACGACCAATGGCTTAACGACAAGGACTTTCACGTTGAAATCTCGGCCTCCAGCTTCATTAGGTACAACTACATTCTTCTCCGATCTAGCGGATCCGGGAAGGTTCTAAAACTGCGCCTTTTTGTGCCGCCGGCAACACGATGTAACGACCTGAAGGTCATCAGCGAGTGAAATGGCCTCTTTCATAGCGTCAACCAAGTCAAGTCGCTTTCGCCGAGGGATCGCTTTCTGATCGCGTTTCATTCGCTGTTGTGCGACTGACGAAACCGGACTGCCAATCTGCCATTAGAGAGAATCGCCGCAAAAGCCCCGCCACGAATCTTGGGGAACATTTTCTCCAGTCCGGTTTGAGATTGAAAACTAACGAATTGGCGCGGATCTGAGCGGTCTTCAGGAGAACAAAGGGCAGAATTCTCCACACTTCAGACAATATGGCGGAGAGAGTGGGATTCGAACCTAGGCTCTCCAACAAAATCAGCAATTTAGGAGGCGCGAATGGCACATCAAACCTCTAAAACTTCACAAAAGCAATCAACTCCACATTCTATTGGACGCTTAATGG
>Ga0074044_10000966_pt1 | contig 26459 bp, 23 predicted proteins | sample BogForMeECP23OM1_FD_94443 | JGI IMG/M metagenome (GOLD analysis project Ga0074044, IMG submission 94443) | Bog forest soil microbial communities from Calvert Island, British Columbia, Canada - Bog Forest MetaG ECP23OM1 | ecosystem: Environmental > Terrestrial > Soil > Wetlands ... | reverse complement strand
TCCCACGTTGGCATTGCCGGCGGAGATGGCGGAGATGACCTGGGGCAGAGTGACCCTGAACTGGAGGAGTTTCCGGGGGTCGACTTCGGCCTGAAATTGGCGGGTGGTGCCGCCGAAAGTGGTCACGTCAATGATGCCGGGAACCCGCTTCACTTCGCGGCGGATCATCCAGTCCTGCTCGGCCTTGAGCGCGTTGAGAGAATAGGAAGGGCCGGTGACCACGTAACGCAGAATCTCGCCGGTGGGCGACCAGGGGGAGAGCTGGGGCTGAAGATTCGCGGGCAGGGTGATGAGTTGGATGCGGTTGAGGGCCTCCTGGCGGTCACGGAAATAATCGCTGCCGTAATCGAAATAGAGCTTCACATCGCTCAAACCGAACAGGCTGATGGAGCGCGAGATATCGAGGTGCGGAATGCCGAACAGAGCAGTCTCGACGGGCACGGTGACCTGCTGTTCCATCTCTTCGGACGACCAGGAGGGATTCTGCGTGATGATCTCGACGAGCGGGGGCGAGGGGTCGGGATAGGCCTCAATGTCGAGCTGGGAGAAGGCGTAGGCGCCCGCGACGAGCCACGCCGCCAGCACGAAAACGAAAACCGCGCGGTACCGCAGGAGCAGCAGGGCGAGGCGTTTCATGGGCAGCTATGAGCCGGCATCGCGGAGCATCAGTGCGCCCTGGGTGACCACGAGCTCTCCGGCGGCCAGCCCGGAAGTGATCTCGACGAGCGAGCCATCCACGGGGCGCACGGTGACCTGGCGGCGCGCAAACGTGCCCGGAGACTTCCGCACGTACACGAAGGACTGATCACCGGAGGTGAGGAGCGCGGAGGCGGGCACCACGATTCCTCTGCGGGTCGCCGGGGTCAGGCGAATCGTTGCGAACATATCCGGCTTGAGCTTGAGTGCGGGATTGGGCAGGACCACGCGGAGTTTGAGCGTGCGGGCCACGGGATCGAGGGCGTAGCCAATGTTGGCCACGCGAGCCTTCCACTGCTTGCCGGGAAAGGCGGCAAGTTCGACGACGGCCTCGTCGCCCAGGTGTATCGCCTCGATGTCTTTCTCGTACACCTCGCCTTCGGCCCAGACTTCGGTGAGATCGGCGATGGTGCAGAGCGGCTGCGCGGCGTCCAGGGCCTTGGAGAGCTCGCCGGGCGCCGCGCCGGTGTCCAGGATTGCTCCGGCGCGCGGGGCCAGGACTTCCAATTGCTTCAATGGCGCGCCGGGATTGACGCCGAGATATTGGAGGCGGGAAGCGGCGGCGGCGAGAGAGGATTCAGCCATGCTGAAGTCGGCCTGGGCCTGCTGGAGCTCGCGGTCGGAGAGAGCGCCGTGATCTTTCAAATCCTGGGAGCGCTGGAGGGCTTTCTGCTTCAATGCCCGGTCCGTCTGCGCCTTCTGATAATCGGCCAGGGCGCTTGCGGCATCGCTGCTATCGAGTGTGGCCAGAACCTGCCCTTTGCGGACGAGGTCGCCCGGGCGGACGGTCACGGTGACGAGGCGACCGCCTGCGGGAGGAAACACATGAATGACGCGGGCGGGATCGGGCACGATGCGGGCGGGCGCGGCCATAGTGACGACAATGGGCTGCGATTGCGCGGCGGTGGTCTCGATGCCACGGCTGTCGGCGGGGATGGTGACGTCCGTGGAGGATGGGGCGGTCGAGTTCGCGGCAGGGGGCGCCTGCTGGCGGCTGCTGCCACAGCCGGCCATCGCGAGCCATAGGCCCGCGAGCGCGCTCGCGGCGCGCCACGTTTGCGGCAGTGTGCGGAAAACTCGCATGTTTTCAGGCCTGCACCGGACAACCCGCCGGTTGCGATGTGGCGCAATCCTCCGGTCTCGCAGTGCCAATCCTGTCCGCGGGTAGCCGGCGGAGAAAGTCACCGGGACGAGTCATAGGATGCCCGGAAGCGGCACCACGCGATCCGCATGCTCCTGATCCTCCCGCGCTCGTCCTCCTGCGGATCGCAGCGCCCGCCCGGGCCGCAGGTGAGCGGCACCGGGAAGCCGCGCGGGATGGAGCAGCGCACAAACAGGACTAGGAACGCTACTACAGAGCCATAGGAGAGGCAACGAGAGGCGGAACAGCTCGATGGCTCCTCCCTAGATGGCCCTCCGGGAGCTCCTGACGACATGGCACGCCTCGGGGATCCGGCTCCAACTGGAGGGAACGCTCACAATGGTTGCGGAGACTGCCGGAATTTTTTGGAGCGCACAGCGCCGGCGCGGCGGCCTCCCTCTGCGTCCGCGGGGCCGGAGATTCCGGGGAAATTGTGCCTCCCTTTCGACTATAATTTCCTGTTCCAATCAAGCGCCAGTTTTCCGCTGGTGAAAAGCACGAGATGACCGCTCGCGAATGGCTTCCTAAGTCCGCCCTCTGTTGGAGTGATTACACCGGACGGAGACTGTAGCAGGAAGTTTTCTTTCCTCACAGCATCGTCGACTGAGTTCCCAGGGGAAATTTGCGTTGATGAGACGTCCGCTCCCTCACGCATCTCTGATGGTAAGTTGCACGCGCCCTGAGTATTATTGTTCTTCTTCGACTGCATCGAGCCTGTCGACCTCCAAGAGGATGCTGATGCTGTCGGATGGCTTTCGCGAAGAAGCAACTTTAGGTGTATCAGGGAGGAAAGAAGGCTGGCGGTGAAGAGTTTACGGTGCAACTAGTTTCAATCGACAGGGCGTTTATTTTTCTTTTGGCGGCGCTGGGCCTTTTTGCCCCAATCCTACTCCTGGCGGGCCGGACGAAGAGAGCGCGGGGCCTGGCCATCGCGCTGATTGTTGCTGCCAACGTCGTGGGCTGCTCTGTGGCAGCTCTGTGCTTTTGGCGCGAGTCGCATTCCCTCCTCGACTTTTCTCGCATCACCCCTTTTTCTTTCGTGCTCGAAATCGACAAACTCAGCGCACTGTTTCTCCTTTTGATCTGCACGGTAGGGGTTCCGGTCGCGATATTTGCAGTTTCTTACTTCAATCGTCACTACCCCGAAGAGCGCCGCAACTGGATGTGGACATTCTTTTCATTGTTTCTCCTTTCGATGGTTGTGGTCGTGACGGCGTCAACTGGTTTTGCATTTCTCGCCGGCTGGGAATTGATGACGCTTCTCTCTGCCGGGTTAATCCTGATGGAAGGGGATTCGGTCGAGCGACGTCACAATGTGTTCATCTATTTGCTGATGATGCATGCAGGAGCCGCCGCAGTCGTGGCGGGTTTTTTCCTTTTTCTGCCCTATTCGCACACCCTGGATTTTCTGGCGATTCGCACGGCGAGCGCCGGGCTTCCGGCAGGAATCCGAACAGCAATCTTCCTGCTGGCCTTCATGGGATTTGGGACCAAAGCTGGCATTATCCCGCTGCACCTCTGGCTGCCTCGAGCCCACCCCATTGCTCCCAGCCCTGTATCCGCCCTGATGTCCGGCGTGATGTTGAAGACGGCGGTGTATGGTTTTGTGCGCTTCGCCTTTGATTTTCTTGCCGGAGGGCCATCCTGGTTTGGATACTTGGTTCTATTGGCTGGCGCGGTCTCGGGATTGCTGGGCGTTCTGTACGCGATTGCGGAACACGATCTCAAGCGGCTGCTCGCCTATCACAGCGTGGAGAACATTGGGATCATCTATCTGGGACTGGGAACATCGCTGCTTTTTGCGTCCCATCAAGCGCCGCTTTGGGCAAGTTTGGCGTTGATCGCAGCTCTGCTGCACACCTTTAATCACGCTCTGTTCAAGAGCCTGCTGTTTCTCGGCGCCGGCGCGATTTCAAATGCCACCCACACGATTGACCTGGAGGAACTCGGTGGATTGCAGCAGCGGATGCCGATTACCGGAACGACCTTCCTGATCGGTTGCTGCTCCATCGTCGGGCTGCCGCTGTTCAATGGTTTTATCAGCGAATGGCTCACCTTTCGAAGTTTTCTGGCCGGCTTTGTACTAACAAATTCTAAGGCACAGATTGTGTTGCCGCTGATGGTAGGCGTCCTTGCCTTGATCGGCGGGCTGGCAGCGGCGTGTTTTGTGAAGGTCTTCGGTGTGGCCTTTCTGGGGCGGCCGCGAAGTGCGGAGGCGGAACATGCTGTCGAGGCGCCGGTTTCCATGCGGGCCGGAATGACCATTCTCGCGGCAGCCTGCCTGCTGATTGGAATCCTGCCGGGACTCTTGCTGCATCCACTCGCCTCTCTGGGCCAGGCTCTGTTTCCCGGTGCCGGCGTGCCCGAGGAAACTCTGATAATCGCTCGCGTCATTCCGTGGATCGCAGCGATAATCCTGGGGGTGGTGGTGACAACCGTACTGCTGAAACGCACGCAGAGGATGGTTCCTACATGGGGTTGCGGCCTTCCGCAGTTAACAAGTCGCATGCAGTACACTTCAACGGTTTTCTCGAAACCAATTCGTTTCGTCTTCTCAGCCGTCTACAGACCCGATCGCAAGATCGAACGACTTCCCGCCGGCCAGCCGTACTTCCCCACATCCATCTCCTATAGCTCGGTCCGCACAACCTCTTATGAGAAGGCCCTCTACCGGCCGTTCGTCGACTTGATCGTTTCTGCGGCGCATCAGTTGCGGCGCCTACAGACAGGAAACATTCAGGTATACCTGCTGTACATTTTTCTGACCCTGGTTGCTCTTCTCGCGTTCTTGAGGTTCCAGAAATGAAGATGGCAATCAATGTCCTCCAGGCGCTGATCCTCATCCTGGGGGCTCCGCTGGCTCGAGGAGTTATCGGAAAGCTGAAGGCGTGGATCCAGCGGCGCCAGGGGGCGAGCATTTGGCGCCCTTACGCCGACCTTGCCAAACTCTTCCGCAAGGAAGACCTCGTGCCTCCGTCAGCCTCCTGGGTGTTTCGTTGCGCGCCTATCGTTTTGCTCGGGGCAACGATCGCTGTGGCCGCTTTTGTTCCCGTCGTGCAACCGTCGGCGCTGCTCGCGTCTTGGGGTGACTTCTTCCTGCTTGTCTACCTGCTGGCGCTGGGGCGGTTCTTCCTTTCGCTGGGAGCGCTGGATGGGGGTAGCGCGTTCGGGGGGATGGGGGCAAGCCGCGAGGCCTTGGTGTCGACTTTAGCCGAAGCCCCGTTCCTGCTGGGTCTGGTCGCGGTTTCCATTTTGGCAGCGCATGCTGACATCGCGGGGATGGTTACCTGGACGCTCCATCAGAACTTCTTCAATGTTTCGGCGGTGCATATCCTGGCTTTCACCTCTCTCGCCATGGTGGTGCTCGCTGAGACGGGAAGAATGCCAGTGGACAACCCGACCACACATCTCGAATTGACGATGATTCACGAAGGCATGGTCCTCGAATACTCTGGACCGAGTTTGGCCTTGATCGAGTGGGCGAGCGCCATCAAGCTCCATGCCCTGCTCGCGCTTTTGATCGCGCTGTTCGGACCTTGGGGCATGGCCTCAAGCGGGTCGGTCGAAGCCATCGGCCTGGCGCTGCTTCTGTACTGTACAAAGGCCGCCGTGCTGATGCTACTGCTGGCTGTGATCGAGAGCGGAGTGGCCAAGCTGCGCATGTATCTCGTGCCCGACTTCCTGGGAGTAGCTTCCGCAGTAAGCGCCCTGGCTGTGATCTTTACGATGCTGGTCAAGAGGTAGCGCAATGGGTCTGGTGGAAATTGCAACGGGCAAAGTTCTGAGTTCATTTTCGGTCTTTCTCTTTCTGACTGTTCTCCTTCTGGTTGTGGCACGCCGTATTTCGACGAGCGTCCTGCTGTTCAGCGTGCAGTCTGCCATCATCGCCGCAGGGGTTTTCGCTACCGGATTTCAGGAGAGGCTGGCCGAGGCCTATGTGGTTGGCGCCTTGGTATTGCTCATCAAGGTGATTGTAATTCCTCGGGCGTTTTTCAGCCTGGTGGAGCGGCTGAAAACATCGCGCGACGTGAAGGCCTGGACGACGCCGACTCAATCGGTCTTTATCGCCGCCGCGATGATCTACTTGTCCTATGCAGCCGTACATTCTTACGGACAAGCGGTAAACGTGCCCGAGGACTCACTCGCCGCGGCGGTAGCCCTCATTCTCACCGGGGCATTCCTGATGGTCAGCCGGAAGAAGGCGCTCATGCAAATGCTCGGACTTCTGGTTCTGGAGAACGGCATCTTCCTGGCGGCTCTTACCACGACCTTCGGCATGCCCTTGGTGATCGAGATTGGAATCTTTTTCGATATTCTCATCGGACTACTCCTGATGGGCATCTTTACCTTTCGAATCCGAGAAACTTTTGATCATCTGGACGTGTCGAAGCTGCGGCGGCTTCGAGGTTAAGGGAATGATCCTTCTCCTGCCATTGCTGATCGCGCTTCTGGGGGCCTTTCTGCTTCTAGGATTCCAGAATCCGCGCGTTGCCACTCGTTTTGCGCTTTGTGTTGGCGGGCTGGAAATCGCCTCCCTCGCGGCCCTCGTCTGGCGGGTGCATGTAGATGGCGCGTTGCAGGTGGGCCGCTATCTAAGGGCAGATGGACTCAGCTCTTTTTTTCTCGTCAATATCGCTTTTATTTCTGGCCTAGTGCTCGTCTATGCGTCGGGTTACTTGCCCCTTGCGGGAAAAGGGCGGTTCTCTTCGCCGCGATGGTTTTATGCCCTCGTCTTCTTGTTCCTATTCACCATGGTAAGCGTCTGCCTGTCTGCAAACCTCGGTCTTCTGTGGATCATGATGGAGGGCACCACCCTGGCATCGGCCTTGCTGGTCGGCTTTTACAACACGGAAGGCGCTGTGGAGGCCGGCTGGAAGTATCTAATGGTCTGCACCGTGGGAATCGCCTTCGCCTTGTTCGGCACCATTGTGTTGTACCTCGCCGCAGTCAAGGCCGGCATGAATCCCGCCGCAGCGCTGGACTGGGTCGCGCTGATGGATGCCGTCCCGCGAATGGGCTTCGACCCGCACTTGGTGAAGCTGGCATTCGTCTTCGTCATCGTCGGCTACGGAACGAAGATCGGGTTCGTGCCCATGCACAGCTGGCTGCCCGACGCACACGCGGAAGCACCCACACCCATCAGCGCCTTGCTCTCGGCCGTGTTGCTCAATTGCGCCATGTACGCGGTCATGCGCTACGACGCGATTGTTTCCCACGCGACCGGTCCCGCCTTTTCTCACACCTTGTTGCTCATTTTTGGCGGGATGTCCATGGTTGTGGCCGGCTTGCTGATCCTGGTGCAGCGCAACCTGAAACGTCTGCTGGCATACAGCAGTGTGGAGCACATGGGAATCATCGCGATCGGCCTGGGATTAGGAGGGCCGCTGGGACTTTTCGGCGCGATGTTGCATACCTTCAATCACTCCGTTGCCAAATCTCTGCTGTTTTTCAGTGCCGGGAACGTCCGTCATAACTTTGGAACGCTTCGCATGGAGAGCATCACCGGGATGTCTCGTTCGTTGCCGCAAACGAGCGCCGCCCTGGTCGTCGGAGGCCTGGCGATTGTTGGGCTGCCACCTTTCAGCCTGTTCATCAGTGAATTCGCGATTCTGTCGGAAGCATTCTCACAAGCCCGGTATTTTGTCGCCGCTTTGGTCCTAATCGTCATTTCTGTGGTTTTTGGAGGTTTCGCCTACCATTTCCTCCACATGCTCAGTGGTGAGCCACATGGCGCGCCTGAGAATGCGAAACTGATTCCCTCCGAATACATGGTGATGGGAATCGCCGTCCTATGTTTGACATTCTTTGGCGCGCGGATTCCTCATCTGTTCGGGGTTTTCGTGCAAGAAGCGATGGTGGTGTTGCGATGAAGGAGAACGCGCCGGCGGAAGTTCCAGCAGTTGTAAAAGTGCCTGCGGGCCCAACGTTTATGCTGCCAAAGGCTGAAGATGGCGGCGCCTCTCGGCTCGTCACGATTTTCGGGAGCCTGGGACCGATGCGCCAGAAGCGAGTCCACTACGTTTTCGATGTAGGAACCCGTGATTACCGGCAGATGATGTTGCCGGTCGAGGACACAGTCCGATCCATCGCACTCCAGGTGCCCGCCGCGTCCTGGTATGAGCGAGAACTCCATGACGGGTATGGCGTCGAGGTGAGTGAGCACCCCGATCTGCGTCCCCTGATCTTCCACGACCAATGGCCGGACAGCGTGCACCCCATGGTGGATGCGGTAGACCAGGTTCCGTGGACTTCCCGCGAGTACCGCTTTCTAACGGTGCAGGGTAACGGCATTGCCGAGGTAGCTGTAGGTCCGGTGCATGCCGGCATCATTGAACCGGGACACTTCCGGTTCAGCGTGATGGGAGACACCGTTCTGCATCTCGAATTGCGCCATTTCTATACGCATAAGGGCACCGAGAAGCTGTTCGAGGGGAGCCTAGTTCATTCCGGGGCGATGATTGCGGAATCGGTTTCTGGAGATAACTGCTTTGCTCATGCGGTTTCCTATTCGCAAGCCGTGGAAGACGCCTGCCGCGTTCCTGTTCCGCCCCGGGCCTCTGCGATTCGCCTCATTGGATTGGAGCTTGAACGGCTCGTATGCCACATCTCCGACGTGGGTGGGCTGTGCACCGATGTAGGTTTCGGTGTCGGCGCTGCGTCTGCGACCTGCATCAAGGAATCTCTGCTTCAGGCTTCATCGAAGTGCTGCGGAACGCGGTACTGGCGCGGCATCGCCGTTCCGGGAGGCCTCCGATTCGATCTCGATTCGAGGATGGTGCAGGAGTTGAGTCGGGTGGTCTCATCGGCTGCTCGTGAGTTTTCCGAACTCGCGCGGCTGATCCTCGAAACTCCGTCCATCCAGGGCCGTTTCGAAACAGCCGGAATCCTTCGAAAGGATGTGGCGCGGGAGTTAGCCATCGTCGGGCCCGTGGCGCGTGCGAGCGGCATCGACCTGGACGTGCGTCGCGATCACCCCTACGGGCAGTACCCTGGGGTGAAATTCGAAGTTCCTGTCACGCATTACGGAGACGTGATGGCGCGGGCCCGGATCCGTATCGAGGAGGCCGCGATTTCTGCTCGCCTGATTCAGGAGACGGCGAATGCCTTGCCGTCCGGGAGCGTACTGGAGCCGCTCGAACTTGTCGGAGAGTTTCAGGGATCCTCGGCGGTGGAGTCGCCTCGGGGAGAGCTTTTCTACTGGTTGGAAGGGCAGGATACGCGTATCAGCCGCTGCCACATCAAATCGCCATCGTTCCAGAATTGGCCGGCGATGCCCTTTGCCGTTGCGGATAACATCATTGCGGACTTCCCGCTGGTCAACAAGAGTTTCAATCTTTCCTACTCCGGGTGTGACCGATGATCTTTGAGGTGATTCAACAGAGCTTGCGCCGGCCGAACGCGATGATTCCCGTCGAGACGCTGCGGGGAAACTGCGAGGGAAGCCGCATGCCGGAAGTCATCGCGACTCGGTTGACACCAGCCATCGCCCAGAGACTCGTTGAGGTCTGTCCCACGGCGGCATTCAGAATCGAAGAGGAGGAGCGCCATAGGCGACCGCAACTGAAGCTTTCCTATGGCGACTGCATTGGTTGCGGAAGATGTTTCGAACCCAGCGAAGGAGCAGTGGTTGCGGCAAAGAGTTTTCACTGGTGCGGCCAAGCGAAAGATCAGTTGGTGCGTGCCTGGGACCTCGACAGCCGGACAGAGATGACTACCCAGCAACCGGCACCAGGATACGCCCGGGACGGGATCCACGCTCTGTTTGGTCGAGCTCTGAATATCCGGCAGTTGGACGCGGGCTCATGCAATGGGTGCGAGGCAGAAATCTCTGCTCTCACGAATCCGTATTACGACCTTGAACGGTTCGGAATTCATTTCGTGGCTTCTCCAAGACACGCCGATATGCTTCTGGTTACGGGTCCGGTGACTCGCAATATGGCCGACGCCGTGAAAGCCACGTATGAGGCGGTTCCAGCTCCTAAACTAGTGGTGGCGGTAGGGGCGTGTGGGTGCAGTGGAGGCATTTTTGCTGGCAGCCACGCGGTGGTCGGGGCCGTGGACGCGGTCATACCCGTTGACGGCTATATCCCCGGGTGCCCACCCACTCCTGCGATGCTGGTCACGGGGATCATCGAAGTGTTGCGGCGGCGGGTGGCCAAATAAGCTAAATCTATCCGCTGAATCACCCGCAGGGCGCTGCTCGGACGCGCCGGACCGCCCGCGGATCAGAGCAGCAGAAACGCCAGAAGGGCTCGCCGCCCAGGTGGCGAGCATCGCAGTATTTCAGTTGGCGGATCGGGCTGAGTTTCGGCTACGGACACCTCGATGGGAGGCCACCAGGATGGAGAGAGGAGGGGTCAGGCGATGAAGTGCAGAAGGGAGTTGACAGCCTGGCATTCTTAGTTGAATACTCAAGACAGATGGACGGCCGGAACTCAACTCGCCAACGGCTCATCGAGGCTGGACTCTATCTCTTTTGGCTGCAAGGATATGCGGCCACGGGCGTAGCCCAGATCCTGTCTCGCGCCAAGGCCAACTCCGGAAGCTTCTACCACTTCTTCAAAACCAAGGAACAACTGCTGCTGGCTGTCCTGGAGTTCTACATTCAGTCGCTGGATCCCATCGTGGTTCAGCCGGTTTTTGGCCAGGTGGAGGATCCGATTGAAAGGGTGTTTGGAATTCTGGAGTTCTACCGGCGCAATCTGCTGGCCACCGGTTGCAGCTACGGGTGTCCCATCGGGCGGCTGGCGCTGGAAATCCCCGAGGAGCAGTTCCGCGTGCACAAGCGGCTGGCGGACAACTTCGACGGCTGGACCGCGGCCGTGGAGAAATGTCTGGCGGATGCCGGGGATCGACTTCCGAAAGAGACCAATCTGAAAACACTTTCGCAGTTTGTGCTCACGGTCATGGAAGGCGGCGTGATGCAGGCCCGCGCGCATCGGGCGATTGGCCCTTTCGACGCGTCGGTGGAACACCTGCGCGCGTATTTTCGGATGCTCACCGAGCACGGCGAGACAAGCAAGAGTTTCGAGGCACCGGGCGATTTGCACTAGCGAGCCGGCCGGCAATCCAGAGGGAGGAAACATGAGAAAGGGACTCGTTTTGACCGTAGTGCTCGTGCTGGCATCGGTAGCATCTTCCAGCCAGGAGACCGCTCCGAAACCGCAGGCTGCAAAACCCATCGCCGCACTGGCGTGGCTGGTGGGGGGTGTGTGGACCGCGGACGCATCCAAGATGGGTCCCGGGATGCAGCGCATTGAGACGCGCTACCAGTGGTCCGACAACAGTGCCTTCATCCGGTTCACCACGCATTTCGTCATGGACCAAGGGACGCTGCGAAACTACGAAGGACATTTTTTCTGGAACCCGGACGAGACCAGCCTGGCGGTGTGGTACATGGATGCGCGGAATACGATCACGCAGGGGCCCGTCCACGTGGATGGCGACCTGATGCAGATCAGCTTTCGAGCCACGGACTTTGAAGGAAAACCGGCCGATCTGCGCGTTGCAGTGGCGCGCAAAACAAACGACCACTACACCTGGACGCTTCTGGAGAAAGACGCGGCCGATTGGAAGCAGCTCGCCTCGCTCGAATACCTGCGGGTGGCGGGACAATAGCCGGCTCAGGAAATCCTGCCGGCCTGCGTTGCCGCGAGGCCCGGCCTGTGCCGCTTGCCGGCCTCCGGGCGGGGTTTGGTATACTGGCGGCCATGAAAACACAACTTTCCCGCTCGCTTTCCTTCTTGCTGGTAACAATTCTCTTTCTTCCGCCGGCGCCGCTCTGGGCCACGTGTGGCGGAGGCGGCGGGGGCGGCGAGGGAGGAGTGGGCGGGGCGAACGAACCCACCTACCACGTGCCGTGGCGGATTCTGAAGTCCAGCGACACGCCGGTGCAGGATGGGCTGGTCCTCTACTGGTTCCCCTCGAGCCAGCAGGAACTCGAGAAGTCCAGCCTGCGCAATTCGCGCACACTCACGCTCTATGCCTCGCAATGCGTGGCCATGGAGGTGGCGGATGCCGCGGGTCCCCTGGGACAGAAGTTCGTCCCGGGCGAGAAACTTCCGGTGGCGGTGCTGGCGCAGCCGGACAACACGGTAGTGGGAAAGGCCGAAAACAAGGACGGCTTTCTCAAGGTGGACCAGGTGGAAAAACTGGTCGAGAGCGAAGTGAAAAAACGGGACTCCGCCGCGAAGGAAAGGCTGGAGAGCGGGAAGAACCGGGCCAAGGCCGGGGACAAACAAGGCGCCATCGAGGAGCTGCGCAGCGTGCTGGAGCAGAAGTGCATGTTCCCGAACCGCGCCAAGGACGCGGCAAAGGAGCTGAAAAAGCTGGGGGTGAACGAGACGGTTCAGCTCTTTGACGCGCCGAACTTCGATGCGCGGGTGAGCGGGCGGATGGAAAGCAAGCTGAGGGAGGGCCTGGCGGCGGAAGACAGCGCGCGCTACAGCGACGCCGAGCGGCTGTATACCCAGGCGCATCGCATGGATCCTGCGGACCCGACTCCGCTGCGTTTCCTGGGCGAGCTTTACCGGCACCACATCGGGGACTGGGAGAAGGCGCGGAACACTTTTGAGGAGATTCTGGCGATGCCGGCCGACCCGCTGGCGCGCGCGGTGGCGCTGCACGGCCTGGGCAAGATGACGATCCACGAAGGGGAATTCAAGAAGGGGCTGGCACTGATGGAACGCTCGGTGGAGACGTACCCGCTGGCGCTGGCCTATCGCAACATTGCCGTCTACTGGAATTCGGAAGGCGACGCGGCAAAGACGGACCGCAATGTGCGCGAAGCGCTGGCGCTGGCGCCGAAGGACCCCTACAACCTGGTATTCGCAGCGGTGTTCATGGCTTCGAGCGGCCACGGCGAAGAGGCACTGAAGATCGCGAGGGAAAATCAAGCGCTGCTGCCGGCGTCGTACAACCTGGCAGCCATCTTCGCGCAGATGGGAGAACGGGAGAAGGCGCTCGAGCTTCTCAAGCGCCACTTCTTCGAATACGAGCGCTACGACGCGGTGCGCAGCAAGGAAATGATGGAGGCGCGAGTGGACGCCGTGTTTGCCTCGCTGAAGAGCGACCCGGCCTTCGTCTCTCTCACCGCGGGCGCGGACGGGAAGCTCGAGCCGGCGAAAGCCATGAGCGAGCGCCGCTAGGCGGCGGAGCTATCCGCGCAACTCGAGCGATCCACCCGAGGGAGGTTGCGGGCTTTCGTCCACGTCGTACTGGTCGCGCTTGCGATAGGCCAGCACGGTGATGGCGGCACAGATGAAAAACGACGGGAAGATGAGGACAAAGATGCCGTTCTTGAGCGCCGCGATGAATTGGGCAGAGGCGGCAGACGCGCTCTGATAACACAAGGGGCAGGCCTGCGCGAAGAGCACCGCGGGGGCGGCCAGCAGTGCCAGCGCAGCGACTCCGATTCTAATGCGAGCGTGCATGGTCCCCCTCATTGCGAAAGCAGCCGCAGGCTGGCCAGACGGAACGCGTCCGGCCAGACGTGGTCCAGCATGAAAACCACGAAAACCACAGCGGGGATCAGGCTCCAGGCCAGCGCGGAGCGTTCATATTTCAGATGCATGAAGTACGACACGGCGATCCCGGCCTCGATGAACGCGAGGATCAGCAGCCAGAGAAGGAGCTGGCGGGGAGGCATGTGCCGGTAGGTAAGGAACACTTCGATCCCCACGATGCACATCAGCGCCACCCAAACGGCAACGAAGAAGCTCATTCCCGGGCCGTGCGCGGACTCCTGATCGCTCATGCTTCCCCTCCGTCCTCCGGCAGCATCAACTTGCGTTCATCAAGTACAACAGCGGAAAGACGAACATCCACACCAGGTCCACGAAGTGCCAGTAAATTCCGGTAATCTCGACGTCGATGGGGTTATAGCGGTCGCGGCGGTAGCCCAGCGCAATCACGGACAACGCGCACACACCGCCGATCACGTGCAGCAGATGGAGCCCGGTGACGCTGAAGAACGCGGCCCCGAAGTGCACCGAGCCTCCCGTGGGGTTCTGGAAGAGCCGCCAGCCTTCGTCAATCATGCGTCCCCATTCCCGGAGATGCAGAACGGCGAAAAGAGCGCCGAGAAGGGTGGTGGCGCAGAGCCAGCCGAAGCACGCGGATTTGCGCCGCCCTTTGGCGGCTTCCACGGCGGCCAGCATCGTCAGGCTGCTGGAAAGAAGAATGAACGTCATGACGATGCCGTTCAGGATGGTGGGCGAAAATTGGAAGGGCGTGCTCCAGTCCGGACTGCCGATGCGCAGGTAGCCATAGGCGAAAAGAACGGCGCTGAAGGTGACCGCATCGGAAATGACGAAACACCACATGGCCAGCTTTCCGGAGGGAATTCCGTAAGGAGATTCCTCCATCAGGCCGGCGTGTCCGGCTCCCGCGGTGATTTCCAGTTCGCTCACGTCCCCTCCCTTACGAGCCGTCGCGGGCCGGATGGCCGCGGCCGATGGACAAAACGATGGCGCCCTCTCTCACGGCCTACTGCGCCTTCACCACTTCGGGCGAGGTCTGCATGACGTAATCTCCCGCCGAGCCAGCCACCCCGTATTCATAGGCCTCGTGATGCACAACCAATTGCTTCCCGCCGAAGTTGTCGAACGGCGGCGGCGAAGAAGTGGACCACTCGAGCGAAGTGGCCTGCCAGGGATTGTCCGGAGCCTTGGGCCCGCGGAAGCGGCTCCAGATCAGGTTGAAGATAAAAATGAACTGGGCGGCTCCGGTGATCAGGGCGGCGATGGTGATGAACTGGTGGACGGGAATCAACGGCACCAGGAAATCGTCGGTGAAGGCCGAGTAGCGGCGCACGTTTCCGGCCAGGCCCAGATAGTGCATGGGCATGAAGATGCAGTAGACGCCCACGAAGGTGAGCCAGAAGTGGATCTTGCCGAGCGTCTCGTTCATCATCCGGCCCACCATTTTCGGCATCCAGAAATACGTTCCGGCGAAAATGGCGAAAATGGCGGCGACCCCCATCACGAAATGGAAGTGGGCCACGACGAAATACGTGGCGTGCAGGTAGGTGTCAATCGAGGGCTGGGCCAGGAAGAACCCGCTGATCCCTCCGCTGATGAACACGGAAATGAACCCCAGGCAGAACAGCGATGCGCTGGTAAAGCGTAACTTCGCCCCGTACACGGATCCAATCCAGAGCAAAACGGCCACTGTCGCCGGAATGGTGATGACCAGTGTGGGCACGGAAAACAGCAGCGCGGAGAAAGGGTTCATCCCGCTGACGAACATGTGATGGCCCCAGACCATGTAACTGAGGAATGCGATCGCGGCCATGCAGCCGACCAAAACGCGCGGGCCAAGCAAAGGCTTGCGCATAAACGCGGGTAGAATATGGGACACGATGCCGATGGCCGGCAGGATAGCGATATAGACCTCCGGGTGCCCGAAGAACCAGAACAGGTGCTGCCAGAGCAGCGGCGACCCTCCGGCGTGCGGCTGCAGCCGGTCGCTGATCACCAGTCCGCTGGGAATGAAGAAGCTCGTGCCCGCAACCCGATCGAGGACCAGAAGGATGCAAGCGGGCAGCAGCACGGCAAACGCCAGCAGGCCGATGACGGAAGTGATGAACCACGCCCACGTCGAGAAAGGCAAACGCGCGAGCGACATCCCCTTGGTGCGGAGGTCCAGCGTCGTGGCGATGAAATTCAGCGATCCGAGCAACTGCCCGACACAAAAGATGGCGATGGAGATTCCCCAGAGCGACTGGCCCAGGGCCTGGCCGGGGCCCGCGTCCTTTCCCACCGCGCTGAGCGGGGCGTACGCGGTCCAGCCGGAAAGGGGCGGACCGTCGGGAACGAAAAAGGCGGCCATCAGAACCAGAAAGGCCACCAGGGTCACCCAGAACGACATCATGTTCATTCTCGGAAAAGCCATGTCTGCCGCGCCCACCTGGATGGGCAGGAAGTAATTGCCGAAACCCGAGAAGGGCGCGTTGGTCAGAACGAAGAACACCATGATGGTGCCGTGCATGGTCATCAGTGACAGGTAGTATTCCGGAGTCATTATGTTGTCGGGAGCGCCGGCGGCGGAGAGCTTTCCCAGGCCGGGGATCGGGAAGGTGGACCAACCCAGGTGCACGCGCATCAGCCAGGAAAGGACCATCCCGATGACCACGGCCACGAGCGCCAGACCGTAATATTGCAGCCCGATGACTTTGTGGTCGACGCTGAAGACGTACTTGCGAAGAAAGCCTTCCGGAGGGGCATGCTGATGGGCCGCCGGTTTGGCCAGAGTGTTGTCCATGGTGTGCTCGCCTCGCTCGACTGAATCCCAGGGCACTTGAAAGGCAGCAGCCCGGGCTGTTCTACTGCTCGGCTTCCTTGGCTTTCAGCCACTGATCGAATTGATCTTCCGGCATCACTTCCAGGTACGCTCTCATATTGTGGTGGCCCAGGCCGCAGAGCTGGGTACAGACGATTTCGTATCGCCCCGTTTTTGTCGCGGTGAAATGGAGTGGAATCAGCAGCCCGGGCACGATGTCCTGCTGAATCCTGAGTTCGCGCACGTAAAAGGAATGAATCACGTCTTTGGAGTGCATGGTGAGATAGATGGGCCGGTTGACGGGAATGACCAGCGAGGCGGACGTAATGTCGTCTCTCGCCGCCACATCGTTGGCGGGATCCAGGCCAAAGAAGTTGCCGTTCCCCTCATCAATCTTATCCGGGTGCAACCCTCCGAATTTCCCATCCGCGCCGGCGTACCGGAAATAAAAAGCAAACTGGCCCGCTTGGAGGTCGATGTGCATCGAACCCGGGTCAGGGGGAGTGAGGTAGATGCCGGCCCACACTTTCGAGCCGACAAAAGAGAGGGCCAGGATTTCCAGTCCCACCAAAACGATGGCCGTCACCACCATGGGCTTGGCGCCGCCAGGAAAGGTTTTGATCTTCCGGCTCTCGCTGCGATCCGACGATTGCCAGACAAAGATACCGAGGAGGACCTGGGAAAGGACGAACAGGAATCCCGAGCCGGCCATGGTTTCCATGAGCTGGTGATCGATCCCGTGCCCATGCGCAGAGATATCCTCGGGCAGCCAGAGAAGTTGGCCATGGAAGATGAATACAGCGGTGGAGATGACGGTGATGATCACCAGGACGACAGCAAATGCCTTGCCCATTTCGATCCGCCTCCCCTACCCTGCGGGGCCGGGCCTCGGATGAGGCGGCCTCCACCGGGCTGACAGAATCGCGCCAAGCAGTCGGGGCAATCGCTTGAGCCCGAGGCGAGTGCCCCATCATTTCGAAAAATCCAGCTCCACCAGTGCGGCCATTCCCGAAGCTTCGGGAATGGCCGCAGTGAACTGGAACCGAACTAGTACGGCGTTGCCTTAAAAACGAAGCTGATCGATTTCGTCTCGCTTCCCGAGATGGTGACATCCTGGCTCTGCTGGCCGTACTGCTCGTGCCAGGCAGTCACCGTGTACTTGCCCGCGGGCAGCCCTTTGAGCGAGAAGTCCCCGCTGCTTCCCGTGACCGAATAGTGCGACGTGTTCAGCACGACGAAGTAGCCGTGCATCCAGGGATGCACGTTGCACTTCACCGGGATGAATTCCGGCTTTTCGTACTTGGCATCAAGCGGCGGAGTGCCTGGGGGCTGCGATTTGTTCCACTCCGCGTTTACCTTGGCCAGGGGGTGGATGTTGTGCGACCAGCCATCGTCGTTGAAGATTTTCATGGCCTGGTTCACCTGCAAGACCTGCACGTGCGGCTGGTACTGGCAGCCCTTCTGGTGGTACTCGGCGTTCCCGGCCGGCGGTGCGCTGCCCTGATCCCCCGCCGAGACATACACGACTACCCACTCCAGAGTGTTTCCCGGGCCAGTGACCACGTTTTCTGTCGAAACGGGACTTGCCGCGTGCTCCTTGGCGCATCCCGGCTCCTTCGCCATGTCAATGGGCTTCATCTTCGGAGGCGTTCCCGTGTAAGTTACTTTGCCTGCGACCGTGCCTCCGCCCGGCGGCACCGCGAACACGAGCATGGCCGAGCCGGCGAGCGAGAACACCGCGAGCATCACAACGAAGCGTAATTTCATCGAATATCCTCCTTCCAAGACCGTCACCCAGGATCAGTTCCCGCCACCGGGCTGCTCCTGGCCAATCGGCTTGAGTTCCTTTCCGTGAGCGGCCACGTAAGGCTTCCACAGGGCCGCCTCGGGCGTATTCATAGGCTGGAGCGTGCGCAAAAAGTGGACCAGATCCCAGGCATCATTCGGCTGGATGTTGTCGGCGAAAGACGGCATCGGGGTGCCATCCAGTCCGGTCATGAAAATGCGGTAGAGATCCTGATTCGTTTCCCCGCACTTGAAGCGTGAGCCGGAGGAGAAATTGTAGGGACGAATGGGAACGTCCTTGCTATCGGTGAGGGTGGCGGCCGACGGGCCGTCTCCATGGCCCTGAGGGCCGTGGCATTTCCAGCATTCCATCTTCTGGAAGAGCACCCGGCCGCGCAGGATGCTTTCAATGTTCGCCGGAGTTTCCGGGGGAATGGGGATGGGAGCGCCGGCTTTTTGCGTGGCCCAGCGCTCCGAGAAAGTTTTGACAAAGGCGGCCAGATTCGCGCGGTCCTGGTCCGTCAGTCCCCTCCACTGGGGCATGTTGGTGGTCACGAAGCCTCGGGTGACGGAATTGAACAGATCTTCGTCCGTGGGAAGGGTGCCCGTGGGCGTCGAGCGGCATTTGAACACCGCGAGTGTGAAATCGCGGGGCTTCACAAATCCCATGGTTGGATCGAACCACATGGCGTTCTCGCCATTGCCATCGCCATCGGGGCCGTGGCATCCGATGCAGAAGCGCCGGTAAAGCTTGGCGCCTTCTTCGGAGTGGCCCACGACGTTCCCCACGTGGCTCTCCATGGGACCGGTCGCGGTGTGGATGTGGATATCAATCTGCGCAAAGCAGGGCGTGGCCCCAGCCGTGAGCAAAAGACCGGCCAAGCCCATGAGGAGCACCAACACGTAAAGTTTTGGTTTCATAGCGTCCTCGTCTCCTAGAAGTCGAAATCGAACCCGATGAACAGGCTGCCGCTCCAGACCTTGCCGTTGGCAGCCAGCGGGGGAAGACCGACACCGTTTCCGCTGAGCGGAACGATGCCAATGCTCTTGACGATGGAATATTCGTTGTGGAAAGCCAGGCCAGCGCGGCTGAACATGATGGGATACCACCGGTAGCCCACCGAGTAGGCATCAATGTTGCTCTGATTGTCGGGATTGCTGGAGAGGGCCTGATGGTCCATGCGAATCAGTTCGTAGCGGGCCAGCAGCACCACTTGCGGGTTCACGTAGTAGTGCGATTCCAGAAACCCGCCGTTCCACGTCGGCGCCTGGCAGAGCACAGTCGGCGGGCACGCCGTCGCCAGCGGGACATTCGCCGGAGCCCCTATCCCCAGGTACACGTTGTCGTAGCCGTGCATGTAGAGCGGCAGAAATTCCAGTTTGCTGTTGAGCAGGAAGAAGTCACCAGCAAAACCGGCGCGGTAGAAAGGCTTGTTGCCCAATCCCAGACCCGTAATGGGGACACCGGCTGAAGTCTGGGCATACGTCGGCCGCTCCCCGAAGTAGGCGTAGGCCCCGAGCCGCTGGAGGCCCTGACTTCCCGCCTGGAATGCCTGGCTAAAGGTAAGATAGACGTCGTAGGTTCGACCCGCATTCACGACGTTGTTGCCATTCCCGAAGCCCACTGTCCCTTCGTTGGCGCTCAACACGGCGACTCCGTAGCGCGTGTAGCTATTGGCCGAGTGGCCCGTTAATTCGACGCCGAGCTGGTTGTCTCCAATTCCAAAGTTGTTTGTGTCTCCGGCGGGAGCGAAATGATAGTTCTGGTACAGGCCGCCGTTGGCGGACAGGAAGAGAAATCGCTTTTCAGAGATCAGGTTGTCCAACTCGAACTTGCCAACTTTGACGTTGAACCAGGTGCTGTGGGCCAGGTTGTCGAATCGGACGAAAGCGTTTTCAAAATGAAACGTGGCAGTCGCGTCCGAGGAAGGGAGCAGGGAAAAGGTGACGTTCTTGTACAGCGTGCCGGCCGTCCAGAAGTCCATGCCGGAAAGGTCGAAGCCGTTCATCTGCACGGTCTTGCTGACCAGGGTGCTTGCCCCGCCCCCCCCAGGAATGGAATCCACCGGCTGGTTCGTGGTGTTCTCCAGGTGCCAGTTGGGGGTCATGCGCAGCGTAATCGGAAAGTACGAAGGGTTCTGCCAGATGGGAGAATCCCGGTCGTTCATGAGCTGGTACCCGTTGTCGCGGAACACCTGGCCGAAATTATTCAGCTCCGGCCAGGCCGTGTGGCACGCCGAGCACGGCAAGCCGTACTTACGCGCAAACGCGGGGATGGCCATCGTCTTCAACCCCGGAAGCGCGTAGAGGGGCTGGGCCGCCGTGAACAACAAGGCAGCGACAGTCGCCAATTTTGCGGCGGTCCAGAGCGGGAAGCGCATGCTCCGCACCACACCACGCATCAATCGTAGGAACATAGACCCTCCTGATCGGGAATAAAGCTCTTTGAAGAATGCAAGCGAAAGACGAACTGCTGCGGGAAAAACACGAGTGCGAGTGAAGCGTGCGAAGATTGCTCCAGCCGGTGCAGGCGCTGTCGAATAGCAGCCGGAACCCTGGTCAAAGGTAGCATCCCTCCCCTCCACGCCTGGATGAGAGCGGCCAACTTAGTTGCTCGCTGAGTCCCCCGAGACGGGCGCAAAATACTATCGAAGTCAGTAGAAAGCAAGTCTCTCTTCTGCGTTTTCCACGCCCCGATCTCGCCCCAGAGCGCGAGGTGTGAGGAGAGCTCATCGGCTCTGTGGCGGGGAAACGCTGTCTGCGGGTGGCTCTGACTCGGATTCTCTTGCGCGGATGCATTCCGCGAGGCAGGAATAACATAAGAAGAGGGGGAAGTTTCGAGTTGACAACGCGGAATCACAAGGGGTAGGAAGGTCTTGCCTCAATTCACAAGCTGGCCGACAGGAATCCGTGGAAGTCCCCATGCGCGACGAGCAAGGAAAATCATCAATGGCGGAATCAGCCTGGCGCGAGTCCCGGGAAGGGCGTGGGTTCCCCTGGCGCGGCGAAGCGCACCGGCTGCGCGCGAGTCTTCTTTGCCTGCCCGCCTTCCTGCTTCTCTGCTCTCGCGGCTTGCCATCGCCGCAGCCGCAGTCGGCAGCGGGCGAGGGAATCGCGCTGGAATTGGACGCACCCGAAGCAGACGTGCTCAAGGCCGTGGAACACGTAGTGAACGACCAAATCGTGCACGGGACGTATGTCTACGAAAAGGACAAGACGCTCACAGGTGCGGTGGTTGAGAATTCTTCCGCCTATTTCGGACGATGGGAGGGACGCGGGCAAGCCTTCTTCAAGGTCCTCCACGGCGCGGTCGCACCCCGGCACTTCAAGGAGAGCAGCGACATCGGCACGCTGACCGTGCGCTACTTGGTGCAGCCGGGGCGAGAGTCGCGAACCCGGTTGTGGGTTGAGGCTGTGTTTGTGGAGGACGGCCGGCGCAAGGTCCACACGTCCGATGGCAGCGTGGAATCGAGCGAAATCAAAGAGATTCAGGAGCGGCTCGGACAGATCCGCCTGGAAAAACAGCAGGCGGCCGAGTCGGTGAAACACCGCCAGGAGCAGGAAGCCGCGGACGCGCTCCTGGCCCGCGAGCGCGAGGCGGAACGTTCCCGGCTGCTTGTCGCGCAGTCGTCGGCGCAGGGACTGGAACAACGCGTGAGCGCGCTGCGCCACGAAGTGGTGCGGTTGGTCGTCCGTCCCGGCGCGGATCTAAAATCCGCTCCTTTCCATAGTGCCGTCAGTCTTCAGCCGGTACCAGCCGATACGGAAGTGGTGATCCTGATCGTGACCCCTTATTGGTTCGGCGTGGAGACTCCCGGAGGCCGTCGTGGTTGGCTGCGCCGCGACCAGGTGAAGCAGCTTCCGTGAGAGAAAATTCACGCTCGGCGCGTCATTGCCTGCCGGCGCTGCTGGCCGCGCTCCTGTGGTCGTGGACTCCGGCTGCGTCCCAGGCTCCCGGGGTTGAACGAACGTATCCCCAGTCGAAGGCGGAAGTTGAGAAGGCGCTGGCCGATATTCGTCCCTCGGCAAAAGGCCGCCTCCCGATTCTGGAGGGCTTCGTGGCGGCGCCGGAGCAGCCTCTGGAGCGCTTCAAGAACGGCTACTATGAATGCTCCATTCAAGTGAGCCCGGCAACCGGCGGCGGCTCCATGGTGCGTGTGATCGCGAAAGTCACCGCCTGGTATTCGGACTCAAATCCAGCGAAATCGGGGTATCGAACCCTTCCATCGAACGGGCGGTTGGAGGGGGACCTGCTCGACAGACTGGGTGAGGCTCTGGAGCCTGGACGGACGCAGCCGGCGCCAATTCCGGCTCCCAGCGGGTTTAGCGCTACCTCGCCGCAACCCGCTCCCTCCGGACTTCCCCGCTCGCCCGACATCCGGCCGCCGGATTATCCCGGTTCCGGCCGAACCGGATCGCTGGGGCCTCCTGCTCCTGCCACTGGGGCGCGTCCGGAAGGGGCAGGCGCAGCGAACTCGCAGAGCAACGACGCCGCCGGCTCAACGCTCGAGCGCGAGCAGGCCGAGAAGCATGCGAACGAGCTCCGCGCTCTGGCCGAAAACCTGGATGAGATTCTGCGGAATCAGGCCCACCCGGGGAACCTGGCCGCGGTTCGACATTCCGGAACGCCCGTCTACGCCAAGCCTCAGACGACGGCTGCTGTTCTGTTCTCTGCCGAGGCGCAAGACGAGTTCCAGATCCTGGAGGTGGAACCTGCCTGGGTCCATGTGCAGATTTCCGGGGCTTCGAGGGGCTGGATTCGCCGCGCGCAAGTGGAGTTGCCGGAAGGATTCGCGGAAACGCCGGGCAAGGCCGCGGAGACCGGCACGACTCCCGGAATCTCTTTTCGGGTGGCTCGGGAGAGTGTCAGCAAGTTTCCGGGAGATTGGCAGCCGTTGCGGGGGAAAATGGTCAAAGTCATTTCCGTCGAGCCCACGGCGGGACTGTCCTCCTCGCCGCGCGAGAAGCGCGAGTTTGCGAAATCGCTTCTGGCAGCCGAGTACCACAAAATCGCGGCCAGCGGGCAAGCCTTGGCCGGAATTGTGGTGGTCTTCGACTCGGCCGACGGCGGACAGCTCGCCGCAACGCTGGCGGACCTCAGCCAGTTGCAGGATGGCCGGATCTCGGAGGCTGTGTTCTGGCAGCGGTGCTCGCTGGACCCGCCCGAGGCCTTCCGGGACTCCGGCAAGCCACAGTAAATCCATGGGTTAGAAGATTCCGTCGTGGGGCCCTCGGAACCGCCCTTTCTGTTACCAGATTCGCCACCGAGAAATTGTCCTGCCTAGTAGCGGCCACCCCCAGGGAATATCCTGCAAGTGTAATCGCGAAAAGTGCTCGATCAAATCGAACATTCCAATTCCCGGGGAGTCTGCGAGGAGGAGAAGCATCGTGATCAAGCGTGCAAGAAGCCTTGTATTGCCGTTCGCTTCCGCTGCGTTTCTTCTGGCTGCAACTTCGGCCATTCCGCAAGCGGCGTACGAAGTCGTCACGGTGAACGATGGCGGGACGATTTCCGGCACAGTGAAGTGGTCGGGAGCGCCCGTGAAGCCGCTGACGATTCCTATCTCGAAGAACCAGGATGTTTGCGACCCGGAGGGAGCGAAGACCAGAGATCTCGAGAGGCTCGTCGTGGGTGGCGACGGCGGCGTGGCCAATACCGTGGTCTATTTGAAGGACGTGTCACGGGGCAAGGCCATGGATCTGCCCGAGGCCCGGAGAACACTCGACCAGAAACACTGCCGGTATGTCCCTCACATTTCCCTGGTCCCGCTGCACGGCGATTTCATGATCAAAAGCAGCGACCCGATCCTCCACACCGTCCAGATGACGGGCGCGGCAAGCTTCAATTTGCCTTTCCCTTTCCAGAACCAGTACATCAAGCGGACCCTGGAGGAGCCGGGGGTAATCGATCTGAAGTGCAATGCCGGCCATACCTGGATGAATGGGATCGTAATTGTCGTGCGCCAGCCCTACATCGCCTTGACCGACGAACACGGAGCGTTCCGGCTTACGGACGTGCCACCGGGAAACTACGAAATTGTGGCTTGGCACGAAGGCTGGAAGGTCGCCCGCGAGGCGCAAACGCTGGACGTGGGAACACAGCAAATGACCAAGCGCTACTTCTTCACCGAACCAGTCACAATCGTCAAAAAGGTGGAAGTCAAGCCCCACGCGGACGCCGGCGTGAATTTTCAGCTCTCCGCGCAGTGAGTGACAGCAAGCGCGGACAGCGCTCTGAATCGAGAATGAATACGGCTCGCAGGGAGCGGCCCGAATCGAACCGGGCTAGGTCGAGGAATCCTTGACGTAAGAGACGCCGTAGAGTTTCAGTTTATTGTCCGGCATCACCTCGACCCTCTTGACGCGGGCCAGCGAAAAAACGTTTTCGCCGTCCTTCATGTAAGGAGCGGCCACCTCAATCAGTGAATTCAGGCCGTAGGCACGGGCACTGAGGAAGCTCAGGCCGCCGCGAGAGACATTCTCCACTTGGACGATCTCCTCGGTCCCGTATCCCGGCTCATGGACGCAGGCGGTCATTTTCATCTGGACGCGGTTATGTTTGCGCGATGCCCGGCCCTTGGAGGGTTCGGCAGCGGGAGTGACCGGCGTCATTTTCGGGGGCTGGGCGGACGAGCGCTTGTCGCCGGTAGCTTCGTGAGCCGCCAACTGCCACACCGTGTCCGCCTCGCACCACTTGCAGTGGCGGGTGAGGCTCCGGTTGGCCTGGAAAACGTCGCACTCGATCATGCTGAGGCTGGCCAGTTCGCGGCCCGCGCATCCGCCGCACTCCAGCCAGCGCTGCGAGCCGGGCGAAGCCGATTCCTCGGCTCCGGGGAAGTTGACGTTCCAGAATTTGAGGTCGGGCTCCAGCAGAGCGATTCCGTAGACGCGCGCGTTGGGGCGCCCGCTGACTTCTCCGATGACTTTGGCAGCCGCTTCCGTGCCCATGGCCAGGTTGCGCACGGTGATCTGCTGCATGGGCGCCAATCTGTGGCTAAGCTCGATGGCCGCCCCGTCGCGGAACAGCAGGCGGGTCTGCGTCATTTCCACGAAGTCCTGGCCGGTAATCTCTGTGCCGAAAACCTGGATGGGCATGGCGATGGAAATCTGGTCGCCGTGCCGATCCTGCTGAACCTTCATTCGTTATCCTCCGAACTCATTTTTGCCCGTGCCGTGTAGCGCTAGGGAAGGGGGGCGAGAAAGCTGATGGCCACTGAGGCCGCCCCGCCAGCCATTTCCACTCACGGCTGGATGCCAGCGCATCCGGACGGCTAACTGTTGCCCGGCTTCCCATCGCAACTGTGGACGCTCGGCCCGCTCCGACGCGGGCGAGGAGTCCCGAACCTGGGAAGTCCTTTGAACGGAGAATAGGCGGGCGCGGGAACCCTTGCAATGGAACGAAGGTACTGTTCCATGGTCCTGGGAAACTGATCCGATGCCCCGTTTCAGACATTCAGCAGCGCCTAAATCGGTCCAGCATCGCGCACGATTGCGAGCGGGGGCATGTTCTGATTCGCGCTGCTTCGGGGAAATGGAAAAGAGGGCGGGGAGAGGAATTTCAGGGTAGACTGGAGCCGCTTTTTGCGGCAATTCTGGAACCGGAATTACGAATCGAGCCGGGCAAAGGGCCTTCGAAAAACCGCGCGATCCTTCTGTGGGATGAACTCCATGCCGAATGCCGACGACGCGAAACGACTGGCCGCTCAAAAGAGCCTGGAATTCATTTCCGACGGGATGGTGGTGGGGCTGGGAACGGGCTCGACGGCGACTCACTTTATCCGTCTTCTGGGCGAGAAAGTGCGGCGGGGCCTGAAAATCCGCGGCATCTCTTCCTCGAAAACAAGCCAGGATCTGGCGGAATCCCTGTCCATTCCCATGACGGATTTGCAGCACTGCCCGGAGATTGATGTGGCCGTTGACGGAGCGGATGAGGTGGGCCCCGGGCTGGCTCTGATCAAGGGCGGAGGGGGAGCGCTGCTGCGCGAGAAGATCGTAGTCAGCGCGGCGAAGAAATTTATCGTCGTGGCCGACGCGAGCAAAGTGGTGAAGCGGCTGGGAAAGTTTCCGCTGCCCGTCGAGGTGATTCCCATGGCCGCGCCGCTGGTGGCGCGAAAACTGCTGGATCTGGGGCACGCCTCGAAGACGCGGAGGACGAAGACGGGCGCGGAGTTCATTACCGACGAAGGAAACTTGATTCTCGACTGCGCGAGCTGTGAAATTGAGGATCCAGAGGCATTGGCCGCGGCGATGCGAGCGATCGTCGGGGTTGTGGAGCACGGCCTGTTTCTCCACATGGCCGAGATGGCGCTCATCGCCGACGGCTCGGAAGTGGTGACGCTCAATAAATGAGATCACGGCCGTGCCGCGCAACGTGAGTTGCTGAGTGATGGCGCGCCCGGGGAGATTCGAACTCCCGACCCTCTGCTTAGAAGAGGTCGGGGGCAAACTCTAAGTCGTGTCTTTGCCGTCGCATCCGGGCGTCGCTACTTGCTTCATCAGTTCTAACTCTGTTCCATAAAACCGTCGGACTTGTCAGAGGTGACGGAAACGCGATTCC
>Ga0074044_10000965_pt1 | contig 26461 bp, 21 predicted proteins | sample BogForMeECP23OM1_FD_94443 | JGI IMG/M metagenome (GOLD analysis project Ga0074044, IMG submission 94443) | Bog forest soil microbial communities from Calvert Island, British Columbia, Canada - Bog Forest MetaG ECP23OM1 | ecosystem: Environmental > Terrestrial > Soil > Wetlands ... | reverse complement strand
ACGCGGGGGGTCCTTCGAGACGCGCGCACCGCGCGCTCCTCAGGATGAGGTACAGTCTTACTGCCACTCACAAATCTCCTCATCCTGAGGAGCGACCCGAAGGGTCGCGTCTCGAAGGACCCCCGATGGGTTTGCAAGCATCGGGAGATGTGTACATACCCTCGCCCGCCTGCGGGAGAGGGAGGGCGAGGGATGCCCTCACTCCGCCGGACGCATCTTCTTCACCTCCGCGTCGCTTGGCAGGTAGCCGGCGCCATCGGCGTAATGCCAATCCACCATGACGCCTTCGCCGTTCCTCACGTCGGTCTTGCCGACGTAGGTACCCATGGTGGACTGGTGGTCGATGGCGCGGAAGGTGATATCGCCGATCGGCGTCGCCAGCTTGAGCCCCTCGGCGGCCTTGATCAGCTTCTCCGTGTCGGCGGCACCGGCCGTCCGGATCACCGCGGCCACGGCGAGCATGGTGTTGTAGCCGACGACCGAGCCCATGCGCGGATGATCGTTGTACTTGGCCATATAGGCCTTGAGAAACTTCTCATGCGCGGGTGTCTTGATGTCGTACCAGGGATAGCCGGTGACGATCCAGCCCTTGGGCGTCTCGTCCTTGAGCGGATCGATGTACTCCGGCTCGCCCGTGAGCAGGCTGACCACGGCGCGGCCCTGGAAGAGGCCGCGCGTATTGCCCTCGCGCACGAACTTGGAGAGGTCGCCGCCGAAGAGCACGTTGTAGATCGCCTCGGGCTTGGCCGCGGCGAGCGCCTCGACCGTGGCGCCCGCATCGATCTTGCCGAGCGCGGGCCACTGCTCGGCCACCCACTCGATGTCGGGCCGCTTCGCCGCGAGCAGCTTCTTGAAGTCGGCGACGCCGGAGGTGCCGTACTCGTAGTTGGGCGCCACCGTGGCCCAGCGCTTGGCGGGCAGCTTGGCCGCCTCCTCCGCCAGCATCGCCGCCTGCATGTAGGTATTGGGGCGGAGACGGAAGGTGTAGCGGTTTCCCTTCTCCCAGGTGACCGCATCGGTGAGCGGCTCCGCTGCCATGAAGAAGACCTTGTTCTGCGCGGCGAAGCTCGAGACGGCGAGCCCGATATTGGAGAAGAAGGTGCCCATCAGGAGGACGGCATGGTCCTGGCTCAAGAGCTGCTGGGCCCGGTTCACGGCCTCCTCGGGCTTGCCGCCGTCGTCGTAGGAGACCACCTCGAGCGGGCGGCCAAGCACCCCGCCCGCGGCATTGATCTCCGCGAGCGCCATCTGCCAGCCGTTGCGATAGGGAATGGTGAAGGCGGGAAGCCCGGTATAGCTGTTGACGTCGCCGATCTTGATCGGCTCGGCGGCCGCCGCGATCGACAGGCCCGCGAGCGACCCCAGGATGAGGGCCGCGACACCGGCCAGCAGCGTTCTGCGCTCGGTCATGGTGAGGTACTCCCTGTTTGTCCAGCCTCGTTCGATCGGCGTCGAACGGCACCGCTCAGCGCAAGCCGTCCTCGCCCTTGATCTCTTCCTTGGTGAGGCCGCCCACGCGCGGGTGCGGGCGGCCGCTGTCGGTCACCACCACGGCGACCAGGATCTCGCCGGCCCGGGGTGCATCCGCCACGCGCACCTCCATCGCATCGAAATGGCTGCGCACGAAGGCGGCGTCCTTGTGGCCGAGCGGCACGTCGATGGCGGTCCCCATGCCCCCCATCTTCTTGGCCGAGGGCACGAGCGCAGCCCCCTTCTCGACCGCCTCGCGCAAGGGCTTGCCGAGGCGGGGATGGAGGATCGCCGCGGCGTGCTCGAGCTCGCCCCCCTCGCCCACCACGGCGGCCTTCCCGTAGCTTTCCGCCTGGCCGGCCGAAATACCGAGGGCCTTGACCGCGCGTTGGCCCAAGAGGCCGCCGAGCTCCTCGCCGATCGCGACGAGCGCTTCCAAGTCCTTGACGAAGCGCCCGGCGCAGGGGTTCTCGATCACCGCGATTGCCGCCGCCTTGCGCGTCGGCGGCTCGACGGCCTCGCCCATCTCGCGGCGGGTCTCCTCGACCACGGTGATCAGCTTGCGGATCCGCGACAGAGTCATCGCAACTCCAACCTCCCTCGTCCTAGGCGGCGTCCGGCGCTTGAAGCCTGAGCCAATCGCCGCCGACGACGCGACAAGCCCCCCTCAACGTAAGAACGGCACCCTCGATCTGTCCAGCCCGGATGAGTGCTTGCGCCCTCGCCTCGCCTTGCGCAAGGGCGGCACTCACTGCTGCCGGCTCGAGCGGCCCCAGGCCGACCGTCACGGGAATGGCACCGAGATCGCTCGCGGGATCGAGCTCGGAGGCAGGCCGGCGCCGGATCGCCGGATGGTCGAGATCGACCGCATTGCCCACGACCGTCGCGGCCGCATCGGCGGCCGCCCCGTCGCGCGCCAGCACGGTCACGGAATCCGCGATCCCGAGCGAGAAGCTGCGCCCGCCCGCTCCCTTTGTCGCGTGCCCGCTGGTGGCGATCCCGCGCGCCGGCATGGAAGCGCTGAGCTCGAGCGTGCCGAAGAGCGCGGCGTGCATGACATCCGCGACGACGCCGGCGGAGAGCCTCTCGCCCGGTGCGAGATGAAAGGCGATGTCGCCGCCGTCGTTCACATAGGCGCGCGCCAACTCGCGGCCCGCAACGAGGGCTTGAAGCACCTCATCCGCAACCGCCCCCGCCACGGCCGCCATCGGCGTGATGAAAGCCGCGCGATATGGCCAAGAGGCCGCCACCATGCGCCGTGCGACCGGGCCCGACGCGTGCGGACGGACGCTGCCGAGCGGTGTGCGCAGAAGCGGAAGCTCGGAGACCAGCGTCGCGAGAAGGTCGCGGAAGCAAGCGCACGCCTGGGCATAGGCGCGCGCGACCTCCTCCGCTCGCCCCGCCGCCTCGATCACCAGATCGATGGGGCCGTGCTGCAGATGGAGGCGGCGGCCGTCGGGCAGCAGGGCCGCGGAAGGGCCGCCGGACTCGAGCCTTCTGGGAAATGCCAAGGTTTCGGCCATCAGCCGGCCTTTCTCCGCACCGAGGGTTGCGGGTCGAGCGGCCAGGGGTTGCCCTCGTGCCAGGCGCTTACGCGGAGGCGATCGACGCGGGCGACCTCCTCGAGCCGCCGCACGCTCGCCATGTGGCCACCGAGCTCGCGATAGTCCTCGAGCCGCAAGGTGAACTCGATGGGGGCCACGATCGCAGGTGTGGGCACATGTCCGAAGGCCTTGTCGGGCATGCGCATCACGTCGACCATGTAGGTGATGCCGCCTCCAGGCCAGACGTATACGGGAGCGCCCCCCGAGGTCACCCGCGTGAGGGCCGCCTTGACCGAGCGCGTGAGCATGACCGGGTTCTCGGTGACGCCCGCGCGCAGCGAGCCGCCGGCACCGGCCATGAAGAGCACGGAAACCAGCGCCGGCTCGCAATTCTCGCCGATGCGCTCGACCACCTTGCGCACCGCCTCCGGCATCGCCGCCTTGACCGGCTTCAGCGCGTCGTCGAGCACGAAATACTCGGCGTCCTCCCCGGTGGTGCTCACCATGAGCAGGCGCAGCCCCGGCCAGGCCGTCTTGGCATCGATGGCTTCGATGATGGAGAGCGGCTCGCTCACGTCGGTGCCGCCCCAGCCGCTGCCGGGGTTCGCCACCTGGAAGTAGCGCCCGGGCGTCGAGCGCCGGCCGCGCACGCGGATGCCGGCCGGCTTGAGCTCGAGGAAGCGGCCGGCCTGATGCTCGCTCAAGACGCCGGTGATGTGATCGTCGACCACCACCACCTCGTCGACATGGCCATGCCATTGCTTGGCGAAGATGCCGATGGTGGCCGAGCCGCAGCCGACCCGCATGCGCTCCTCCACCGCACCGTCGATGACGGGCGGCCGGCCGGCCTGCGCTTCGAGCGTGGCGCCGCCGTCGACGCTCAAGGCCACCGCCTCCTTGTTGCACAGCTCGAGCATGGTCCGGCAGGCGACCACGCCCTCCTTCTTGCTGCCGCCGGTCAGGTGACGCACACCGCCGATCGCCAGCATCTGCGAGCCGTACTCGGCCGTGGTGACGTGGCCGACCTGCTCGCCCTCCACGCGCACGGCCGCCTGCTCCGGGCCCACGTAGCGGTCGGTGTCGATCTTCAGCTTGACGCCGCAGTAGCTGAAGATGCCCTCGGTCACCACCGTCACCATGTCGACGCCGTCGTGCTGGCTCGCCACGATGAAGGGCGCCGGCTTGTAGTCGGGATAGGTGGTGCCCGAGCCGATGCCGGTGAGGAAGTGCCGGCGCGCCGGCTGGGGCGAAGGCGAAAGGATGCCGCCCTGCCATTCCGGGTTGGCGAGGAAGGGCACCAGCTCGCCCTCTTGGTCGATCACCTTCTCCGCCAGCACCAGGGGATCCATGCGCGTCAGCACGCTCTCCACATTGCCGTAGCGGTCGCAGGCGCCGGTGCGGCCAAGCCGAATGCGGCAGAGCACGGGACAGGCATCGCAGGTGACGACGCCGGCCTCGCTCGCGGATTTGGCGCCGGTTGCGGCCTCAGTCATGGCGTTTTCCCCCCGTGCTCCCGGCGGCACCGCCCGCTCCGCCTCGTCCCGCGGCAAGGAGTGCTGCGCGCACCCGATCGGGGGTCGCAGGCACGCGGCGGATGCGCACGCCGCTCGCATGATGGATGGCGCCCAGGATGGCGGGGGCCGTCGGGATGAGGGCCGGCTCGCCGATCCCCTTGGCGCCGAAGGGGCCGAGCGGCTCGGCATCCTCGATGAGGATGGTCTCGATCGGCGGCACGTCGCCGACCGTCGGGATGAGATAATCGTGCAGGTTCTCGTTGCGCCCGGGAATGAACTCCTCCATGAGCGCCAGCCCCAGCCCCTGGGCGATGCCGCCGTGAATCTGGCCTTCGACCTGGCTCGGGTTGATCGAGCGGCCCACGTCGTGGGCCGCCGTGATGCGCAGCACCTTGACGGTGCCGAGCTCGAGATCGACCTCGACCTCCGCCATCTGCGCCGCAAAGGCGTAGCTGGCATAGGGGGCACCCTGGCCGTTCTCGTCGAGGGGGGTGGTGGGGGGATCGAAATGGCCGCTACCGGAGAGCACGTCGCCCTGCGCCTGAGGAGGCAGTTTGGCAAGCTCGATCGCATGCCGGACCTCGCCGTCGCTCACCACGATCGTGGCGCCGTCGAGGGCTATCGCCGCATGGGGCCCGACATTGGCGAGGCGCAGGATCTGACGGCGCAAATCCTCGCCCGCGAGCTGCGCTGCCTTGCCGGAGACGAAGGTCTGGCGCGAAGCGGACGTCTTGCCGGCGTCCGCCGTGAGATCGGTGTCGCCGGAGACGAGCGTGAACTTGCCGGCGGCGACGCCGAGCGCGTCGGCGCAGATCTGCACCATGATGGTGTTCGAGCCCTGGCCGATGTCGACGGCGCCGTTGTAGAGCGTGAGCCGGCCCTCGCGATCGATGCCCACCTTCATGGTCGAGGGGTTGGAGAGCGAGGTGTTGCCGATGCCGTACCACATGCAGGCGATGCCGACCCCGCGCCGGCGCACGCCGCCATCCGTATTGAAGGCCTCCGCACGCGCCCGTGCCGCGCGCCATTTCGGCGCGAGCGCGTCGAGACAGGCAAGCAGGCCGACGCTTGCCGCAAGCCTCTGCCCGGTCGCGGTCACGGAGCCGGCTTTGAGCGCATTCAAGCGGCGGAATTCGAGCGGGTCCATGGCGAGGTGCAGAGCGAGCTCGTCCATCAGCGCCTCATGCGCGATCGCGGCCTGGGGCACGCCGAAGCCGCGGAAGGCGCCTGCGGGCGTCTCGTTGGTGTAGACGGCCCGCGTCGTCGCCTTTACCGCCGGCACGGCATAAGGCCCGCTGGCATGGACGGGCACGCGGCTCGCGACCGTGGGGCCCCAGGAGGCGTAGGCGCCGGTATTGAAGTCGCCGTGGAACTCGGCGGCGCTGAGACGGCCGTGCGCATCGCAGGCAAAGCGCGCCGTGATCGTGGCAGGATGCCGCTTCGTCGTGGCCGCCATCGATTCGGGGCGCGTGTACACGCCGCGGACCGGCCGGTCGAGAAGCCAGGCTGCGGTCGCGATGAGCGGTTGGAGCGAGATGTCGAGCTTGCCGCCGAAGCCGCCGCCGACCGCCGTCGGCACGATGCGCACCTGCCTGGGCTCGAGACCGAGCACGAGTGCGAGCTCGTCGCGATTCATATAAGGCGACTGCGTAGAGGTGAAGACCTCGATACGGTCCTCGCTACCCGTGCCGCGCACGCGCCGGGCATAGCCGGCTTCGGGCTCGATATAGGCGTGCTCGACGAAGGCGGTCTCGAAGCGGCCTTCGGCCACGGCCGCGGCTTCGGCGAAGGCCGCCGCCGTATCGCCGCGCCGCACCAGGCCGCGCACCAGCACATTGTCGGGGTGAGCCGCGTGAAGTGCCGGAGCACCCGGCGCCAGTGCCGCCGCGATGCCGATGACGGGTGCTTCCGGCTCCCAGCGGACCGGCACCTCCTCCTCGGCAATTTGCGCGATCGTGGCAGCGTCGCCGACGAGGGCCGCGACCGCCTCGCCGCGGAAGCGCACGGCGCCCTCGGCCAGGACCGGCTGGTCCTTGATGTCCGGGTAGATGCCGAAGCAGTTCTGCCCGCGGATGTCCTTCGCGGTGAGCACCCGAAGCAATCCGGGATAGCGGCGATGGAGGGGCTCGAGCGGCCCGATGGAAAAGCGCGCGCGGCCATGGGGCGAGCGCACCGCGCGCAGCCAGAGCGCATCGGCGGGCGCCACGTCGTCGCCGTAGCGCTCCTCCCCGGTGAGCTTGGCGATGCCGTCCGTCTTGGCGAGGCGCGCGCCGACCGCCTCTCCGGCCGCCGGCATCACGGGCGCCTCTTGCGCGACGCCATCGGCCGCCGCCAGCACCGCCTCGACGATCTTGCGGTAGCCGGTGCAGCGGCACAGCACGCCGCCGAGCGCATCGCGCACCGCCGCCTCGTCGGGCTTCGCGTTGCGCGCGAGCAGATCGCTCGCCGCCATCAGCATCCCCGGCGTGCAGATGCCGCACTGGGCGGCACCATGGCGATGAAAGGCAAGCTGCAGTTGATTGAGGGCGCCGTCTCGGGCCAAGCCTTCGACCGTGGTGACCCTGCGGCCCGCGACCTGGCCGACCGCGGTCAGGCAGGCGCAAAGCTGCGCGCCGTCGACGAGCACGGTGCAGGCGCCGCAGTCGCCGGCATTGCAGCCGATCTTGGTGCCGAGGAGGCCGAGCTCCTCGCGCAACACGTCGGCAAGGCGCCGCACGGGTTGCGTGCGCAACGATACGGGACGGCCATTGACCTCGAAGCTCAAGAGCGGCTGGCGCGGGCTCATGAGGCCCCTCCGAGCCCGCTCAGCAGCCGGCGCAGGAGTGTCACCGTCGCATCGCGGCGGTAGGCGGCGGTGCCGCGGATGTCGTCGATCGGGTCGAGCGGCGCCAAATAGGCGGGCTGCGCTACCTCGCCGAGCTGCGCACCGAGCGTCCGGCCGACGAGCGCTCCTTCCAGCGCCTCGAGACGCCGTGCGACCGCCGAGCAGGCGCCGACGGCGACCCGTGCCGAGGCGACGCGGCCGTCCTCGCCCGCCTCGACGAGGGCCGCCGCCATGACGATCGAGATGACCAGATAGCTGCGCGCGCCGAGCTTGAGAAAGCGGCTCCGTGCCAGGGGTGCCGGTTCCGGAACGAGGAGTGCGGTAACGAGCTCGTCCGGCCGCAACACCGTCTTGCGGTTGCCTACGATGAAGTCGGCGAGCGGCACGCGGCGCGCGCCGGCGAGCGAGGCAAGCTCGACCACGGCGTCGAGCACCAGGAGCGGGGGCACGCCGTCCGCAGCCGGCGAGGCGTTGCAGACGTTGCCGGTGAGCGTTCCCGCGTTCTGGATTTGCACGCCCCCCACCTCCCGCGCCGCTTCCTTGAGACCGTCGAAGGCGGGCGGCAGTGCGGTCGCGATCAGCTCGCTCCAGCTGGCGAGGCAGCCGATGCGCCAGTGGCCGGCCTCGCGGCGGATGCCGCTCAGTGCTGCAAGCCCGGTGATGTCGAGGACGTCGTCGGCGAGCGGGCGGCCGACGCGGGCGGGATAGAAGTCCGTCCCGCCGGCGAGCACCGTGCGCGGCTTCTCGGCAAGGGCGGCGAGCGCCTCCTCGAGCCTCGTCGGGCGGAGATAATCGCCCATCCTCCTGCCTCCCGCCGGCCGCCATATTGTTCGTGTACGAACGAATTTAGCTCCAACTGCCGCGAGGCTGTCAAGCAAGCGGCGCATCGGTGATGGGATATCCGGAAATCACCTGCGCCTTCGATAAGGGCGCGTGCTCGCCTTATCGCTCTCGCTTCTGCGACTATGTTCCCGCCCGGGGGCGGGTTCGGGCGATTGAACCGACATTTCCCGGACGGGCTGCCTATCCACCCTTGTTATCTCGCCCTCGGATTTCCCTCGTGCAATCCACCCGGACGAATATGGTCATTGACACCATATGGTATTTGAGACCATTATGGGTGTGCGGTGAAGGCCGAACTGCTGTTCTACCAGCGCATCGACTATAACGATGGTGCGATCGTGGAAATGGTGCTGTGGCGCGTTCCGTCGCCGGTTTCACGTTCAACTCACGGTCTGAAATATTCTCTTTTTTACGGGCGCACCGGTGTCCGGGAGATTGGCTACGACAACGAACGCGGCAAAGGCGATCACCGGCATTTTCAGGGCGCCGAGGCAGCCTATGCGTTTAGTACGGTTGAGCAGTTAATGGCCGATTTCTGGTCCGATGTGCGGGCAGTGCGAGGTGGCAAATGAGCGATGTGAAAATCACTGTCGGCGGCGCGATGGAGGACGAAGCGTCGCGCCGGTTCGTTGACGCCTGGCACCGTGCCGAGCGCGGAGAGACGTTCCATGAGCGGCATCTGGCGTTCGAGAGCTGGGACGCCCTCACCCGCGTCCTGACCGGCAAGCGAATGGAGCTGCTACGATATGTTCGCCGCCACAACGTCACCAGCGTCCGCGCCCTGGCGAAGGCGCTCGGGCGCGATTACAGCAACGTCCATGCGGATGTCCAGGCCCTGACGGCCGCCGGGCTTCTCGACGCTGCCGACGGCCGCGTGCGCGCCGATTATGATGCGATTGAGACGAAGATTGCGATTTGATGTCCAGTCGGCGGCTAGAACTCCCTTCCGTGCCTCCTGCGCGAAAGAGATACGGCATGGCAAAAAAGCGGCACGACCGCCCGCGGCACCCGTCACGAGCGCGGTGTCGGCGCTGAGCATTCCGTTCATCTTCTGCTCCCCTCTCCTTGTCCGCTGTTGCCTGCGAACCCACCCCCTCACGTCTGGGGCCGGAACGGCTTGCCGAGCGCTGCCGGCGCGTTGAGGCGGATGCGCCTCACGTCGCGCGAGATGAGCGCCAACACGACGATCGTCGCGAGATAGGGCAAGGTGGCGAGGAGGTCGGGAGGGAAGGCGAACCCCGCCCCCTGGATGTTGAGCTGCAGAATGCTGACGCCGCCGAAGATATAGGCGCCGAGCAGCACGCGGAGCGGTTTCCACGTCGCGAAGACGACGAGGGCGAGCGCGATCCAGCCGCGGCCGGCGCTCATGTTCTCGGTCCACATCGGCGTGTAGGCGAGCGAGAGGTAGGCGCCGGCGAGCCCGCTCATGGCCCCCCCGAACATCACCGCGCAATAGCGGATGCGGATGACCGGATAGCCGAGCGCATGCGCGGCATCCGGCGATTCGCCGGCCGCGCGCAGCACGAGCCCGAAGCGGCTCCTCGAGAGGAAGCGATGGACCGCGACGAGAAGAATAACGGAGGCATAGACGAGGACATCCTGGTCGAAGAGCACGGGACCGAGGAGCGGGACTTGCGCGAAGCCGGGGATGGCGAGTGGTGTCAGGCCGCCAAGGGTCGCATCGACGTAGCCGCGGCCGAGGAAGGCGCTCAAGCCCGTGCCGAAGATGCTGAGGGCGAGACCGGTCGCGACCTGGTTGGCCTGGAGCGTCAACGTGAGCACGCCGAACAAAAGCGCCATCGCCACGCCTGCCAGGAGTGCCGCGGCGATGCCGAGCGCCAGATCGCCGCTCGCCGCCGCGGCGATGAAGCCGGCCACGGCTCCCATCAGCATCATGCCCTCGATGCCGAGGTTGAGCACGCCGGACTTCTCGCTCACCAGCTCGCCAAGCGCTGCGAGCACGAGCGGCGTACCGGCCCGGAGCGTCGCCGCAAGCACGGCGGCCGAGAGATCGAGCTCGCTCATGGCAAGCGGGCCGCGGCGGCGCCGGGGCCGAAGCTCAAGCGGTAACGCACGAAGATATCGCAGCCGAGCAGGAAGAAGAGCAGCATGCCCTGAAACACGCCCGCCACCGCGAGCGGCAGGCCGAGCGACACTTGCACCGACTCCCCACCCAAATAGACGAGCGCCATGAGCAGGCTCGCGACGAGGATGCCGAGCGGGTGGAGCCGCCCGAGGAAGGCGACGATGATCGCGGCGAAGCCGTAGCCGGGCGAGATGTGCGGCAGGAGCTGGCCGATCGGTCCCGCCACCTCGTCGACACCGGCGATGCCGGCGAAGGCGCCCCCGAGGAGCAGGCTGAGCCAGACGAGGTGCGCCTCCTTGAATCCGGCGTAGGCCGCAGCCGCCGGTGCCAGGCCCACCACTTTGATCTGGAAGCCGATGAAGCTCCGCTCGAGCAGCACCCACACGGCGGGGAGGACCGCGAGCGGCAGCGCGCAGGAGAGATTGACGCGCGTACCCGCGAAGAGGATGGGAAAGAGCGCTGCGTCCTCGAACTGGCGCGACTGCGGGAAGTTGAAGCCCGCCGGATCGCGCCAAGGCCCATGCACGAGGTAGCTCAGCACGAGAAGGGCCACGTAGCTCAGCATCAGGCTGGTGAGGATCTCGCTCGTGTTGAAGCGGGTCCTCAAGAAGGCCGGGATCGCCGCCCAGGCCATGCCGCCAAAGGCACCCGCGAGGATCATGGCGGGGAGGAGCCAGATGCCGTTGCCGTGGGGGAAGACGAGGGCCAGGCCGCCGCCGGCAATCGCACCCATGGTGAACTGACCCTCGGCGCCGATGTTCCACACGTTGCAGCGGAAGCCGACGGCAAGGCCGAGAGCGCACAGGAGGAGCGGGGAGGCCTTGAGCGCCACTTCGCCGAGGCCGTAAAGCGAGCTCACCGGCTTGATGAAGAAGGCGTGGAAGGCGACGAGCGGGTCGTAGCCGAGGCTCGCGAAGAGCAAGCCGCCGCAGAAGAGAGCAAGCGCCGCAGCGAGGAACGGCGAGAGATAACGCGCGAGCGGCGAGGCCTCGGCGCGCGGCTCGAGCCTAGGCAGCATCATGGCGCCCGCCCGCGTGCTCCTCGTCCGAGAGCCCGCCCATCAGAAGACCGATCTCCTCGCTCGTGGTCTCCGCGACGCGCCGCGCCGCCGACAGCCGGCCCTTGCTGATCACCGCAATGCGGTCGCAGATCTCGAAGAGCTCATCGAGGTCCTCGGAGACGACGAGCACGGCCGCACCCGCGTCGCGGAGGGCCACGAGCTCCCGGTGGATCGTCAGGCCGGCGCCCACGTCCAGGCCCCAGGTCGGGTGTGCGGCGATGAGAACCCTGGGCCGCTGCAAGAGCTCGCGCCCGACGATGAACTTCTGCAGATTGCCGCCCGAGAGGCTTCCAGCCGGGCTGTCGACACCGCCCGCCGCGACATTGAAGTCGCGAGAGATGCGCCCGGCAAGCGCCCGCGCCCGGCCGAAGCGGATGAGGCCGCAGCGGACGAGTCCGCCAAGATAGGCCGTAAGCAGCGTGTTCTCGGCCATGCTCATCTCCGAGACGGCGCCGCGGCCGAGCTTGTCCTCGGGCACGAAGGCGAGCCCTCGCGCGCGCCGGCCGGCCGGTCCGAGCCGGCCGACGGGCTCGCCCAGGAGGCGCACGTCCGCCGGTGCCGGTGCCAAGCGCTCGCCCGCGAGTGCCAGCAGGAGCTCGGCCTGTCCGTTGCCGGCCACTCCGGCAATGCCCAGGATCTCGCCCTCGCGGAGGGAGAGCCGGATGTCGCTGAGATCGCTGCCGAAAGGATCGGCTGAGGCAAGGCGGAGCCCGCTCACGACGAGCGCCTCGGGGCCGGGTGCGTGGGGAAGCGGACGAGCGGCGGCGACGACCTCGCTCCCCACCATCATGCGCGCGAGCGAGCCCGTGGTCTCGGCACGCGGGTCGCATTCGGCGCTCACCCGGCCGCCGCGCAAGACCGTCGCGCGCTCGCAGAGCGAGCGCACCTCGTCGAGCTTGTGGCTGATGTAGAGGACGCTGCAGCCTTGGGCGGCGAGCTGACGCAGGGTCGCGAAGAGACGCTCGGCCTCCTGCGGCGTCAGCACCGCCGTGGGCTCGTCCATGATGAGCAGGCGCGGCGCCTGCATGAGGCAGCGCACGATCTCGACGCGCTGACGCTCGCCGACCGAGAGATCGTGCACGGTCCGGTGCGGGTCCAACGCAAGCCCGTAGTGCCGCGCGGTCGCGCGAATGTGCTCGGAGAGTGCTCGCATCTCGCCGCTGTCGTCGATCCCGAGCGCTATGTTCTCGGCGACGGTCAGCGACTCGAAGAGCGTGAAATGCTGGAACACCATGCCGATGCCGAGCCGCCGGGCAAAGGCGGGGCTCAGGATCTTGACGGCCTCGCCCTCCCAGAACGCGGTTCCTTCGTCGGCGTGGACGACGCCGTAGATGATCTTGACGAGCGTGCTCTTCCCCGCGCCGTTCTCGCCGAGAAGCGCGTGAAGCTCGCCCGGCAGCACCTCGAGATCGATATGATCGTTGGCGAGGCAGTCGGGATAGCGCTTGCTGATGCCTTGTAGCGCCAGCCTCGGCCTCCCCCCCGCTTGGCGATCGCGATCCTCCGTCATCGCCTTGCCGGTGCTGCGGCTTTTGTCGTAGCTGTCCTCGTTCGACACGGGCGGCGCCATGGCATCAGCCGGGCGCCGCGGCCGGAGCCACGCGGAAAAGCCGGAGATCGCTCTTGATCCCGGCGGGCCAAGCTTGCGGCACCAACCACGCGGGCGGCGCGCCTCGTGCCAAACGATCCTCGAGCATTTTCGTGCCAGGCCTTGCCGCCTTCTGCGCCGCCACGGGCCAATTGCACGTCATGACATAGCCAACGCCCCGGCGCGCCAGGATGGCGTAGGCAGCGCGGTCGTCCTCGCTGGTCATGAAATCGACGACGTCGCGCAGGCCCTGGACATTCTGATTATAAGGTCCGGCGACGACCCGGTTTCCAGTCCAATAAAGCGTCTCCGGCGCCTGGTCCGGCTCGGTCATGATGATCAGGTTGCTGCCGCCCATGAAGGCGGCGTCATTAAGTGCTGCCGCCACGTGGCGCACCGCGCAATCGGGAGGCGAGGCCGCCGTCACTCCCTTCGCGGCGACGATGGCACCCGCGACAATCACGGGACCGAGAAGCATCAGCGTGAGCGTGAGCGCGCGGCCAAGGAGCCGGAAGGCGAGCCGCGGCACGCGATCGAAAAGATCGGCAAGCCGCGTCAGCAGCACCGCGAGCGGCAGTGCTGCGGCCACCTCGGCGTAGATCGCGAAGCGCGTATGGAGGATGCCCGGCACGATCAGGAGGGCGAGGGCGAGTGCTGAGGTGCCCCAGACCGCGCGCGCTGCCGCTGAGCACTCCCGGCTCGCAATGACGAGGGTCGCGACGAGGCCGATGGCGGGCCCGCCGATGAAGAGAACACCCCGGCTCAGAGTGGCGAAGGCTGGTTTGCCCTCCTCGATCTTGCTCCAAAAATCCACTTCGAGACCTGCGCCGTAGACGGTACGCTCCGGCGAGAAGAGATCGGGAAAGACGGCTCCGAGACATGCGGCCGCAGCCAACGCTCCCGCCAGGCCGACGGCGAGGCGCAGGCGCCAAGCCTCCCGGCGTTGCGGTGCCGCGGCCAGCGCTGCCGACAAAAGGGCAAGGAGGGTGCCGAAGGCCACATAGACCACGGAAAGCCTGTCGAGCTCGGGCCGAAGCCAGCCGCCAAAGGGCGGGTCGGACGCCAGCATCAGCGCGAGGCCAAGGGCAAAGGCGGCGGCACATGCCAGGCTGGCGCGACGCAGCGCGCCGCCCTCGCGTACCCAGGCCAGCCCCAGGAGCAACATGCCGAAGGGGACGACGAAGAAGGCCTCGGCGGTAAGCCAGAAGGCGAAAGCCGCGGCCAAGCCCGCGGCAGCGCCATGGCGGAGCGCGCGCGGTTGCATCACGGTGCGAAGCACGAGGCCCATGAAGAGCGCCAAGAGCGCCACGATCTCGACGCGGTAGGTGGCGCAGCCGACCATGCCGTAATTGACGGCGAGCGGCGTGACGGCAATCACCATGCCGAGCAGGCGCCGCTCCGTCGCATCCGCGAGCGGCCGCGCCGCCCACACCGCCGCTAGAATGAGGGCGACGAGGGACAGCGGTCCGATCGCCGGTGCGACGACCGCGAACGCCTTGTCCCAGCCGGCGAGGGCCGCAATCGGCGCGGCCAGCGCGAGGAAGATCAGGTCGAAGGCCTTGCTCCAGTGGAGCACCATGCCGTAGGGAGCGTTGTCGCGGGAGAGAAAGCCGCCGTGCCAACTGCCGTCGGCGAGAACGCTGCGCAGGCGCACGACGTGCATGTAGCTGTCCGTATCGACGAGCTCGCCCTGCAGCACGTTGGGATAGATGAAAAAGAGAAAGAATGCGAGCAGGAGCGCCACCAGAAGCAGGCCGGGCAGAGCATCGAGGAAGAGCGCGCCGATCTCGAGACGAGGCTCGCCCGCGACATCGTCCGAATGCGTCAGATCCATCCCGCCCGTTCCTCGAGCTTCTGCCGAAGGCCGCCTGCCGCGGCTCCCGGCGGAAGCCGCTCCCGCGGCTCTCGTCCGCTTTTATCACGCATCCCTTCCCCGATTGGAGCAGGAAATCGCCCATGCGTGGGAAATGACACTTCCGCGGGGCGAAGCCTCGCAAGGATGGGGAATCATTCGGGGCAGCGTAAATGAACCATGGGGGCTTAAGGCGGCCAGCGCCCACAGACCGGCTTGTCCGTAAGGGCGAATTGGCTCATCATCTCGCCGAATCCCTGGTCATCCGGAGAATGCCAGTTTATGGATTTCCCGTGCTTGGGCGGCTGGAAGATTGGCGCCAGCTCGACGAGGAGGTGGCGCTAAATTTGAGGAGAGTTGCATGACGACAATTCGCGATAACGTCGTTAGATTGATCTTCGAGGCGTGTCGGCCCCATCATCCCGATCTCAGCGATCATAGCCGCGCCCTCCTCGATAGCGGCCTCGATTCGCTTGATTACACAAATGTCCTGATGGCTGTTGAAGACCACTATAACATCGCCATCGCGGACAAGGAGCTCGATGAGTTCGGTTCCGTGGACAAGATTGTGAGCTACCTCGAGGAGCGGGTCGGTGCCTGACGGAAGCGGCCCAAGCGTTCTCTGAAAGGCGCGGGTGAGCCCCGATAGCGCATCACATGTTCGAATGCTCTTCGAGCGGATGAAGGCGCGCGCGGGCGAGCCAGCCCTTTTTCGCGACGGCGCGGAAGTCAGCTTCGACGGCCTCTTCTCCCGCGTCGCCGCGTGGGAGCGTGAGCTGCTGGAGCGAGGCATCGGCGCGGGCACGGTATGCGCGTTCACCGGCGATTACGCCCCGGACACCATAGCGCTCATGCTGGCGATCATGCGCCTTGGAGGAATCTCGCTTCCCTTAACGCGCGCCGCCGAACAAGAGCTACTTGAGTTGCTGGCGATTTCGGGCGCCCAGTGGCTGATCCGGTTCAGCGACAACCTCGATCGCGCCGGGGCGTCCGTCGAGCCGCTCGGCGCTCCCGCGCAGAATGGGCTCATCGAGCATTTCCGTGCCACGGGCCACCCCGGATTGATCGTATTCACCTCCGGTTCTAGCGGGCGACCAAAAGGAATCCTGCACGACTTCGACCGGGTGCTCGGTAAATTCGCGGTCAAGCGTCCCGGCTGGCGTACAATTTTGTTCCTGACGATCGACCATTTCGGCGGCATCAACACGCTCATGGCGTGCTTAGCTTATGGAGGAGTCGGCATTTGCGTGTCGCAACGCACGCCCGATATTGTGTGCGGGGCCGTTGCGTCGGCACGCGCCACACTCTTGCCGGCCACGCCGACCTTTCTCAACATGCTGCGTGCGTCCGGTACCTGGCGGCTCCACGACCTGTCGTCGTTGCGGCTCATCACTTATGGAGCAGAGCCGATGCCAGAGGCAACGCTTAAGTGGATCGGCGCAGCTTTGCCGAATGTCGAACTAAAGCAGACCTATGGCCTTTCGGAGCTCGGGGTCCTGCATTCGCAATCTCCGGAACGGCAGTCCCTTTGGCTGCGCATCGGCGGGCATGGATTCGAGACTCGGATTGTGGACAATGTGCTGCATATCCGGTCGGAGTCGAATATGGTTGGCTACCTGAATGCGCCGAGCCCGATCGACGAGGACGGTTGGATGAATACCGGGGACATGGTCGAAATGCGCGATGGCATGGTCCGGTTTCTCGGCCGCACCTCCGAGGTTCTCAACGTGGGCGGCCAGAAGGTCTTCCCGGCCGAGGTCGAGAACGTGCTGCTCGGTGCGGAAGGAGTCGTTGAGGCTACTGTGTTCGGCCGGCGCCATCCCTTGCTCGGTCAGGCGGTTTGCGCGCGCGTATCGCTGTCGCGGGAAGAAGACGCCGGGGCGGCGGCTTCGCGGCTGCGGCTCTATTGCTTGGAGCGGCTCGCCAAATTCAAGGTGCCGATGCGGATCGAGGTGGTCCAGCATTCAGCCCAGACCAACGAGCGCAGCAAGAAGGTCCGCCTCGTGGGCGAGGGACCGTCCGCGGAGTAGCGCTTGAGGGATCGCTCCATCGAGGAGCATCCCGTTTAATACACATCCCGCGGACTTCTCGTATTCGCCCCCTAAAGCCCGAACATGGCGGCCGGAGAGACGGCCACAGGGCTGCCAGAACACGGTAGTCGCAGGCAAATTCCAGCTCCACCCTCGCCCTACCAGCTAGGCGGTCAAGAAATCGCCGGCCTCAAGATTGTGCCCAGAGCAAAAATGCATTGTACATACTCGGCCATAACCTCGTACTATTACCCATCATTTTAGCTATCGGGTAGATGCCGGCGGGGAACCGGCCAGGAGGCAGGCGATGGCCAATCCGAAACTGAAGCAAAAACGCGCAACATCGGAGCAAAATCGGGGCGATGGCGGCCCCGTGCCGGCGGACGCTTTCGCCGGCGAGATGTCTAACATCCTGCGCTCTATTGCCAATGGCTACGGCGCCAACAAACGACTGGCACCGATCACCGACAGGCACCCGACGACCATCGGGCGTTATCGCCATGGAAGTTGCCCAAAGGCGTGGTACGATCTGGTGAGGCTTGCGGGCAGCTATCCCGAGGTGCTCGAGTTCGTTCTGCGCCGGTCAGGCCGGCACGACTTGGCCGAGCGGGTGCGGGAGGGTGCTGCAGAGAAGAATCTCGACGGCGCGCTTCCCAAGTTCCTCGAGCGCATGATGGCGAAGCTCGCCGGCGAGGCGATGGGTGATCGATGGTTTTGGGCGACCGACGTCGGCGACGTCGAGCATGCTCCTGCAGGACACGCGGAGTACGCGCGACGCAGCCTCGGTCTGTCGAAGCTCAATCCCACCGATCAGGCCGCCTACGTGATGCGCAATCTGGGATGGATTGCCATTACGCTGCGGGCGGACCGGACGGTGGTGTTGGCGTATAACGACCTCGCCGTCGATAGTGTTGCGGCAACCCGCGCATACGAATGGCTGCTTTCCGAACAGAGTGCCATCACGTCCGTGCAACGTCGCGTGGAAGTCGACGACCGGTGGATCGAGGCGACGCATCCGAGCGTTGCGTCCGCGATCGCGGCGTTGGAAGTACTTCCGAGCATGGGGCCTCGCCGTAGAGAATTCAAATGGCGGACCGAGCGCCTTTCCCTCAACGACATCAAGAGCAAGCGCATCGGCTCCTTGCTCGGGGCCACGCGTCTGACCGGGCGCCAGCCGGGACGGCTGCCGCACGTCGCCGCGCGCTTGGGCCTCCTCGATTTCTCGGGATTGTTCCGTGTCGAGGGCGACAACGTGACGACCCTGTGGGTGGGATCGCACCTCGGAGTCTATGGTCCCACGGTCATGGGCAAGAACCTCCGCGAGCGCGCGGACCTCCGCTACGCCGAGATGGTGCGCCTTCACGTTCTCGGCGCGGTTGAGGAGCCGGAGGGAACTTACTATCACAATGTCGTGTCGATGGATGGTCGTGGCTATGAATATTTGCGCCTTGCGCTCGCGGACCCCGCAGACCGCAATGGCGTCCAGCTGGTCCTCACAACCGCCGAGATCCTCAAGGAGATCCCATTAGCAAACGACGGTTGAGAAGCCATGGACCACTATCAACAATACTTCCGCTTCACCAGGCAGGGAATCGACAGAGACATACATAGAATGGCCTCCCGCACTTTGGTTCCGCCGCTCGTGCGCGCGCTCGAGCAGGTGGATTTGGAACCGAGGGCCACGCACGACGTCGCTCACCTTGTTCGCTTCCAGGAGGCGCGCAAGGACCGCATGCATCTCTTCCAAATCGTGAATCCCGCCTACCAGAGCGTCTTGAACGAGACGAACTTCTTCGCCTTGTTCCTCTACCGAGGCGAAACCCCGGTGGCTTCCGCCGGCTTGCGCCTCAAATGGATCGAGACGACGCTGGCGGAGGAGCTGACCTCGCTGCGTTTCTACTACGACGACGTGCCGGGTATGGCACGGGAGCGCGAGCGCTGCGTCGTCACTGCCCCCACGGCACGCCTGATCGAGGCGTGCCCGGTGGTGGTCTCGCTCTCGGTCTGTGTCGATCACGATCACGCCAATGGTACCGCCGTGCGGCCGCTCATGCGTCTTCTTCACCTCTGGGCCGCCGTGCATTGGCGTTGGAGCTGGCTCGTCGGCATAGCGGAACGGCGGGTCGCCCGCGTTTACACTCACGACATCTACGGCTTCGCGGGGGCCGAGCTCGGAGTATGGCGAAACCGGCCATCTGACGGTTACCAGCCGGATGGCGAGCTGCCGCTTACCGAGTTCTTGTTCTTGTCGGCCCCTCGCCGCTATGCGACGGCCACGTTTCTGCGCGCCGACGTGGGTGACGTGGGACGCCCGCTCGGACTGCCCATCACGACGACTGTTGATGCCGCCGCATGATAAGCGGGCTGCCGTTGCGAGTCCCATAGCGATCGTGGCAGGGCCCGGGACGCGCGCATAGTGAGCAGGCGTCGCGGTCCCGGGCCCCGATCGCGACGGCGCACGCTTGCACCTCCCCGGAGCCGCCGCGCGCGGCTCCGGTTTTTCTGCGCCGATCTGCGGCGCTTGCGGCGCCAACGGCTCATCGAGCGTGCGCCGCTATTCGCCGCGCGCGCCGGATGCGGACAAGGAGGCCGCGAAGCGCCAATAGAGCTCGCCTGCCACCGCGCTCGCCGCCAGCAACAAATCCTTTAGGCCTTGGCGAATGCCTTGCCGGAAAGGATTGGTGGGCGCAGCAGGACTCGAACCTGCGACCCGCTGATTAAGAGTCAGCTGCTCTACCAACTGAGCTATGCGCCCGCCGCGGCGGGAGGCTGGATATAGCAAAGGGCTTCCGCCTTGTCGATAGGCATCGCCCTCAGAGCCCGCTCTCGACGCCGCGGCGGCCGATGCGTACGTCGCGGTGGACGTAGACGCCGATCACCAGGCCGAAGGCGAAGAGGATCGAGAGCATGGCGGTGCCGCCGTAGGAGACCAGCGGGAGCGGCACGCCGACCACCGGAATGAGCCCCATCACCATGGCGATGTTGACGAAGACATAGAGGAAGAAGGTGACGGTGACGCCCATCGCGAGCAGGCGTCCGAACTGGCTGCGCGCGCGCAGCGCCACCGCGATCCCGTAGACGATGAGCAGCACATAGAGGCTGAGGAGCGCCAGGCCGCCGATGATGCCGAACTCCTCCGCCAGCATGGTGAAGATGAAGTCGGTCGCCTTCTCGGGGAGGAAGTTGAGGTGGCTCTGGGTGCCCTCGAGGAAGCCCTTGCCCAGGATGCCGCCGGAGCCGAGCGCGATCTTCGACTGGAGGATGTGGTAGCCGGTGCCGAGCGGGTCGCGCTCCGGATCGAGGAAGGTGAGGATGCGCGCCTTCTGGTAGCCGTGGAGGAAATGCCAGGCGAGCGGCACGGCACCGAGCCCCGCCACCAGCACGGCGGCGAATTTCCACAGGCGCACCCCGGCCAGGAAGAAGAGCACTCCCCCGCTCGCCAGCAGCATGATGGCGGTGCCGAGGTCGGGCTGCTTCAAGACCAGGAACACCGGGGCCGCCACCAGGAGGAGCGGGACGAAGACGACCGTGATGCGCCCGATCTGCTCGGGGCCGATACCGTGGAAGTAGCGTGCAAGTGCCAGCACGAGGGCCACCTTCATGATCTCGGAAGGTTGCAGCTGAACCACCTTGAGGTCGAGCCAGCGCTGCGCCCCCATGGCGTCGGCCCCCACCACGTCGACGGCGCCGAGGAGCACGAGCGCCACGAAATAGATGGGATAGGCAAGGCGCATCCAATGGCGAATGTCGACAAGTGCTGCACCGAGCATGAGGAGGAGTCCGACCCCGAAACGGATCATTTGGCGCGAGGCCCAGGGATCCCAGCTGCCGTTCGCCGCCGAATAAAGCATGGCGAAACCGATGCCGCAGAGGAGTGCCACCAGGAGCACCAGGCTCCAGTTCACCTGCCATAGCTTCTCGGCAAGCGACATGCGGACCTCGCCGCGGATGTGGCCGAAACTTGCCATCAGCTCGGCACCTCTCTCTTGCCGCGCCCGGCCAGGGGCTCGCTCGGCTTGCCGGAGAGCGGATCGCGCGTCTGCGCCTCGATGAGGAGGTCGCGGGCGATGGGGGCTGCTGCGATCGAGCCGCCGCTGCCTGCGTGCTCGATGACGATCGCGCAGGCATAGCGCGGCGCTGAAACGGGCGCGTAGGCGATGAAAAGCGCGTTGTCGCGCTCGCGCCAGGGCCGGTCCTCGGGCCCGCGCTTCTTGTGCTCGCGCTCGGCGGCGGTGATGCGGCGCACTTGCGAGGTGCCGGACTTGCCGCCCATCTCCATGCCGGGCTGCGCGATGCGGGCGCCGTGCGCGGTGCCGCCATCGTTGACCACCGCGTTCATGCCGCTCAAGAGGACCTGGAGCGAGGCGTCCGAAATGCCGAGCGAGGGCGGCGGCTCGCCCTCCGCCAGGCTCGCCTGGATGAGGCCGCCCTCGGGCGGCTTGCGCACGATGCGCGGAACCACGGCCTTGCCGCCGTTCACCACGCGCGAGAGCATGAGCACGAGCTGAAGCGGCGTGGTCAGCACGAAACCCTGTCCGATGCCGGTGACGAGCGTCTCGCCCTGCGTCCAGGACTGCCCGAGCGTCGCCTTCTTCCACGCGCGCGTCGGGATGAGGCCGGGCCGCTCGCCGGTGAGATCGATGCCCGTAGGCGCACCCATGCCGAGACGGCGCGCCATCTCGGCGATGCGATCAACCCCGGTGCGCCGCGCGGTCTCGTAGAAGTAGACGTCGCAGGAGTTCTTGATGCCGCCGTGCATGTCGAGCAGGCCGTGGCCCTGGGGCTTCCAACAATGGAAGCGCGTATCGCCGAGCTCGAGGTAGCCCGGACAGTTGACCTTGCTGTTCGGCGTAGCCGCACCCGACTCGAGTGCGGCCAGCGCCACCGCCACCTTGAAGGTCGAGCCCGGCGGATACTGTCCTCCGATCACCTTGTTGGTGAGCGGGGAGAGCGGGTCGCTGGTGAGCGCCTGCCAGCGCGCGGCCGAAAGACCCTCGTTGAACTCGTTGGGCTCGAAGCTCGGAGTCGAGGCCATGGCCAGCACCTCGCCCGAATGCGGGTCCATGAGCACGGCCGCGGCACTGCGCTCGTTCGCGATGCGCTGGGTGAGGAACTGCTGCAGGCCGAAGTCGATGCTGAGCGTCACGTCCTTGCCCGGCTCGCCCTCGTCACGCGCGAGCTCGCGGATGTCCCGGCCGCGCGCGTTCACCTCGACCTGCGTCGTGCCGGCCGAGCCGCGCAATGCCAAGTCGTAGACCTTCTCGGCACCCGCCTTGCCGATGCGGAAGTCCGGCAGCTCGAGCAGCGGATCGCCATCGAGCTCCTTGTCGGAGGCCACGGCCACGTATCCCACGATGTGGGCGAAGGACGGGCCGTAAGGATAATCGCGGATGCGGCCAACCTCGGTGCGCACGCCCGCGAGATCGGGCATGTTGACCTCGACGCGGGAGAACTCCTCCCAGCTGAGGTTCTCGCGCACCGTGATGGGGACGAAGGGGCGCTTGCGCTCGGCATCGCGGAACACGCGGCGCCGCTCGGGATCCGCCAACGGGACGACCTGGGCCAGGCGCTCGAGGGTGGCGCTCAAGTCGCCGGCGTCCTCCGGCACGATGACGACGCGGTAGTTCTGCCGATTGAGCGCCACGGGCCGCCCGAAGCGATCGAGGATACGTCCACGCGGCGGCGGCAGGAGGCGCAGATTGATGCGGTTGTCCTCGGCAAGCGTCTGATACCGTTCCGACTGCAGGACCTGGAGATAGTACATGCGGCCGACGAGGGCCGAGAGCAGCACCAGCTTGCCGCCCACGATGAAGGCGGCACGGCGGCCGAACTGTTTGCTCTGGAACTGGTCGAGCTGCATCGGGAGCTCAGTTGCGCCTGAGGAAGGCGCGCTGGCCGGCGGCAAAGAGCCAGGTCATCCACGGATAGAGTGCGAGCGTCAGCAGGCACTGGATGAAGGCCGTGTGCGCCGGAACGAGCCGGCCGGCGAGTGCGGAGGCGAAGAGCCAGTGGCCGAAGCTCGCGGCGGGGGCCACCACGAAGAAGCCGAACCACATGACCGCGAAGGGCTTGCCGAGGAACGGCCGGCGCTGGTTGCGCATGACGCCGTAGACGAGAAGGAGGACGAGCGTGTTGAGCCCGGTCGGCGACCCCGTCAGGATGTCCTCGAGCAGGCCGAGGACGAAGACCGCCGCCGCCGGCAGGAGATCCGGCCGATGGATCGCCCAGTAATAGACCGCCATCAGCGCGAAGGAGGGCACGACGAGGCCGTAGCCGGGAACCGGCAACGGCACCACGCTCAGGACGACAAGAAGTGCCGAGAGCGCAAAAGGAAACAGCCTGCGCGCCGCGCGGTCAAGCTGGAGTGCGAGCCCCGCTATCATGGCCGCGCCGCGCGTTTGCCGCGGACGGGGGCGGGCAGCGGATCGAGCGGGCCCAGGATGCCCTTGAGGCCGTAATCGATGATACGGACGTACTCGATCCGGCTCCAGTTGGCGAAGGGCTGCACGCGCATGCCGCCGTCGCCGACCGAGGCGATGGTGCCGATCGGCAGGCCCGGCGGGAACGCCCCGCCGTCGCCCGAGGTGACGATGCGCGTGCCGGGTGCCAGCGAAAGGTTGGGCGGAAGATAAAGGAGCCGCGGCAGGTCGGTATTGTCGCCCGCAAGGATGGCGTGGTCGCGCGTCGTCTCGACGACCACCGGAATGCGCGAATTGAGGTCGGTGATGAGGAGGGCGCGCGAGGAGATGTCGCCCACCTCGGCGATGCGCCCGATGAGGCCCTGGCCCACCACCACGGCCTGGCCCTTGGCCACACCGTCCCGCGTGCCGGCGTCGACGAGCAGGCTGCGCACGAAGGCCCCGCCCGAATCCGCGATCACGCGTCCCGTGATGCTGCGCTCCTCGCCGTGCGGCACGAAATTCAGGGTCTCTCTCAAGGCCTGGTTCTGGGCCGCGAGCTCGCGCGCCAGCTGCTCCCAGCGCTTGAGCTCGGCGTTGTCTTGCTGCAGGCGCTCGTTCTCGGAGCGCAAATGGACGAGCGCGCGCACCTCGTCGATCGCGTGCTCGACGGTTGCCATCGGCCGGGCGAGGCCCGCGAGAATGGGGGCGAAGGCGTCGGTCACCGCGACGCGGAGGCGCTCGATCAGGACGGCATCGGCCTTGCCGAGAATGATGAGGCCGACGGCACCCGCGATCAGCATGAGGAAGGCAAAGCGCTGCGCCGCCGCCTTGAGCGGCGCTGCGTAGCGCATGATCGAACCGCCACGCGGCTTCACGTCCCTCGCCCTTCGTTGAGCGCCCTGATCCGCCGAAGGGTCCCCTACGCCGGCAACCCGGCGCAACCGCCCTTCGCCCGCTGAAATATAACACTAATAAGGCGAGATGAGCACGTTCTTCAGCGTCTTCATCTCTTCGAGGCAGCGCCCGGCGCCGAGGGCCACGCAGGAGAGCGGATCGTCCGCGATCGAGACCGGCAGGCCGGTCGCGTGGCGCAGCACGTGGTCGAGGTTGCCGAGCAGCGCCCCGCCGCCGGTGAGCACGATGCCCTTGTCCACGATATCGGCGGCGAGCTCGGGGGCGGTGTGCTCGAGGGCCACCTTGACGGCCTCGATGATGGCGCTCACCGGCTCGGCCAGGCTCTCGGCGATCTGCCGCTCGCTGATGAGGATCTCCTTGGGCACGCCGTTCATGAGATCGCGGCCCTTGATCTGCATCAGGCTGCCGTCGCCTTCGTTCGGTCCGCAGGCGGAGCCGATCTCCTTCTTGATGCGTTCGGCGCTGCCCTCGCCCACCAGGAGGCTATGATTGCGCCGGATATAGGCGATGATGGCCTCGTCCATCTTGTCCCCGCCGACGCGCACCGAGCGGGAGTAGACGATGCCGCCGAGCGAGAGCACCGCCACCTCGGTCGTCCCCCCGCCGATGTCGACGACCATCGAGCCCGTGGGCTCGGTCACCGGCAGGCCCGCGCCGATCGCGGCCGCCATCGGCTCCTCGATGAGGTAGACCCGGCGGGCACCCGCCGCCTCCGCCGATTCCTGGATCGCGCGGCGCTCGACCGCCGTCGAGCCCGAGGGCACGCAGACGATGACCTGCGGGCTCGCGAAGCGGTGGCGATTGTGCACCTTGCGGATGAAATGCTTGATCATCTCCTCGGCGACCTCGAAGTCGGCGATGACGCCGTCGCGCAAGGGACGGATCGCGGTGATGTTGCCGGGCGTGCGGCCGAGCATCATCTTGGCCGCGTCGCCGACGGCGAGCACATGCTTCTTGCCCTTCACTTCGGCGATCGCCACGACCGAGGGCTCGTTGAGCACGATGCCCTGCCCCTTGACGTAAACGAGCGTGTTTGCTGTGCCGAGGTCGATCGCCATATCGGCGGACAACATGCCCAGTATTCTTGAGAACATACGAATAACTTCCTCGAGCTTCTAATCCCGAACCGGGCATGGAGTGCCGGCTCTCAAAATCGCGACTTACCCCTCGCCCGCCCCCTTCGCTCTTGCATCGACCCGCCTGGCGGCCTTGACCGCTCCGCGGCTCAATCCCATCGCGAAGAAGCGGCGGCAGGGTGAGGAGCCCTGGCGTATCACGTATTTCTCGGTCCGAATAGTCGCGATCAAGCCGAGAGCGCCGCAGGCTCGGTCTTCTCCCGCTTGATCAGCAGCTTGTTGAGCGCGTGGACGTAAGCGCGACACGACGCCACGAGCGTGTCGGTATCGGCACCCTGACCGTTCACCGTCTTGCCCTCTTCCTCGAGGCGCACGGTCACCTCGGCCTGCGCGTCGGTGCCGCCTGTCACCGCATGCACCTGGAAGAGCTGCAGCCGGGCCGTGTGGGGAACGAGCTTCTTGATGCAATTGAACGTCGCATCGACGGGACCGTCCCCGGTTGCATGCGCCAGCTTGACCGTGCCGTCGATCTCGAGCTCGAGATCGGCCGTTTGCGGCCCCTTCGATCCGCAGACGACCTGCAGCGAGACGAACTTGATGCGGTCCTTGCTGCGCCCGACCTCGTCGTCGACAAGGGCGATGATGTCTTCGTCATATACGTCCTTCTTCTTGTCCGCCAGATCCTTGAAGCGGCGGAAGGCCTCCTGGAGCATGTTGTCGCCGAGCTCGAAGCCCAGCTCCTTGAGCTTCTCCCGGAAGGCGTGGCGGCCCGAATGCTTGCCCATGACGAGGGTCGAGCGGATGAGCCCCACCGACTCCGGCGTCATGATCTCGTAGGTCTGCGCGTTCTTGAGCACGCCGTCCTGATGGATGCCCGCCTCGTGCGCGAAGGCGTTGGCGCCCACGATCGCCTTGTTGGGCTGGACCTGAAAGCCGGTGATGGTGGAGACGAGGCGCGAGGCCTTGGTGATGAGCTCGGTCTTGATCCCGCTCGTGTAGGGCATCGCGTCGTGGCGCGTGCGCAGCGCCATCACGATTTCCTCGAGCGAGGCGTTGCCCGCGCGCTCGCCGATGCCGTTGATGGTGCACTCGACCTGACGGGCTCCCGCCCCCACGGCGGCGAGCGAATTGGCGACCGCGAGCCCCAGGTCGTTATGGCAGTGGACCGAGATCACCGCCTTGTCGATGTTGGGCACCCGGTTCATCAGCATGGCGATGAGGGCCGCGAACTCCTCCGGAACGGCGTAGCCGACCGTGT